>ERZ827168.4703-NODE-4703-length-12212-cov-4.016122_pt1 | contig 12212 bp, 8 predicted proteins | sample MGYA00519868_ERZ827168 | MGnify/ENA primary metagenome ERZ827168 (study PRJEB31778, sample SAMEA3449271) | human gut metagenome | biome: human gut; feature: human-associated habitat; material: faeces | place: United Kingdom | collected 2010/2012 ...
CGCCCAGCTGCTGGGGGAGGATGCAAAGCAGTTCGACAACCAGAATGTCACACTGGTCTGCACCATCGTAAGGAACAAGATCATGACCACGAAATCCAACACGCTGATGGCGTTTACGACCGTGGAGGATCTGACCGGCAGTATGGAACTGCTTGTATTCCCGCGCATTTTGGCAGAATGCCGCGCCGCCCTGCAGGAAAATGCAGTTGTGGTGGCGAACGGCCGTGTCTCTGTCAAGGAAGATGAGGCAGCCCGCCTTATTGTGGAGGGCGTTCAGTCCATAGAGACCTATGACCCGGCACAGAGCTTCGGCCGCAACCGTGTGGAGCGCGTCAAGCGCGAGACGAGCGGGGGAGGGGCCGCCGGCTATTTCCTGACGGTGCCCAGCCGCCAGGGCCCGGAGATGCACAAGGTGGAAAACCTGCTGTGCAACATCTTTGACGGCGGCACTACCAAGGTCTATTTCCGCTTTGCGGACACCGGCCAAAAGGTGCTGGCCCGCCATATGGCCATCAAGGATGACCCGCTGTTGCGCGCCGAATTGGAACGCATTTTGGGTAAAGCTCATGTAAAAGTTCAGACGGCTGAACAAAATGCAAAATAAATCCATGCACTTTGCAAGAATTATCCATAATCTAGACGCTAGAGTTGTGCTATAATGGATACGTCACAGAGATTGTTAAAAATTTATTCTAGCTTCTGGCAATGTGGCGCAATGTGCCCAAAATAGGAGGGGCTTGTTTTATGGCTAAGGAAATTAAAACCATCGGTGTTCTGACCAGCGGCGGTGACGCCCCCGGCATGAATGCCGCCGTTCGCGCAATCGTTCGCGCTGGCATCAGCAAAGGTTACCGCATGATGGGTATCCAGCGTGGCTACAACGGCCTGATCAATGGCGAAGTTTACGAAATGAACGTCCGCAGCGTATCGGAGATCATCCACCGCGGCGGCACGATCCTCTATACGGCACGTTGCCTGGAGTTCAAGACCCAGGAAGGCCAGGCCAAGGGCCTTGCCCGCTGCAAAGAACTGGGCATCGACGCACTGGTCGTCATTGGCGGCGACGGCTCCTTCATGGGTGCCCGTGCGCTGGCCAACCAGGGCATCCCCTGCATCGGCCTGCCCGGCACCATCGATAACGACATTGCCTGCAGTGAATACACCATCGGTTACGACACGGCCATGAACACTGCTGTCGAGGCTATCGATAAGCTGCGCGACACCACCCAGAGCCACGACCGTTGCAGCGTCGTTGAGGTTATGGGCCACCACGCCGGTTATATTGCCCTGAATGTCGGCATCGCTACCGGCGCTGTCGCTGTCCTGCTGCCGGAGATCCCCTTCGACTTCGAGCGCGACATCCTGCAGCGCATGCGCCAGACCCAGGTCACCGGCAAGAAGCACTTCATCATCATCGTGTCCGAGGGCGTCGTCGGTGCCCAGGAGTTGGCCAACCAGATCCAGGCTGCTACCGGTGTCGACTCCCGCGCAACCGTTCTGGGCCACATCCAGCGCGGCGGTTCTCCCACGGTGCGTGACCGCGTCAACGCTTCTCTGATGGGCTACCATGCCATCGACCTGCTCGATAAGGGCATCTACAACCGTGTTGTCGCCGTCTCCGGCGATAAGATCGTCGACTACGATGTCAATGTGGCCCTCTCGATGCACAAGACCATCGACCGCGACATGATCGAGATCGCAAACGCCATCTCCATCTGAGCGTCCCAATTCAAATAATTCGCACAAGCCCGCACAAAATTGCAAAAAACACTTGCAATTTGCGCGGGCTTGTGGTATTATACTACGGCAATACACACGCATTGCGTTGTTTTTTTGTGCGTTTTTTTCGTTAAAGCGTTAGAAAACATAAAACGTCATGCGGAGGGTAAAACTAAATTTATTGGAGGATTTTTTACTATGGCAGTCGTATCTATGAAACAGCTTCTCGAAGCAGGTGTCCACTTCGGTCACCAGACCCGTCGTTGGAACCCCAAGATGGCTAAGTACATCTTCACCGAGCGCAACGGCATCTACATCATCGACCTGCAGAAGACCGTGAAGAAGCTGGATGAGGCTTACAACTTCGTGCGCGACACCGCTGCTCAGGGCGGCGAGATCCTGTTCGTCGGCACCAAGAAGCAGGCTCAGGAGTCCATCCGTGACGAGGCTACCCGCTGCGGCATGCACTATGTCAACGCTCGTTGGCTGGGCGGCATGATGACCAACTTCCGCACCATCCGTAAGCGCATCGATCGTATGGAGCAGCTGAAGACCATGCAGGCCGACGGCACCTTCGATCTGCTGCCCAAGAAGGAAGTTGTCAAGCTCGAGCTCGAGATGGAGAAGCTGGACAAGTATCTGGGCGGTGTCAAGAACATGAAGACCCTGCCGAAGGCCATGTTCATCGTTGACCCCCACAAGGAGCGCATCGCTGTCTCCGAGGCCCGCAAGCTGAACATCCCCATTGTTGCTATCGTTGATACCAACTGCGATCCCGATGAGATCGATTACGTCATCCCCGGCAACGACGACGCTATCCGCGCTGTCAAGCTGATCGCTGGCGCTATGGCTGACGCTGTTCTGGAAGGCAAGCAGGGCAACCAGGAGGCTCCCGCTGAGGAAGCTGCCAACGCCTAATTTTTGGCTATACAGAACAAACCCGTGAAATAACGTGTAAGGGAGACTACAAAAATGGCTATTTCTGCAAAGGACGTTATGGAACTGCGCCGCCAGACTGACTGCGGCATGATGGAATGCAAGAAGGCTCTTGTCAAGGCTGATGGCGACATCAATAAGGCTATCGAGATTCTGCGTGAAGAGGGTCTGGCTACTGCCGCTAAGAAGGCTGGCCGTATCGCTGCTGAAGGCATGGTTTACGCTGTTGCCACCGCTAACGGTGCTGTTGTTGTTGAAGTCAACGCTGAGACCGATTTCGTTGCGAAGAATGCTCAGTTCATCGATTTCGTTAAGACCTGTGCCGAGACTGTTATTTATGAGAACCCGGCAGACGTTGAAGCTCTCCTTGCAGCTAAGGCACACGGCTCCGATATGACTGTTGATGCTATGCTGAAGGATAAGATTCTCACCATCGGCGAGAACATCAAGATCCGTCGCTTCGTCCGTTACGAGGGCGACTGCGTTGCTTACGTACACGGCGGCGGCAGAATCGGCGTTCTCGTTCGTTTTGAGACCGAGAATGTTCCGGCAGAAGTTCTCAACGAGTGCGGCAAGGACGTCGCAATGCAGATTGCCGCTTTGAATCCGGCTTATCTCGATAAGTCCACGGTTCCGGCTGAAGCACTCGATAAGGAAAAAGAAATCCTCATGGCTCAGATCCAGAACGATCCGAAGAACTCCAAAAAGCCGCAGAACATCATCGAGAAGATGGTTACCGGCAGAATCGGCAAGTTCTATGAGAACAACTGCCTCCTGCAGCAGGCGTTCGTTAAAAACGGCGACCTCTCCGTTGAGCAGTACATTGCTGAGGAAGCAAAGAAGGCCGGCGGCACGATGAAGGTTACGGATTTCGTTCGCTTTGAGAAGGGCGAAGGCCTCGAGAAGAGAAACGACGATTTCGCAAGCGAAGTTGCCAACATGGTTAAATAATTGATTCTCTGAATCAGCACACCCCGAACGATTTTGCGTCGTTCGGGGTGTTTTTGTATCGTATAACTTTTGGAAAATATAAAATGTGCCCCGACAAGACATCAAAATCTTGCCGAGGCGCAGAACAACCGATTTTCAATTTGCGTAGCGCGTGTAATAGATAAGGTCGCCTTCCATGCCGAGAAGCTCGCTGCGGGTGATTTGTCGACCCCAGGTGATCTGGCAGTTTTCGTAATCTGCATTTACTTCCGTCACGGTGATGGTATCGGTATCCCAGTCGATGTCCGTCACGATCATCGAGTGCTCGTACCAACCCATGCGGATGTGATCGCCGATGCGCAACTCGTCAAAGTCGTAAAACTCCGTGATCGGTGCATCGTAGCCGAACAGCAGGTCGCTGATGATGGAAGCGTAGCCGAGGCATTGCATTTCGTCTCCGTATTGCGGGAAGAAATCATCCATCAGTCCATTATAAATGTTGCAGTTTCCATAACCATAAACAGAATGGTTGCACGGCGTGTCTGTAACGCACATGGCAATTTCGTCTGCTGTCATTTCGCTTGTGTCCACACCGATATGGTTCCAGTACATGCCGTTTGGAAAATAATCTTCAAGCAGCTCAAGCCGTGTCTGCACGCCTTGCTCCGCAAGATTGCCGCTGGAAACAAATAATGGCACAGAGCTGTATGCATCTACAAGCTCTGCGGTGTCTTCTACTTCGCCAGCCGGCAAAATACGCTCTTTCGCGGCATAGGAAGACGCGGCATTCATTTCCGAAGCTTCTTCTTCGGCTTCCTCAACTTCATCGTTGCCCGCATCGTAGACGTACATTTCCACCTGCTCGTCATCTGTGCCAATCGCTGCAGTGTATGTAACGGTTTCCTCCGCGCGCTCCACTAGATCCCCTTGCAGGAACAGCAAACCAAACGCGGCGGCGGATATCGTCACGGCTGCCACCGGCAAGACGATTGGTAGGGAAGAAAGAAGATGTTCACGTCGGTTTTTCGGTTCTCTAAAGTGATTTTGCGGCATAAATACACTCCTCAGAACAGTATCCGGCAGCAGAAGCTTGCTGCCCAAAATTACTCTATTATATAAAATACTATGCATTTGTGACGTACGTATGACGAAAATCGACGAATTTCCTGTATTTTGATAAAAAAGTGCCCGCAGCGGAAAAACTGCGGGCACCAAACGCATCTGTTAGTCTTCGATTGCGGCTTTGCGACTCAAAACGCCGTGGAAGAACGCGGGATCAAACTTCGGCTTTCTCTGATAGGTGTAAAGGCCGTTCTGTTCCTGCTCGACGTCGGTCAGCTGCGTGTAGCAAAGACCGAACATTTCACTGTTATCAAGCAATGCGTCTGTAAGGCCCTTAAAACGCATGAGGAATTCCTCTTCGGTCTTCGGACCGGTGCCGTAGCCCCAACCGCTCTCGTCCTGACTCCACTGAATGCCGCCGTATTCGCTGACGAACGTCGCTTCGCCCTTGTAGGTCTGGCGGTGCGCGTGGTTGTCAAACAGTGTGCCCTCGGTCATCAGCTTGTCATAGTGCTCCTTAAAGATCTCCGGGTTCTGCTCGTAATCATGCACGCAGAAAATATCAGTTGCCACATGATAGTTGCCGCTCGTATCAATGCACGGACGGGTAGGGTCAAGCGCTTTCGTTGCTCTGTAAACGATGTCGAGTGCGTCATCAAATTGTTTCCTGCCGTCAGTATCCCATGTCTCGTTGTACGGACACCAGCCGACAATAGCCGGGTGGTTAAAATCGCGGCGGATCTCTTCCGTCCACTCCGGCAAAATGCCGTAAACGGAATCGGCATAGGAGGAATCGAGACCCCAGTTCGGGAATTCGCCCCAAACGATGTAGCCTAAGCGGTCTGCGTGGTAGAGAAAACGCTCTTCAAAAATCTTCTCATGCAGTCTGGCACCGTTGAAACCGACGGCAAGGGAGAGCTTAATGTCGTTTTCAAGCGCTTCGTCGCTCGGCGCAGTGTAGATGCCATCCGGATAGAAGCCTTGGTCGAGCACCAGACGCTGGAAAACAGAGCGGCCGTTGATGCGGAACTTGTGGCCGTCCAGGCGCACTTCGCGCAGACCGAAATAACTCGTGACGTTATCTTCACCGAAAGCGAGTGCAACGTCATACAGATTGCCGCAGCCGACATCCCACAGATGCTTTTCGCTCAGCTTTATCGTGAATGTGTGCGTGCCGCAGGCGTTTTCAGCTGTGTAGCTGCCCATTTCTTTGCCTTCAAACGAAGCCGTTGCTGTGAGGTTTGCCGTACCGACCAGCTCTGCGGTCACCGTTACCGTGCCTGCGGCGATGTTCGGATAATACTGCACGCGGGAAATATAAGCCTTCGGGGTGAACTCCAGCCATACGGTCTGCCAAATGCCCGTGGTGCGCGTGTAGAAGCAGCCGTATGAATTATATTGCTCGCTCTGCTTGCCGCTCGGGATGAGGCGGTCGCGCGTATTATCTTCGGCGTAGACGGCAATTTCATTTTCGCCCGCTTTTAAAAGTGCGGTCACGTCAAACTCAAACGAAACATAGCCGCCCTTGTGTGTGCCGACAAGCTCGCCGTTCACAAAAACTTTTGCGCAATAATCCACAGCGCCGAAATGCAGCACGGCGCGGCCCTTCAGCTGTTTTTCTGTGACCGTTACAGTGCGCTTATACCAAACGCCGTACATAAAATCGGTGTGCTGCACACCGGAAAGTTCGCTTTCCGGGCAGAACGGCACGGTGATCTCCCCGCTGAGCACTGTGCCGACCTTCTGTAAGCCACGCGCCTCACCGCTGCGGCCGTTGTCGATCTCAAACGCCCATGTGCCGTTCAGGTTCATCCAGTTTTCGCGCACAAACTGCGGGCGCGGATATTCTTTTCTCGGTATATTACTCATTTTTCGTACATCCTTTCCCCGAAAAGACGGCAAATCTCAATTTCTGCCGCGTTTTTTTGATTACGGTTTCATTGTACGCAATCTCTTTGCAAAATACAATGCCGTATCATGCACGAAAATTGATTTATTCTATTGTGACACGGGGAGTTTTTGAGTATAATATAAAGCAAAGGGGGCGTCAAAATGGAGATTACAGATATTCGCCACGATTGGCCGGAAAAAGCCGGGTTTACACTTGTGCGCCCAACAGGCATTGAAATCTACACGTTTTTGCACTTTATGAACAGCGTAGAGATCGAAATTAACAGGGAAAAGGTCACAGTAAGACCCGGCGCGTGTATTTTCTATGCGCCGGATGAACCACAGTGGTTTCACTCAGACAGTAACCTCACGCACAACTGGGCGCATTTTGCGCCTGGCTTTCGCGTGCAGCTTTTGCGCTATCGTATTCCCGAAAATACACTGCTTTACCCACGTGCGGCAGAGTTTATCTCCGGCCTTTTCCGAAAAACGGAAGCTGCATTTTTCTCCGATGAACCGTTTCGGGAGGACTTGTTGGAAGCATACACCACAGAATTTCTTGTGCGTTTCTCCCGCGCCATAGCGGAAGAAAACTACTCGCCTACGGTCAGCCGTGCAGATAGGGAAAAGATGCAGAACCTGCGTCACACGGTGCTTTCTGATCCGGAAAAGCACTGGACTGTGCCGCAAATGGCATCGCTTGCGTCTGTCAGCGCTTCGCACCTGCATGCGTTATACCGCGCGGTTTTTGGTACATCACCCATGCGCGACCTGATTGAAGCGCGTATTCGTTATGCCCAGTCTTTATTGCTCTCCGGCAGTGACTTGCCCATCACGGAAGTTGCCGAGCACAGCGGATATGCAGACCCATACCATTTCATCCGCCAGTTTAAACGCATCACCGGCGAAACACCTGCCGCGTACCGCCGTGCAAGACGATAAAGCTGCAAAAGAAAAAGCCTTATTCCGCCCAAAAAAGGGAAGAATAAAGCTTTTGTTTTTCTTCTAAATTTGCTTGTCTGTTGTTAACAAAACAAAATAATTCCATAAAGAAACAGCGCCAATCTGTAATTTGACGCTGTTTTCGACTATATTCAGTTCAGCACAAAGAACTGCTCATACCAAAGGATAAACGTATAGAACGACCAGATCTTCTGCATGTTCAGCGCTTTGCCGCTCTTGTGGTCGTCGAGCAGCTTCATCAGCTCGCTTGTCACGAAGAATTTCTCCGCAATATCGCTCTGGAACGCCGCCTTGACCTTGTTGTAGTACTTATCCTCACGCAGCCAATCGTTCAGCGGAACAGGGAAGCCGAGCTTCTTTTTGTTCGCGGTACGCTCCGGCAGCTGCTTGATGGCCGCGCCGCGCAGGGCGATCTTCGTCGTTTCGTTTGCTGCACGGTAGCGGGAAGGAATGCGTGTGGAAAGCTCCAGCATCTTTTTATCGAGGAACGGCACGCGCAGCTCAAGGGAGTTTGCCATACTCATGCGGTCGGCTTTCAGTAGGATGTCATAGATCATCCACGTGTGCATGTCCACATACTGAAGCTGGGTCGGCTCGTCGAGATTCGATACTTCGTCGAAATAGCGCTTGCTGTATTCCTCCGGAACCTTGCTCGCGATGGGACGCTTCAAGAATTTTTGGCGCTCTGCGCTCTGGAAAACGTAGTTTGCGCGCATAAAGCGCTGATACGGCTCCATGGCGCCGCGCACGAGGAAGTTTTTGCCCTTGAAGTTCGGGCAGTGCTTTGCGACCGTGCCGAGGACTTTACGCACCGGGCGCGGTACCTTATGCGAATAGTGGTCAAAGTGTCCGCCTGCAAGATACATCGGGTAGCCGCCGAACAGCTCGTCCGCACCTTCGCCGGAAAGCACGACCTTCACATAGCGGCGGGCATTTTTGGCGAGGAAGTAGAGCGGAATCTCCGAGGGGTTCGGCAGCGGCTCGTCCATGTAATACTGAATCTCCGGCACCGCGTCGAAGAACTCATCTGCGGAAACCTTATTCGCGATGTTCGGTACGCCGATGACATTGGAGAAGTCCTGCGCATACGGCAGCTCGCTGTATTTTTCCTCCTCGTAGCCGACGGAGAATGTCTTGACTTTCTTCGTACCCTTGGAGATTTCTTTCACAACATAGCTGGAATCCACGCCGGAGGAGAGGAAGCAGCCGACCTCAACATCGGCGATCTGGTGCATGGAGACGGACTCCGTGAACTCCTTTGTGATGGCGTCCTCCCAGTATTCAAGCGATTTGTCGTCTTCAATCTTGTATTCGATCTTATAGTAACGCTCCACTTTCAGTTCGCCGTTTTTGTAGGTGAAGCAGTGTGCGCCGGGCAGCTTGAAGACATTTTTAAAAATTGTGCACTCGTCCGGGCTGTACTCGTAGGAAAGGTACAACGGGATCATATCCTCGTCGAGCTCTTTTTCAAAATTCGGGTGAGAGAGAAAGCTTTTGATCTCGCTGCCGAACATGAATTCCTTGCCCTTTTTGTAGTAATAGAACGGCTTGATGCCGAAAATATCGCGTGCACCAAAGAGCTCTTTTGTGTTCTTGTTCCAGATGATGAAAGCAAACATGCCGCGCAGACGGTCAAGAATTTTTTTGCCGTATTCCTCATATCCGTGCAGAATCGTTTCGCTGTCTGTCTTTGTGGTGAAGACGTGTCCGGCTTTGATGAGCTCTTCGCGAAGCTCCTGATAGTTGTAAATTTCGCCGTTAAAGAGCAGCACGAGCGAGCCGTCTTCGTTTAAGATCGGCTGCCTGCCGCCCTCAAGGTCGATGATGGAAAGGCGGCGAAAACCGAGGGCAATGCCGTCGTCAATGTAATAATGGGCATCATCCGGGCCGCGGTGCTTGATGCGGTCGGCCATTTTATGGATGACTTCTTCTTTATCGAACGTTCCGTAGTTGTGAATATAACCGGCAAAGCCGCACATACAAAACGCCTCCTTATGCTTTTATTGTTGGATCAGGGAAGAATATTTCGGCTTAAGTTTTTTGCCGCACGCTAAAATGCACGCGCGTGCCAACACTTCCAGCGCATCGAGATAACCGGGCCCAAGCTCGTTATCGCGCTTGATGATGGAGAGCTCCGTGCAGCCTAAAATAATAGCGTCGCAGCCGTCCGCGCGCAAAGCGTCGGAAACGGCGCGGAATTTTACCATATCCGCCGGTTCACCTGCTTTTACGCAGTCGTAAATGAGCGACATTACGTTCTGCTGCATTTCGTCGTTCGGCAAAACGTAGGAAAGCCCAGCATCGGTCAGCGCGGTTTGAAATAAGCCCATGTGCACCGTGCCGGTTGTCGCCATAATGCCGGGCTTTTTGCAGCCGGCTTCTTTTAGATATGCTGCCGTTTCGCGCACCATGTGGATAAACGGAATGTGTACGCTGCTTTGCAGTTCATCGTGAAAGCTGTGTGCCGTCACGCACGGGGTAGCGAGTGCGCACACGCCCAGCGCCTCCAATTTCTGTGCGATGTCGATCATCGGCGGCACAGGGGAGGGCTTTGTATGGTCTAAAATGTATGCGGTCCGATCCGGCACACTCGGGCGATTGAATATGATCGCGTCAAGATGCTCCTGATCGGTGCGGGCATCGGTCATGTCAGTGATAAGCTCTAATAAATACGCTGTCGCCATGGGGCCGAGTCCGCCGATAACGCCTAAACTGTTCATCAGTCACGCAGTCCTTTGTTGTTAAAATAACGCTTGTACTTTTCAAAGTAGTTGTGCTGGTTGCGGCGGAACATCAGCCAGCGCATCAGGCTGCGGTCTTTCTTGTAATAATACGAGTTAACCACTTTACCTTCGTCGATGAGCTTTTTCGCTTCCGCTTTCACGGCGGTGTCCGGGCAATAGTCAAAGATGATCTTCGTCGGGATAATTGTGTACAGCACTTTATTTGTGGCAATGGTGAGATCCATGGGCTTGTTGTAGATGACGTCGTCCGCAAGCCACTTTGCAATGTTGTAGCCCGCAGCCGTTACGAAATAGCTGCTGCGGCCCTGACGCAGGTTCATCTCGAAGAGCTTATATTTGCCGTCACGCTCGTCGTACTTCATATCGAAGTTTGCAAAGCCCACGTAACCGATGCCCTCAAGGAAGTTTTTCATCGTCTCGTTCAGCTTTTCGTCGTAGCCGTTGATGATGGCCGCATAGCTGCCGATGCCCTCCGGGGAATGCTCCTCAAGCACGGCATTGCCGAGTGCAATGAGCTTTACTTTTTTATCCTTGCCGCAGTAGCAGTTCATCACGCGCATTTTAGAATCGTCACCCGGGATGAATTCCTGCAAAATGAGGTGATCTTTGTAAGAGGAACCGTAGATGGCGTCCAAAATCGCATCAAATTCCTCGCGGGTGTTTGCAACGAAAACCTTCTTTTTGTGCGGGAACTTGCAGTTCCAGTATGCCACGCTGTTCGAGGGCTTGATGATGACCGGGAAGTCGAAAGGCAGCTCAAGATTCTTGTGGTTCTCATACGTGCAGGTTGTTGTCTTCGGGAACGAGAAGCCATGCTCCTCGCAGACCTGATAAAAGCTTTCCTTGATGGAAAGGCGCATTAAAAGCTCTTCGCTGATGCACTCGAATTCATAAATGCCGCGCAGCTTCGTCTGGTTGCGCACAAGCATTTTGATGTAGTTGTCACCGCAGGGGACGAGCAGTAATCTCTGACCGGAGAAGTTCTTTGCAAATTCCGTCAGCGTGCGGACAAACACGTCATCTTCTTCAAGGCGCGGTTCTACCTTTAAAACTTCCACAATGTGGCTGTGCGTGCAGGCGGGGAGGATGCCCTTGCCGACCGCTACGCTTTTGTACCCGTAAGCCTCGTGGAAAGAACGCGCCATGCCGTATACGTTGATGTCACTGCCGAGCAGAACCGGCAGAAAATCTTGTTTTTTTAATGCTTCTGTATTCATGATCTTTATTTTCCTTCCAAATACTTACGCGGTCTTTGCATCTGTGTGCTCCGCATAGCCGTTGAGAATATCATCGTTAAAGAACTGGTCGTACCACACGAGGAACGTGTAAACCGTCCAAACGCGGCGGCTGTTGTCCGCCTTGCCGTTTTTGTGGTCGTCCAGCAGTTTTACGAGCATGTCGGTGTTGAAGTATTTCTGTGCCACTTCGCCCGTAAACTTCTCCTTTACGATGTTGTAGTACTTGTCTTCCTTGAGCCACACACGCGTCGGCACGGGGAAGCCGAGCTTCTTTTTGCCGGCCCACTTTTCGGGCATGCGGCGCAAAGCGGCCTTGCGCATCGCAAACTTCGTGTTCTCGTCGTTTACACGGTACTTGAGCGGGATGCGCTCCGCAAGCTCCATAATCTTCTTATCAAGGAACGGCACGCGCACCTCAAGGGAGTTTGCCATGCTCATTTTATCCGCTTTCAGAAGAATATCGCCGACCATCCAGGCGTTAAGGTCAACGAACTGCATTTTCGTTACCGGGTCTTTGTCCTTTACGCGATCATAGAACGGCTTTACGACTTCTGCCGGGGACGGTGCATCGGTCTTAATTTTCAGGAGCTTCTTGCGTTCTTCCTCAGTGAACATGTACGCGTTGCCGATGAAGCGATCTTCGAGCTTTTTGCCGCGGCGGATAAGGAAGTTGATACCGGATTTCTTCGGCAGGTGCGAAGCGACTTTGCCGATAAAGCGGCGGATGGGG
>ERZ827168.4705-NODE-4705-length-12208-cov-23.969555_pt1 | contig 12208 bp, 8 predicted proteins | sample MGYA00519868_ERZ827168 | MGnify/ENA primary metagenome ERZ827168 (study PRJEB31778, sample SAMEA3449271) | human gut metagenome | biome: human gut; feature: human-associated habitat; material: faeces | place: United Kingdom | collected 2010/2012 ...
TAACCATGTTCTTCACATAGTCGGCGTGTCCCGGGCAGTCTACGTGAGCATAGTGACGGGTAGCCGTCTGATACTCGACGTGAGAGGTGTTGATGGTGATACCGCGCTCTTTCTCCTCCGGAGCGTTGTCGATGGAGTCGAATGAACGGAGTTCAGAAAGACCCTTTTTAGCAAGTACGGTGGTAATCGCTGCGGTAAGGGTAGTCTTACCGTGGTCTACGTGTCCGATCGTACCAATGTTCACGTGTGGTTTCGAACGGTCGAATTTTTCTTTTGCCATAGTAATTTAATGTATTAGTTTTTTATAAAAGTTACCTTAAAAGTATATCAAAAAGTTTTAGGTTCTCGTTCATACAGATGCGGGCAATGCACCCTTTATTCCTATCGATAAAGGTGCATTGCGCACAACTTCTGAGAGCGGAAGACGAGGCTCAAACTCGCGACCCTTAGCTTGGAAGGCTAATGCTCTATCAACTGAGCTACTTCCGCATTTACGCCGAAACCGGATTCCGAAGAATCGCGGCTCGTTTTACAGACCGATTTTGTCTGGTGGGAAGAGATGGATTCGAACCACCGAAGGTATAAACCAGCAGATTTACAGTCTGCCCCATTTGGCCACTCTGGTATCTTCCCAAAAATTTCCGCTCTCTTTGTTTTAGGGATCAACTCGCTGCGCCCGTTGTTCCCGTTCAGGAGAGGCTTCCGCTCGCCGATCTCGATTTCGCATGCCTGCGGCATCGATTTTTCACCCTTCGCATCGACATTGCGAGCCGATGGAGGGATTCGAACCCCCGACCAGCTGATTACAAATCAGCTGCTCTGGCCAACTGAGCTACATCGGCAATCTCTACCAATTCGGATTGCAAAGATAACCGAAATTTTCGAATCTGCAAAATTTTGGCGTAAATTTCTTCAACTGTTCAAAGAACCCGATTTCACACCTCTGCCGCGCACGATTCCGTGGATGCGGATGCAAAATCGACTGCAAAGATAGAATAGTTTTGTGAAATATGAAAAACTCGGGGTACTTTTTACGAAAAAAGTTCGATATTCGCCCGCCCCGAACCGCTACCTATATATAATATGACTTTTCGAACGATTTTTTTGGCGATTACATACGATTTTACACTAACGTCGTTCCAAATCCGTATGTCTTTGCAAATTCCGACAAAAGTCCCCCTCACAGGCGGGGGATTTAGGGGGTGGGTAACAAGAAGATAAGAACTAACCGACGGTCGGTTTCTTGAAAAACCGGGATTGACGGCATCCGGATAATCAGCGTCATAAAACATCAATCCCCCGCACAGGCGGGGGATTTAGGAGGTGGGTAACAAGAAGATAAGAACTAACCGACGGTCGGTTTCTTGAAAAACCGGGATTGACGGCATCCGGATAATCAGCGTCATAAAACATCAATCCCCCGCACAGGCGGGGGATTTAGGGGGTGGGTAACATCTGGGTACGCGGCTTTGCCGCGAGAACCACGACAGTCGGTTATAAGAATACTTGTAATAACTTGATTCGGAAGAAAGTTGTATATAGTTACCTATTTTTTTATCTCGTTACGAATAATTCATTATCTTTGCTTTCGCAAAATGCAACTTTACAAATTCAGATAAAATATGACAGATATTTTCGACCGTTTGGAAAAGAATGCGGGTGGTCCTATCGGACAGTACATGAAGGATGTCCACGGATATTTCGCATTTCCGAAACTCGAAGGAGAAATCGGACCTCACATGCGCTTTCGCGGCAAAATGATGCTCAATTGGAGCCTCAACAACTATCTCGGACTGGCGAACCATCCGGAGGTGCGCAAAGCCGACGCTGCCGGTGCGGCGGAATTCGGCATGGCTGCACCTATGGGTGCGCGAATGATGAGCGGACAGACCAAGTATCACGAGCAGTTGGAGCGTGAACTCGCCGAGTTCGTCGGCAAGGAGGATGCGTTCCTGCTCAACTTCGGCTACCAGGGCATGATTTCGATTATCGACTGCCTGCTGACCCCGCGCGACGTCGTGGTTTACGACGCAGAGGCTCACGCCTGCATCATCGACGGTTTGCGCCTGCACAAGGGCAAGCGTTTCGTTTATGCTCACAACAACGAGGAGTCGCTCCGTCTGCAACTCCGTCATGCGACCGAACTCGCCGACGAGCAGAACGGCGGCGTGCTGGTAATCACCGAGGGTGTGTTCGGCATGAAAGGCGACCTCGGATTCCTCGACGTAATCGTCAAGGCTAAAAAGGATTTCAACTTCCGTCTGCTCGTGGACGATGCCCACGGATTCGGAACAATGGGTCCCGGCGGTCGCGGTACGGCGGCTCACTTCGGCGTCGTAGACGGCGTGGACGTACTCTTCAACACGTTCGCCAAGTCGATGGCGGGTATCGGAGCGTTCGTTTCGGGTCCGCGCTGGCTCATCAACCTGTTCCGCTACAACATGCGTTCGCAACTCTACGCCAAGTCGCTCCCGATGCCGATGGTCATCGGCGCATTGAAGCGTCTGGAACTTATCCGCAACCATCCGGAGTACCAGCAGAAGTTGTGGGAGATCACCAACGCATTGCAGAGCGGTTTGAAGAAGAACGGTTTCGACATCGGCGTTACGCAGTCGCCTGTTACCCCAATCTACATGAAAGGCGGCGAGCAGGAGGGAACGAACCTTATCGTAGACCTGCGCGAGAACCACGCGCTGTTCTGCTCGATAGTCATCTACCCTGTCATCCCTAAGGGCGAAATCATCCTGCGCGTCATCCCGACTGCCGCCCACACGATGGAGGACGTCGAGTACACAATCAACGCATTCAAGGCTGTCCGCGAGAAGTTCGAGGCGGGCGTTTACCGTTCGCAGCCGATTCCGCACATGGCAGACCCGGATTTCAAACTCCGATAGGTCATCATCTTAAAAGAATCATCCGGCATCAGAGGATTTCTGGTGCCGGATGTTCTTTTTATAATAAAGTCATTAGGGTCGTTAAAGTCTTTAAGGACTTTAAGGAGACTTCCTAAAAATAATACTTCACGCCGACCGATGGATTGACGCCGAGATTGAACGTAACGCCATTGCTGTTCACTCCATAATCCGGATAAGACAAGAACACGTAACTCAATGACAACAGACTTACCGACAGTCCGAAATGTGTCGAAGGGCGGAACTCGAATCCAGCAATCGACAATCCGAGACCGAATCCTACTCCGTTGAGACCCTCGCTGTGTCCGTATGCGAATCCTATCTCGAATGTCGGGGTGTAATAGAAATTATTGCACAACTTTACATAATAGGCAACATTGGGACAAACCGTCAATACATGCGACGTCGCACCGGAAATAGTCAACGAATACCCGATACCGGCACCGACCTTGAACTTGTCTGCCACGAAGTAGCCGAATTCGGGAGCGATTCCGACGTTGGTAGCAGTGGCAGAAACGCCCTCGACAAAATTTGCGGATACTCCGACTCCCAACATACCGCCGACATACTTGTCGCCCTTGTTTTGAGCCGAAACAGTCAGTGCGGACACCGACAAAAATGCCAAAGTGCAAATGATAAGTTTCTTCATTCTTTTAAGATTTAAAGGGTTACATGCAGCAAATATAAGATAAATTTACCCCCCCCCGCAAATTTTCGGGCAGGAAAATAAGATAAAAAAATAACATTATAAAGTCGTTAGGAGGCTTAACGGCTTTTCATTATCGTGCGGAGGATGCCGGCGGCATCGTAGCCGCACAGCGAATAGAGTTGGGCGGGGGTACCCTGCTCGACGAATTCGTCGCCGATGCCCAGTGAGTCTACCTTGACGGAGAATCCATTGTCGTTGAAATACTTTATCACCGCCTCGCCCACGCCGCCGCGCAGAACTCCGTCCTCGACGGTAATCACATGTCCGTATTTCACGCCGACCTCGTCGAGCATACGTTCGTCGAGCGGCTTGGCATAGCGCATATCGTAGACAGCGACGCCAATGCCCACGGCAGCGGCACGTTCGGCGGCATCGAGAGCGAATGTGCAGGTCGAACCTATGGCGAGTACCGCGACATCGCCGCCCTCGCGGAGCAGGCGTCCGCGACCTATCGGCAACTCCTCGAACGGGCGGTCGCGCCATTCCGCACCCCGTCCGCAGCCGCGCGGATAGCGGATTGCGAACGGAACTCCGCTACGCAACGCCGTATACATCATATCGCGCAACTCCCGTTCGTCGGAAGGTGCGGCGACAATCATATTGGGAATGCAACTCAAATATGCGAGGTCGAACGCTCCGTGGTGCGTCGCGCCGTCCTCGCCGACGATTCCCGCGCGGTCGAGACACATCACGACCGGCAGCCGCTGCAACGCGACATCGTGGATGATGCCGTCGTAGGCGCGCTGCATGAACGACGAGTAGATATTGCAGAACGGCACCTTGCCCGCCGCAGCCAGTCCCGCCGAGAACGTTACGGCGTGGGCTTCGGCGATGCCGACGTCGAAGCAGCGTTCGGGCATTTCAGCCATCATTATATTCATCGAACAGCCCGTAGGCATAGCGGGCGTGATACCGACCACACGGTCGTCCATACGGGCGAGGTCGAGCAGCGTCTGCCCGAAAACGTCCTGATAGCGGTCGAGTTTCGCTCCGCCCGACGGGATGCGTTCGCCCGTCTCGGGATTGAATCTGCCCGGGGCGTGCCACACCGTAAGGTTCTTCTCCGCAGGACAGTAGCCGTGTCCCTTCTGCGTAATTACGTGGAGCAGTTTCGGTTCCTTTATGTCTTTCAGCGAAGTGAGAGTGCGTACCAGCCCTACCACGTCGTGTCCGTTCACGCGACCGAAATAGCGGAATCCGAAACTCTCGAAAAGGTTGCTGTTCTGCAACAGACCGTGTTTCACGGCGTTGCCCGCCTTGCGGCACATGTTGAGCAGATGCGGAGTCCGCGACAGAGCCGCCCACACGCGCTGTTTGAAGCGGTTATAGCGTTTGGAAGTCGAGAGCCTCAACAAATATCCGTTCAGCGCACCCGACGACTTGTCTATGGACATGTTGTTGTCGTTCAGGATGACGAGAATATCGGTATTCTTGCCCGCGCCAGCATTGTTCATTCCCTCGAACGCCAGACCGCCCGTCATGGAGCCGTCGCCGATGACAGCCACAGCCTTGCGGTTCTCGCCGTCGAGCGCGGCAGCCTTCGCCATACCGAGAGCCGCCGAAATCGACACCGAAGCGTGTCCCGCCCCGAAAGCGTCGTACTCGCTCTCCGCCATGCGCGGAAAACCGCTGATACCGTCTAGACAACGGTTGCGGCAAAAGGCTTCGCGGCGCGAGGTGATGATTTTGTGGGCGTATGCCTGATGCCCCACGTCCCATACCACCTTATCGTAGGGCGTATCGTAGACATAGTGGAGCGCAACCGCGATTTCGACCGCGCCGAGGCTCGATGCGAGATGCCCGGGGTTCTTGGCGCACTGCTCGATGATATACTGCCGCAGTTCGTCGCAATAGCGCGGCAACTCCTCGACCGCCAGTCGTCGCAGGTCGGCGGGGGAATTTATAGCGTACAGATATTTATATTCGATATGTGTCATGGTTGCGTGTTGCAAAGATACGAATAAGCGAGGGCAAAGCAAAATTTATTTTTGCTTTGCCGAGCGGGAGTACCTAAAACGAAGTTAAAGATAACAACCTTTTCGTTAAGCCGAACGGGCAAAGCAAAATTTATTTCGACTTCGCCGCGGCGAGAAACAGTGAATGACAATGAACTTTCTACTATCATTGGACGAATCGTCAGAAAGGATAGCCGACACCGAAGTTGAGCGACGTATTGCGCCACTTGAAATCGTGAATCCACCGCTTGCCGGCAGGATTGTTCGGATTATGCAGTTGGATACCCCAATCCAGACGCAGAATGGCGAATTTGATGTCGATGCGGATGCCGATGCCCGTATTGAATCCCAGTTGCTTGTAGAAATCGCGGAAATGGAATACCGATTCGGGGCTGTACTCCACGTCGTTGCGCCCCATGTACCAGATATTGCCGACATCGAAGAATGTCGCGCCATGGAAAATACCCCAGATAGGGAAGCGGAATTCGAGATTGGCTTCGAGTTTCATGTCGCCCAACTGCGTCGGGTAGACCACGTTGGTCGGCAGCGGCGACGAACCCGGACCGAGCGTTCGCGGAGCCCATCCGCGCATGCTGTTGCTGCCGCCCGAGTAGAACATGCGGTCGAACGGCATCGCCTGCGAGTTGCCGTAAGCCGCGCCGAATCCCGCATAGATGCGACCGGCGACGGCGGTTACCTCGCCGAGCATGATTTTGTGGCTGACGCTCAAATCGGCACGGAAATATTGCGAATAGCGGATTCCGAGAATCTTATAGTATTTCTCGCCCGCGGCGGGTTTCGAGAAGAGGTGTTCGAGCCCGTCGAGCAGGTTGCCCGCCAACTCCCAATTCAAGCGCACGGTCGTCTGATTGCGGGTGGTCTGCAAGCGGGGATTGTTGTAGAGATAGGAACCCGAAATGCCCAGAATCAGTTGCGATTCGTAACTGTGTTTCAGATACTCGTTCTGCAACGAGTCGAAATAGTCCTTGTTGATGTACCCGACGTTCACCCAGTTGATGTTTATCGGGCGGACAACGAACGTGGAGTGGTTCATGTTGCGCCACGAGTAGGACCACACGATACTCGACAGGTCGCGGCGGTAGTACGGTCGGTTCTGGTAGTTGTAGGATATTTCGAACTGCGTGCGCGGCGCGACGATGCGGCTCAGAGGCGACGTAGGGAATATCAGGAACCGCGGGAACGACAATCCCGCCGACAAACCGAACTCCATCGCATTGCGGCGCGACGACTTCGGAGCCTTCATGTATTCGTAGCCGACAGTACCGACGAGTTCGAGCATCTCCGCGCCGCGGAATATGTTGCGGTTCTGGTAACCCACCGAGGCTTTCACGCCATAGAAACTCGATGTGGTCGAACCCTCCAACTCGACCTTGATGCTCTGTTTGAGCGCGGGCGTACAGAGAATATTGCAATCGACGTAGCCCTCGCGGGTATAGTTCACGCGCATCGAGTCGGATTTCGACATGTCGCCGCCGACATAGGTTATGTAACTGCGCGGCGACACCGAATCGGGCAGTTCGTCGAACACGATGCGCGCGCTCTTGAAATAGCCCATCTGCATCAGATTGGAGTATGCGCGCGTAACCTGCGAATAGTCGTAGATGAAATTCGGGTACATCGGAATCGCCGGTCGCAACACCCGCGCACGGATATTCGGACGCTTGCCCTCGTACATGACATTCAAGCCGCGATAGGAAATGGTATCGAAGCGATCGTAATACGCGCCGCCCTGCAATTTCGATTCGGCGGCATTGTAATTCGGCACTATATTTATATTGCGCAAGCGGTAGACGGCGTTGTTGTCGTAAATCGCCTCGCCGCGGTTGTTGTAGCCGGCGAGATTCTGTTTGACGACGACTTTCACGCCGACCATATTGCTGTTGGTCAGCGTATCGGCGATATACTCTATGTTGTTTACCGAGAAGCCGTAGTAGCCGCGGTCTTTGAGGAATCCGGCGATGCGTTCGCGCTCCTTGTCGAGTACCGAGATGTCGAATATGTCGCCTACGTGCAGCAGCGTATTGACGGTATCTGGCAACAGAATCGGTTCGAGGAAACGGTCGCGAAAAACGTATGATATGCGGTCGATGCGGTACGCCCGATTCTGTTTCAGAGAATAGGTAACCTTCGCCCGTTTGCGGCGGTAGGTCGTATCGACATCGTAGGAGACTTTCGACGCGAAATATCCGCGCGAGTCGAGATAGATTTTCAGATTCTCGGCTGACTTTTCGGTCAGCGACATGTCGAGCAGGACGGGTTCCTCGCCAATCTTGCGTTTGAAGTTGTTCCACCAGTTATCCTTATCGGGATTCGCCAGATTGTAGACCCATACATAGAAATTGGTACCCAGAAAGTGCTTGTTCGGACGCTGGCGAACGTATTTGCGCACCTCGTCGCCCTCGATGCGTTCCTTGCGCGGAACAGACTTATCGTCCTCGATTTTCACCTTCTGCAACAGATACGACCCCTGCGGCAGACGGCGCGTAACGTTGCACGACGAGCAGAGGATACTCGCCGCGACTGTCGCCAGCACACAAACGGTCTTTCCGTACCTGGATATCATATCTCCGTTTTCAGGGTCTTCAAAAAGTCGTCGTATGCCGCCTGTTCGCCGCGGCACACCTCGTCGGTAACGAACCGGAAGCCATTACCGCAAATTTCAATCCGTCCTTTGCTTTCGTAGGTCGCATTTCCGACGAGCGTCGTATTCAGCCCGCCCTCGCGCGAGCAGACGCACCGTACCGCACCGCCGCGATTGAGAACGTCGATGTTCTCGCCGAAACCGCATCTGCCGGTCAAAGCCATAGCCGTCGCGCTCGACGTCATCGCCGTGCCGCACGAAGGGGTGATGCCCGCTCCGCGCTCGTAGGTCGCGACGAAGATTCTGTTGCGGTCGCGCACCTCGACCAGGCTGACATTCACGCCATGCGGGAATATCTGCGGCAACTCCAACACCCGTCTGCCGAGCCGACCGAGCAGGTCGTAATCGACGCGCTCCACCTCGGCTACGATATGCGGGTTGCCGACATTGACAGCCGTAAACCGCAATCCTGCATCGAGTTCGGGAATCAGTCGGGAAACAAACTCTTCACCCGCGCCGTGCATGGCGAAATCGTCGCTCCACAGACGCACCGGAATCCGCACGCCGAATGTCGGAATCGAGTGCCGCATATCCTCATGACAGGTGATGAGATACTCTCTGCCGCCCGACGTGAGTACGAATTCGCCGCTGCCGACATAATCCGCGGCAAGACGGGCGATGCAGCGGATGCCGTTGCCGCACATCTCTGCCTCCGAGCCGTCGGGATTGAACATGCGCATGCCGTAGACGCCGTCTCCGTTGCGCACGAGGACGAGCAGTCCGTCGGCACCTATGCCCGTTTCGCGGTCGCACGCGCTCACCGAAAGCGCATCGAGAGCGACGCCCGACATGTCGCAGGCGACGGAGTCCGTCATCACGAATTCGTTGCCCGAACCGTGGCACTTTATGAAGCCGATTTCCATACCGAAAAGCATATAATCGTTCAAAATTACAAATAATCGGATAATAATCCATAAATTTACACCTCAAAAAGCACAAAAACGGGAAAATGGTAGAAAAATTCATAATGGCGGGCGATACGGCACTGCACGTATGCGACTCGCAGAAAGGCGAACGGACGGTGGTGCTGCTGCACGGCTATCTCGAAAACATGCTCGTATGGGAGGAGTTCGTGCCGCTGCTCTACAAGAGCGTCCGCGTCGTAACGCTCGACATTCCGGGACACGGAATCTCGGAGGTCAAGGGCGAAACCCACTCGATGGACTATCTCGCCGACACCCTTGCGGCGGCACTCGAATCGCTCGGCATCGGACACGCGTTCGTCGTCGGACACTCGATGGGCGGGTATGTCGCGCTCGCATTCTGCGAGCGGCATCCGCAGATGACGGACGGCATAGTGCTGCTCAGTTCGACCCCGAATGCCGACAGCGACGAAAAGCGCAAGAACCGCGAACGCGAAATCGCGCTCGTGCGCTCGGGCAAGAAGGAGTTGCTCGCGCACGTCGCTCCGGCGGCAGGTTTCGCAGCCGACAACCGCCGGCGCATGCAGCCGCACATCGACGACCTCGCCGAAATAGTCCACATGACCGAGGACGGCGGCATAATCGCGCTGCTGAACGGAATGATAGGACGCAAAGACCAGAATGCGATGCTGCGCGAATGCGGCAAGCCACAACTGTTCATCCTCGGCTGCAAGGACGAGTACATAACGAACGAGATCGCCGACAAGATGATTTCCGGACATCCGCAGGCGGAGGTCGTAAGGCTCGCCGAATCGGGACACATGGGCTTCATGGAGGAACCCGAGAAGTGCGCCGCCGCGATACTCGACTTCATAGAGCGGCACTGAAAAAACCTCGGGCGACCAATCGCAGGTCGCCCGAGATTTTCGCTTAAAGTCTTTAAGAACTTTCCACCTCTACGCAATTACTCCTTCGCAGAGCATTCGTAGCCTGCGCCGGTAACTGCGGCTATTATCTCGCCGCTATCCGCCGCACCCTCGACGCGGGCGACGCCGTCCGCCAAATCGACTTCGACGCTTTCGACGCCTCCGACAGCGGAGATGACGCGCTCGACATTGGCTTTGCAGTGGTTGCACATCATGCCTTTCACCGCATAAACTCTTTCGCTTTTCATACTCTTATCGTTTTTGAACCAATATTTCTTCACGTAAGCAGCCGCGAGCAGCACCGCGAACAGGATGCTCGACGCGGTTTTCCACCACTGCGAACCCGTCAGGCAGTGGGAGCAGAACTCGCCGTGCGATGCGACCGAGAACCACCCGGCGGGAAGCAGCGTATCGACAATCAGTCCGAATCCGACCGCACCTGCGATAATCGACAGCAGATAGACCGCGAGCGTCCGACGCCCCAGCACCTTGCCGATAACGAGGATAGCCGCCATGTTGGTGGCGGGACCCGCCATAAGCAGTACGAGTGCCGCACCGGGCGACAATCCCTTCAACATCAGCGCAGCGGCGATAGGCACAGAACCCGTCGCGCACAGATACATCGGTATCGACAGCAGGAGGATAAGTGCCATATTGGCAAGCGGATAGTCGCTGAAACGGGCGAAAAATCCGTCGGGCAGGAATATGGTAATCAGTCCCGCGACCACGAGCCCGAGGACGAGCCAGCGACCGATGTCCTGCATCATATCGACGAATCCGTAGCGCAGTGCCGACCGGCACTTTCCGACAAATGTGGTAGCGCGTTCGCTGCCGGCACTGTCTGCCGAAGATGCGGCAGCCTCCTCCCCGCGGGAGACAGCCCCCACGAGCGTTCCGCCGAACAGAGCCGTTACGAATGCCGCCACGGGGCGCAGTACGGCGAACGGCAGACCCAGAAGCGAAGCCGTGGCGGCAATGGAATCGACGCCCGTCTGCGGAGTGGAAATCAGGAACGACACCGTAGCCGCCTTGGACGCACCCTCGCGGCGCATCGACATCGCGGTCGGAATCACGCCGCATGAACACAGCGGCAGCGGCACGCCCAACAGCGCAGCCATGGCGACGGAGCGGAAATCGTTGCCCGCCAGATACCGCGAATACAGCGTGCGCGGGACGAAAGCGTGCATGATGCCAGCAATCAGGAAACCGAGCAGCAGATACGGCGACATTTCGTTCAGCAGCCGCACGAACGGCAACAGATACTCTTTCATAACATCTATTTTTATTGTATAGCGGTTTCCCGGGGGATTTTATTGCATTGAAGGGGCGTTAATGTCCTTAACGACATTAGGGGATTTAAGATCGTTAAGGTCGGGTCGGTGCGGGTCAGTCGAACCGTTCATTATCGTCGGCGACACCTTCGGCGGCGGCGAGCGAGAGTATCCGTTCGCGCTCGGCTTTCGGCGTAACATTTTTGCGCACGACGAGCAGATACGAGTGGCGAATCTCGCCGCGAAGAAACCCGTCGGACAGTCCCGCGTCCAGCCTAATCGAATTCCAATGGCGTTTGTCGAAATGCCATGCGCCCTCAATCGCGCCGTAGCGTTCGCGTAGCGCGGCGGCACGGTCGGGGTCGCACTTGACGACGAAATGCGACGGGTCGTCGATGCCGATGACGGCGAACATCCGTCCGCCCACCTTGAAAACTATCGTTACGTCGTCGAACGGCAGCGTCTCCTCGACCTCCGGCAGCGACATGCAATACTCGCGAAATTCCACAATATCCATATTGCAAATATAATATAAATAATGGAACTATATGCAACTTTACACCGAATCAGGTTATCACATGTATTCGGATAACCGACTGTCGTGATTCTCGCGGCAAAGCCGCGTCCACAGATGTTACCCACCCCCTAAGTCCCCCGCCTGTGCGGGGGAGTGATGTTTTATAACGCGGATTATCCGGATGCCGTCAGTCTCGATTTTCAAGAAACCTACCGTCGGATAGTTCTTATCTTCTTGTTACCCACCCCCTAAATCCCCCGCCTGTGCGGGGGAGTGAGGTTTTATGACGCTGATTATTCGGATACCGTCAATCTCGGTTTTCGAGACGCCGACCGTCGGATAGTTCTTATCTTCTTGTTACCCACCCCCTAAATCCCCCGCCTGTGCGGGGGA
>ERZ827168.4709-NODE-4709-length-12203-cov-3.386730_pt1 | contig 12203 bp, 9 predicted proteins | sample MGYA00519868_ERZ827168 | MGnify/ENA primary metagenome ERZ827168 (study PRJEB31778, sample SAMEA3449271) | human gut metagenome | biome: human gut; feature: human-associated habitat; material: faeces | place: United Kingdom | collected 2010/2012 ...
GTTTCAAGCGTGGCGGGCGCGTGCACCTTTTCGCGCAGAACCATGGAGACATAGGCGTATTCATCGCCGCGCTCCTCGGCATGCTCATTGTGGATGCAGCTTGCCGCCTGCTCGAACGTCAGGCGATAGGGCACGCGCACGCTGGCCGCGTACAGGAAATCGTCTTCCTTCCAGTTGGACTGTGAAAAATCGAAGCTTCGAAGCAAGGGAAAAACCGCCTTTCATGCTTCCGGCGCGCCGGGGAGAAATGCCCGTGCGCGCCGGAAGGTTTCTTGTGGAATCACTTCACCGGAGCGATCAGAAACGCCGTCGGAATGCTGCGCGAGCAATCGAGGCGGAAGCCGCTATAGATGGATTCGCCGTTCAGATACAGGCAGGTGGAGGTGCCGCCGTCGAGGTTCGCGGCGTTCACCGCGCCGAACTGAAGCATGATTTCGGTGAGCTCGTCCAGCGTCGCGCCGAGGCTGTCGGGCTCGCGTCCCTTGATGACGAGCATCAGCACGCGGCCGTCCGCGTCCTGTCCGAGAGCCGTGCGCGTGGTGTAGGCGACCTTGACGTTTTTGTTCTGAACCGCCGCGCCGTCCTGAACCAGCGCGTAGTTGAACGCCATGGCGTCGCGCAGCTTCAGGCCTTCGATTTCGTTGGATTTGTACTTGCCCACGATGAGCTTGTCGTTTTCGTCAAAGCCGATGACGATGCTGGAGGCTTCGCCGTTCGGCGTGTGCTGACGCAGCTGCGTACCCTGACTGATAACCAGACCGAACGGCTTTCCGCCCTTTCCGGCGCCGCCCGCGTCCTCAAAGCCGCCGCCGTTCATGCCGCCGGCCGCGTTGTACTTCGCGCACAGGTCGTCAATGCGCATGCCGGCAATCTTGGCCCCGAATTTGGGAATCGTGCCGACGTACATGCGGGAGGGATCCTCCAGAACGGCCATATAGCCGGTGCCGAAGTGGGTGGTTACCGGATACAGCGTGATGTCGTCGTGCTTGGAGTTGTACAGCGCCGCCTTCAGCGCGTCCGATTCGTTCGGCAGCGCGTTTACGTCCTGAAGCGCCCACGCGCTGCTTACGTCCGCGCGGCGGTAGGTGAGCTTCCAGCCGCAGTGGAAGGTTTCACTGGAGCGATTGTAGGCGTAGACGATGGTGAAGTCGCAGGTGGCGTTCACGGTGAATTCCGTGTCGCTGACGACTTCCCATTTGTCGGTCTTCAGGTTGTCGACGGCACGGCTGCGGGTTTTGCTGAACCAGCCGCCGTCGAATTTTCGAAGCTGCTCGAACAGCTCGGTTTTGCGGTTGAACGGGCTCTTGTTGCCATAGAGGTTCAGGTTGTCGCAGGCGTAGTTGGCCAGCGCCTGCACGACGCTCAGCGCGTTTTCTTCGTATTGTTCCCGAAGCGCGTCCACGTCCACCGCCGCGGTTTCCGCTACGCCGCCGAACGCGCTCAGCGCCAGGCAGAGCGCCAGAAGGAGAAGCATCCATTTGCGAAAAATCGTCATTTGTCAAATACCCCCTTTTAAAGGTGAGTCTATCTTACCACAGACGCGCGAAAGCTTCAACCATGTTTTGCGCGAATATTTGCCGGTTTTTCCGCGGATACTGAAAACGGATATACGCAGGCAGCCTGTGCTGCGGGGAGGTTATGGAAATTTGGAAACGCAAAGCCGCTACGCGCCGCCGCCGTCGGCGCTGACGTATCAGCCCCACGCGGGCGACCGGGAAACGCGCACGTGCGCCTTCGAACACAAGATGGAACGCAGCCGGAGGGGAGGCGAGTCGCAGTGAACGGAAAACAGATGCCGGACGCGAAGGCATACAGCGAAATGGTCGACCGGCTTACGCCGAAAACGCCCAAGGTGAAGGGTTTTCTGAGAGCCTTCTGGGTCGGTGGGCTGATCTGCGCGCTCGGGCAAGCCATTGGCGCGCTCGGCGGCGCGCTGGGGCTTTCCTATCAGCAGCTGCCGATGTTTTCGGCATCGGTGCTGGTGTTTCTGGGAACCACGCTCACGGGCGTCGGCGTGTACGACAAAATCGGAAAATACGCGGGCGCGGGTTCCATTGTGCCCATCACGGGGTTTGCCAATTCCGTGTGCGCGCCCGCGATGGAGTTTCGCCGCGAGGGGCTGGTGCTCGGCGTGGGCGCGAAGCTGTTTTCGATCGCCGGGCCGGTGCTGTCCTACGGCATCTCAGCCAGCGTGATTTACGGCCTGATTTTCTGGCTCACGGAGGTGATCGGATGAGACGCGAGGGTAAGCGCACGTTTTTCTATGAAGAGGGCGCGTGGATTCGCTCGCGCGCCTGCATGGCCGGGCAGAAGGAATCGGAGGGGCCGCTGGGCAACACCTTCGACCAGATTCTGGAGGACGACCTTCTGGGTCAGAAGAGCTGGGAGTTCGCCGAAAGCGAGATGCTCCGGCGCACGGTGGAGCTGTGCGCGTCCAAGGCGGACATGTCGTCCGGCGACATTGGCGCGCTGCTGGCGGGCGACCTGAACGCGCAGATCATCTCGGCGGGCTTCGCTGCGCGGCAGCTGGGCGTGCCGTTTCTGGGGCTGTACGGCGCGTGCTCCACGATGACGGAGGCGCTGGTCGTGGGCGCGGCGCTGGTGTCGGCCGGGTATCTCAAAAATGCCATGTGCGCGGCAAGCAGCCATTTCTGCACGGCGGAGCGCCAGTTCCGTGCACCGCTGGAAATGGGCGGGCAGCGGCCGCCCTCGGCGCAATGGACGGCCACAGCCTCGGGCGCGGTGCTGCTGGACGAGGCGAAAACGGGCGGCATGCGCGTTACGCACGGAACGGTGGGGCGCGTGATCGACCTGAAAATAAAGGACGCGAACCACATGGGCGCGGCGATGGCGCCCGCCGTGGCGGACACGATCTGCGCGCACTTTGAGGATACCGGCCGCTGCGACCGCGATTACGATCTGATCGTGACCGGGGATCTGGGCATCATCGGGCGCGACCTTTTGATGGAGCTGCTCGTGCGCCGCGGCGTGCCCATGGATGACAAGCGGCTGATGGACTGCGGCGCGAGCCTGTTCAGTCCCGAGCAGGACGCGCACGCCGGCGGAAGCGGATGCGGCTGCATTGCCAGTGTGCTGGCCGGGCACGTTCTGAGCCGCATGGAGCGCGGCGAGCTCGGCCGAATGCTTGCGATTGGCTCGGGCGCGCTTCTGAGTCTGGTTTCGTCGCAGCAGGGAGAGAGCATTCCCTCCATTGCCTACGCGGCGGCGATTGAAAGGAGCCAACGCGCATGAATGAGTTTCTGATCTATGGGAAGGCCTTTGTGGTGGGCGGGCTGATCTGCTGCGTGGGGCAGGCGCTGCTCATGTATACCAGGCTGACGAGCGCGCGCATTCTGGTGCTGTTCGTGGTGTCGGGCGTGGTGTTGACGGCGCTGGGCGTATACAAGCCGCTGGTCGACTTCGCGGGCGCGGGCGCGACGGTGCCGCTGACCGGCTTCGGCTATTCGCTGGCTACGGGCGCGCATGACGCCGTGGTGGAGCACGGCATATTGGGCGCGTTCATCGGCGGCGTCATGCAGACGGCGGCGGGCATCACGGCGGCGGTGTTCTTCGGCCTGCTCAACGCGCTGATCTTTCGGCCAAAAGCCAAGTGAGCCGGTTGCAATCGCGTCTCCGTTCGGGTATAATGTATACGACTCCGCGCAGTACCCGAATGGAGGCGCGCGGGGAAGGGGGACTACATAATGCAGACAAACCGCCAAAGGCATTTTTATCTCCGGAAAGCGCTGATCATCTTTCTGGATATGCTTCTGATTGCGCTGGGGCTTCTGATTTCGATTCTGCTTCGCTTCGGGGAAAATCCATCGCCAGGGATGACCCGGCATATGATGACGGTCGTTCGGTTCTCGCCGGTGATTCTCGGCGTGAGCCTGTTTTTCCTGTTTGTGATGGGCGTATACCGCGTGTACTGGCGCTTTGCGGACATGCGCGATATGCTGAGAATTGTGCTGGCGCTGAGCTTCGCCACGCTGACGAACCTTCTGATCAACCGCGTGTTTAAACTGAAGTGCACGCGCATCGTGCTGTCGCTGGACGGCATTCTGTCCATCCTGTTCCTGATTTCGGCGCGATTTGCGTGGATTCTGATTCAGGATCGGCTGATGGTGGACAAGAACAATAAGAACGTGCGCCGCGCGCTGATCATCGGCGCGAGCCCGGCGGGGGCGGCGCTGGCCAAGCGAATCAACGAAAGCCCGGCCGGAAGCGTGCGCCACGAAGCCGTGGGATTTCTGGACGAGGACGTGGAGCGGCTGTATCGCAAGGTGAGCAACCTGACCGTGGAAGGCACGCTGGCCGACGCGCCCGCGGTGATCGCGCGCAAGCGGGTGGACGAGGTGATCTTCTCCGATAGGAGTCTGCCCACGCAGGTGCGGCGGCGCGTGTTCCGCGCGGCGCGGCGCGCCGGATGCAGCGTGCTCATGGCGGAGGAGAGCAAGCTCAGTGCGGTGCGGCTGGAGGATGTGCTCGCCGGATGGCGGCATGAGAAGGACGGCGCGCTTTCCGGCGCGTATGCCGGACGCCGCGCGCTGATTGTGGGCGCGGGACGGATCGGCGCGCGCGCGGCGACGCTTCTGGCGGAGGCGGGCGCGCAGGTGACCGTGGTCGATCAGGATGAGGATCGTCTGGCGGTTTCGGCGCTGAAGGAATGCGAATGCGTGCTGGCCGATCTCGCGGATGAAGCGCGCATGGAGCGGATTGTCCGCGCGGCGCGCCCGGAGCTGCTGTGCCTTGCGGCGGGTCTTTCGCGGGAAAACGCTTCCGGCAGCGCGCTTCGAATCGCGGCGGTAAACGTCGCGGGCGCGGGGGGGCTGTGGAAGGCGGCGCGGGACGCGGGCGCGGAGAAATTCGTTGTGGTTACGGAGCATCCCGAGCGCTGCCCGGACAATCTGGCGCAGGCGGCGCGCGTCGTGGGCGCGGAGGAGATTCATGCGCTTTCCGCACAGGAAGACGGCATGCGCACGTATTTTGTGCTGTATCGCAACCTTGTTTCCTCGTCCGGCAGCGTGCTCGGGCATATGCTTGAGAAGGCGGCGCGGGGCGAGACGCTTACCGTGCGCGCGGGAGAAACGTATTCGTTCGTTTCCGAGGCCGACGTGGCGCACAGCGCGCTGCGGGTCGCGGCGGCGTGCGAGCCGGGAACGTATGTCATTGATTCCGAGGATCCGGTGAGCGCGGAGGAGCTGGCGAAGCTCGTCTGCCGGGAGGCGGAGGCACACGCGGAGATTTTGGTGGAGGGCGAAGCCGCCGCAGCCGAAACGGAAGCGACGGCGGAAGATACGCCCGTCGAGCACGTCAGGCGGCTTTCCGAGGACGGCGCGTATGCCGCGCGGCTTCAGCGTGCTTCCGCGGACGTTCGCGAAGCGCTGAAGGAAGAGAATGAGGAAAAGGCGGCGCGGGCGCTTCGGAGCGTCTGCGCGGCAGAGAAGCCGGAATAAGAAGCTGCACGCGGCGTTTCGGCGGTCACTCATAAAGCGCTGAACGAGGAAAATGAAAAAGGCGGCGCGGGCGCTTCGGAGCGTCTGCGCCGCGGGGGAGCCTGAATGAAGAAAAAAGAAGAGAAAAATCCGTCCGGCAATCGCGTGCTGCGGTGGCTGGGCAGGCTGACGCCGCGGGCGCTGTGGGCGCGTTTCGCGCTGGATCGCTGGCTGACGCCGTTTGCCGCAGGATTGTGGCTTTTAGCGCTGCTCTGGGCGATCGTCGTGTTCTTTCTGGGGCAGCAGACGGGAACGGAATCCGCGGGGGTCAGCGGCCGCGTTGTGGAATGGCTGACGGCGATATTCCCGGCGCTCGAGGGCGCGGGCGATTCGCTGCATCTGGTCGTTCGCAAGCTGGCGCACGCGTTCGCGTTTTTCCTTCTGGCGGTGCTTGCGCTGAGCGCGGCGCGGCGAACGTTTCATCGTCGCCGTCGGGCGACGTTCTGGACGATGGCGGTCATCGTGCTGCTCGCGGTGGCGAACGAGGTGGAGCAGCATTTCGTGCCCGGGCGCTGCATGTCGGCACTCGACGTTCTGATCGACATTTCCGGCGCGCTGGTCGGCGGCATTCTGGTGCTGCTGATTGGACGGCTCCGGGGGAAATACAAAAGAAAGAGGGACAGAAAGACGTTGGAAGAAGCAATTTTTGACAAGCGCGCCCGCTGGCTGACGGCCGTGGAATTCGCGCGGCAGAAGCCGGTGAATCCGTACTTTGAAACGCCCACGCCCGACCCGGCGAACGAGGGCTTGCAGCATTTTCACATGTATGCCCGCCGCGCGTTCCGGCTGAGCGCGAACGTGCAGTCGGCGGAGCTTCTGATTTCGGCGGACGACATGTATAAGCTGTACATCAACGGCGAATACGTGGCGCAGGGCCCTGCGCCGGGGTATCCGGGGCGGTATTATGTGAACCGCATCGACGTGCTGAAATATCTGCGAGCCGGGGACAATGTGCTGGCGCTGGACGTGTATTATCAGGGGCTGATCAACCGCGTGTGGGTGAGCGGCGACCTGCGGCAGGGCTTCATTTGTGATCTGCGCGTGGACGGGAAATCGCTGGTGCGTTCGGACGAGCATTTCCACTATGTGCGCAGCGCGTCCCGCATGCCGGGCGAAACCTATGGCTACGCGACGGGCTTCAACGAGAAGTACGACAGCCGCGAGGAGCCGGAGGGCTGGAAGAATCTCGGCTTTGACGACTTCATGTGGACGTCGCCCAGCGTCTGCGAGCAGCCGGACTACCACTTTGTGGAGCAGGAAACGCCGGTGCTCGCCACGTGGATGGTCGAGCCGGAGAAGGTTACCCGGGACGGCGCGAAGATTACCTGCGACTTTGGCCGCGAGCTGTCCGGCGTTCTGCTTGTGAAGGCGGCGGGCGCGGCGGGCAAGCGCGTGTTTGTGCGCACGGGCGAGGAACTGAACGAGGATGGTTCCGTACGCGTGGATGGCCGCCAGAACTGCCGCTATGAGGACGAATGGACGCTGGCGGACGGCGCGTGCGCGTATGAAATGTACGAATACCGCGGCTTCCGCTATGTGGAGCTGGAAGCGGAGGACGGCGTGCGCCTGACGGACGTTCGAGCCCGCGCGCAGGGCTACCCGATGGACGACGCGGCCTGCACGCTGGAAACGGACGACGAGAATCTGAAGGCGGTCTTTGAGCTGTGCAGGCACACGATCCGTGTGGGCGTGCAGGAGGGCTATCTCGATTGTCCCACGCGCGAGAAGGGCGAGTATTCCGGCGATCTGGCGGTAACGTCGCTGGCACAGGTGTATTTGTCCGGCGATACGCGGCTTCTGAGAAAGGCCATTGAGGACTGGCTGTATTCGGCCAACCTGACGCCGGGTCTGCTGGCGGTGTTTCCGTCGGCGTTCCAGCAGCGCATCGCCGATTATTCGCTGCTGATGCCTGAGGTTGCGCTGCGCGACTACGCGCACACGGGCGACAAGGCGTTTTTGCGCAGAACCTGCGACGCGGCGGCCGCGCTTCTGAAGGTGTTTGAGGCCTACGCGCGCGAGGATGGCCTGCTTGAGAAGGTCGTGGAAGGCTGGAACCTTGTGGACTGGCCGGCCAACCTGCGCGACGAGTACGATTTCCCGCTGACGCTTCCGATCGGCGAGGGCTGCCACAACGTGATCAACGCGTTCTACATCGGCGCGGTGCGGGCGTATGAGACGATGCGAAAGCTGCTGGACGAGGAATTCACGCCGAAGTCTCCGGCGCTGGTTGACGCGTTCGACCGCGCGTTCTACCGGCCGGAAACCGGACTGTACGCGGACAGCGAAACGTCGGCGCACTCCGCGGTGCATTCCAACATTCTGCCGCTGTATTTTGGCTTTGTGGCGCGGGATAAGCGGGCGCGCGTGGCCGATTATCTGGTCGAGCGAGGCATTTGCATCGGCGTGTACATGGCGTTCTTCCAGCTGAAGGCGCTGGCGCGCGCGGGACGGTATGACGAGGTATACCGTCTGCTGACGGGCGGCGGCGAGCATTCGTGGAAGAACATGCTGGACGAGGGCGCGACGACGCTGTTTGAAGCGTGGGGCAAGGAACAGAAGTGGAACACCAGCTTGTGCCATCCGTGGGCGAGCGCGCCGGTTTCGGTGCTGATCGAGGATATTCTCGGCATCACGCCCGACGTGGCACGCGGCGAAATCTGGCGTTCGCATCTGCCGGAAAGCGTGAGATACCTGCGCATGGTGGTTCCGGTGGCCGGACAGCGCGCGGTGTTCACGCGCGAAAACGGACAGACGACGCTCATTCTGGAACAGAAAGGGTAACATACCAATGAAACGAAGCGAGGTTAACGGTTATCTGAAATGGGCGGAAGCACTTTTGAAGGAATACAAATTCCCGCTTCCGCGATTCGCGCACTGGAGCCCGGCGGAGTGGACGGCCAACAGGCAGAAGGCCGCGGAGATTTTTGAGACGAATCTCGGCTGGGACATTACGGACTTCGGCAGCGGCGACTTTGAAAAGATCGGCGCGGTGCTGTTCACGATTCGAAACGGCGTGCACGACAAGCCGGGCGTGGGCTCTCCCTATGCGGAAAAGCTGATTCTTCTGAAGGACGGCCAGTATCTGCCCTGCCATTATCACGCCGTGAAGACCGAAGATATTATCAACCGCGGCGGCGCGCGCATCTTTATGAAGCTGTACAACGCGCGCCCGGACGGCAGCGTGGACACCGAAAGCGACGTACATGTGTATTCCGACGGTATTCTGCTGACCGTGAAGCCCGGCGAGGTGTTTTATGTGGAGCCCGGCGACAGCGTGCGCCTGACGCCCCGCACCTACCATATCTTCGGCGCGGCGGGCGGCAACCTGATCGCGGGCGAGGTGTCCAGCGTGAACGACGACCACACCGACAACTATTTCTCCGAAAAGCGCCCGCGCTTCCCGGCCATTGAGGAGGACTGCGAGATGCTGTATCCGCTGGTTGGAGACTACGGAACGCTCTGATGGGATAAACAGAATTCAGGCCGCCGGACGGGATGAGAACCGTCCGGCGGCCTGATGCCGTCTATGGGAAGCTATTGCGCGGGAATGACGCAGATCGCGCCGTTCATCGGAAGGGACGCGATTGTCTTTCCACCCTTTATCCACTCAAGCCCGCCCGAAAGCTGATTCGCCGCGATGCATTCATGGTCGCCCAGCGGCAGAATGTCGCGGGGTTCTGAAAAGCTATTGCGCGGGAATGACGCAGACAACGCCATTTATCGGGAGGGACGCGATCGTCCTGCTGTCCTTTATCCATTCAAGCCCGCCCGAAAGCTGGCTCGCTGCGATGCATTCATCGTCGCCCAGCGGCAGAATGTCGCGGGGGCAGCGTCCCTCGGTGGGCATGAAGGCTTCGCGCGTCAGTCGGCCGTGCGCGTAGGAAAGGCGGGTCACGCCATCGTGCCCGCGGTTGGAAACGAAAATTTTGCCGTTCTTCATGCGGATGGCCGCGACGGTGCTCTCGTCCGTGCAGCCGTCCGGCAGCGCGGAGACGGCGCTTCTCAGAACCCAGTTTTCGCCGTCGGACTCATAGGCCAGCACGTCGTTAGAGAGCTCGCAGGCGAGGAAGAAGCGGTCGGGGCCGTCGAACACCAGATGTCTGGGGCCGTCGCCCGGGCGCGCGGCGATGCGGCTCTTCTCGATGATGTGACCGGTTTCCTCGTCGCGCAGGTACACGAAAACGCAGTCCATGCCAAGGTCGCAGACGAACAGCTCGTCGGTGCCCGGGCGAAATACGGACTGATGCGGGTGCGGCGCTTCCTGCCGGTCGGGCACGGCCATGCTTGCGCCCCTGTGCGCGATCAGCTGCTCGCGGGGGAGAATGTATCCCTCGACGACGGGGAACACGCTGACGCTGCCGGACACGTAGTTTGTTGCGTACAGATGCCGCTCGTCCTCGCTCAGGCAGATGTGGCAGGGATCCGCGCCGCCGCTCGGCTGAAGGCTTAACGGCTGCAAACGCCCGTCCTTCACGCGGTAGCTCGCCGCCGCGCCCTTCTGCTTTTCGCCGGAGAAGGAGGAGGCGTACAGCGTTGTGCCGTCCTCCGACAAGGCCAGATAGCCGGGGTTCGGAATGGCGGCGCAGGCGTCCAGCAATTCAAACCGCCCGTTTTCGGCGCGTACGACGGCCGCGCCCGGCCCGCCCAGATGGGTGTAGGTTCCAATGTACAGAAGCATGATGGATCATCTCCGGATGTTCTTTTCGTGTGTCGGGGGATTTTCGCAGGTAAACGGCGTGTTCCGCTTCAAAATCGTTCTGCGCCTCTTTGCCAGATCGGCGCAGAACGGTTCTTTTACATGCGGGCAGGTACCTGCAGAGGTAAATTTGCGGAAACGGTTTATACGCCCGATTATATCATCTCCGCGCCGTAAAGTCAAAGAAAAGTCCTGAACCATTGTCGATTCAGGACTTTTCTCAGTCTGGGTGAGAGGATTTGAACCTCCGGCCTCTTGAACCCCATTCAAGCACGCTACCAAGCTGCGCTACACCCAGTTATTCTGTTCACGCTCGCGAACAGGTAATATTATACCGTCATGGGGTCGGTTTGTCAATGATTTCACGTGTTAACTTTGTGAGATAAGGGAGGCCGGAGAGCCCGGCCTCCCGAGGGGAATTATCCGCGCTTCTGGTCGCGGCGGCGTTCGAAGACCTTCTCGATTTCCACCATCGGGATGATGGACAGCGCGAGAAGCATGGCCACGACGTACTCGCTCAGGCTGATGGACTCAAAGCCGAAGGCGTTCGACAGGAAGGGGATATAGATGACCGCGGCCGTGGAAATCAGGGAAAGCAGCATCGCGCCCCAGATGTACAAGTTCTGCGAACCCACGCGGAACACGGACTTATGCAGCGAGCGCATGTTGAACGAATGGAAGATTTCCGCCATCGACAGGGCGAGGAACGCCATGGTCATGCCGTCGGCGCTGTTGGTGATTTCCCATACGCCGGCCTCCATGAAGTGGCCGATGAAGTAGGCGGCCATGGTGATCACAGTCAGCATCACGCCCTGAACGGCCACGGCCGCGCCCATGCCGCCGGCGAAGATGCCCTCGCGGGGATTGCGCGGCGGGCGATCCATCAGGTCGCGTTCGCCGTTTTCCATGCCCAGCGCCAGCGCCGGGAAGCAGTCGGTTACAAGGTTTATCCACAGCAGATGCACAGGCTCAAGAATGGTGAAGCCCAGTATGGTTGCGAAGAAGATGCTAAGCACCTCGCTCATGTTCGAGCCGAGCAGGAATTGGATCGCCTTGCGGATGTTGCCGTACACGCGGCGGCCTTCCTCGACAGCGCCGACTATCGTTGCAAAGTTATCGTCCGCGAGCACCATGTCGGCGGCGTTCTTGGTGACGTCGGTGCCGGTGATGCCCATGCCGACGCCGATGTCGGCGGACTTGATGCTGGGCGCGTCGTTGACGCCGTCGCCTGTCATGGCGGTGACGTAGCCCGCCTTGCGCCATGCGTTTACGATGCGGGTCTTGTGCTCCGGCTGAACGCGGGCGTAGACGCTGATATTTTTGAACTTCTGCTCAAACTCCTCGTCGCTCATCTCGTTGAGCTGCGCGCCGGTGATGGCCTCGCTGCCGTCGGTGAGAATGCCGAGCTCCTTTGCGATGGCGACCGCGGTGTCGATATGGTCGCCGGTTATCATGATGGGGCGGATGCCCGCCTCGCGGCACTCATCGATGGCGGCCTTTACCTCCGGACGGACGGGATCGATCATGCCGGCAAGGCCCAGAAAGCACAGGTCATGCTCCAGATCCGCGGCCTCGCAGGACGCGGGCATGACATCATAGGTGCGCTGGGCGGCGGCCAGCACGCGAAGGGCACGGTCGGCCATGGCCTTGTTGGCGGCCAGAATCTCGGCGCGCTTTTCCTCGGTCATAGGACGCGCCGCGGCGCCGTCCCAATAGGTGGTGCAATGCTCCAGCACCACATCGGGGCCGCCCTTGGTAAACTGGAGGAAGCCGCCCTCCGTGCGGTGGACGGTGGACATCATCTTGCGGCCGGAGTCAAAGGGGGCCTCGCCCACGCGGGGAAGCTTTTCCTGAAGCTCGCCCTTGGGCAGGCTGCACTTGGCGCTCCACGCCACCAGCGCGGCTTCGGTGGGCTCGCCGGTCACGCTGCCGTCTGCGTTCAGCGCGGCATCGGAGCACAGGGCCATGGCCGCGGCGGTGCGGTCACGCTCCGCGCCGTAGTCTTCCACCAC
>ERZ827168.4710-NODE-4710-length-12196-cov-21.973972_pt1 | contig 12196 bp, 10 predicted proteins | sample MGYA00519868_ERZ827168 | MGnify/ENA primary metagenome ERZ827168 (study PRJEB31778, sample SAMEA3449271) | human gut metagenome | biome: human gut; feature: human-associated habitat; material: faeces | place: United Kingdom | collected 2010/2012 ...
CCGGGCTTGGCAAAGCGCGGCACCTGCCGCGTCGGCGTGGCGAAATGCTGGTTGCCCCAACCGCCGCGCCCGCCTCTGGCGGCGACGAACGGCTCGCCCGTGGACATATCGGCCATGATGCCGCCGGTAGCCTTGTCGCGCACGAGCGTGCCGCGCGGCACGCGGATCGTGACGTTCTCGCCGTCCTTGCCGGAGCAGCGCTTGTTGAGACCGTTTTCGCCGTTGGCCGCGACAAACTTGCGCTTATAGCGGAAATCCATCAGCGTGGACATATGATCGTCCACAACGAGGATCACATCGCCGCCGCGTCCGCCGTCGCCGCCGTCCGGCCCGCCCGCCGCGACGAACTTTTCGCGGTGGAAGGTGACGGCGCCGTCGCCGCCCTTGCCGGCGTAAACGCTGATGGTGACTTTATCTACAAATCCATAGCTCATGCGTGTTCCACCTGCCTTTGAAAATAAAAAGAGACCGACGAGCCCGTCGGTCTCTTTGGGTAATTACTGCGCGATTTCGTAAACAGAGACCTTCTTGCGGTCCTTGCCCATGCGCTCAAACTTCACCGTGCCGTCCACGAGGGCGTAGAGAGTGTCGTCTCCGCCGATGCCCACGTTGGTGCCCGGATGGATCTTCGTTCCGCGCTGTCTGACAAGGATGTTGCCGGCCAGAACGAACTGACCGTCGGCCCGCTTCGCACCAAGACGCTTCGACTCGCTGTCGCGGCCGTTACGGGTGCTGCCCATGCCTTTTTTATGTGCCATTTAAATCACACCTCCAATAGTCAAATAGTACGGATCAAGCGTTGATCGCGGTGATCTCTACCTTCGTGTAGGGCTGACGATGGCCCTGCGTGCGACGGTAGTTTTTCTTGGGCTTCATCTTGTAGACACGGATCTTCTTGCTCTTTCCGGTCTTGATGATCTTGCCGGTCACGGTGGCGCCTTCCACAACGGGGGTGCCGAACACGTTGACGCCCTCATCGACAACGGCCAGAACCTGATCAAAGGTGACGGTCTCGCCATCGGCAACGTTAAGCTTCTCGACGTAGATAACGTCGTTCTCGGCGACGCGGTACTGCTTACCGCCGGTCATGATAACTGCGTGCTTCATTTTACATCCTGCCTTTCTTGCAGACTCGCTCTCCTGGGCGGAGGTCACCCTCACTTAGTTACCCTTTCAATGCGGCTCTGATACTATACCACGCCGCAAAACCCTTGTCAACACAAGATTTGGTGTTTTTCGGCGGTTATATCGCTAAATCTTATTTCTGGGAACGCTTTTTACGCTTCGCTATACGAACGCCCACGAGAACGCCCGCGCCGATGAGTACAAGAAGCCCAGCAGCGGCGCCGATCACAATGTTTTCCACATATTTTCCGTGAATAGGGGTGAGACCGCCGGGCAGAGGCTCGGAGACGAGATCTTTATAATAGAGCATTTCCGTGTCGTATTCCGCAGGGGTGCTCTCGTGCAGTATGACCAGCCGCGCGCCGTGGTATTCGCGCTCACCGTAGATATAAAAGCCGGTGCCCGCCGTGTTCACGAGATCGATGCCCTCATACGTTCCGACAAAGTCGTTTTTATGGTCGTGCCCGAAGAATGCCACTGCCACATCGCCCGTATCGCGCATTGCGGCAAACTCCCCGGAGGGGATGTCCGGCGGGCAGGGCGCCTCGCCGAGATGACCGGCGGTAAAGCCGTCGCCCATTTTATAATAGTGTCCCGAATGGCTGGAAAATCCCTTGACAACGCCCTCGGCCTTTTTCTCTGAGGCGGGGACTTCCGTCAGCAGATCATAAATTTCGGGAACGATGATGTGCTGGAAGAGATAGGCGGGGAGCGTTTCGCCGTACTGCTCTTTGAGCGCCGCGGCGGTCGAGGTGTACCAGTCGATCTGATCCTGCTCGACGCGGGCGTACTTGGAAACGCCCTTCTCGCCATACGTCCCGCTGTCCAGAAACCAGAGATTGCACACCGGGCGGCTGCCGTCCGACGACCAGACGAGCAGATTATAGTTCCCGCAGCCGGTGATATCGTCCGGCCCGGCGGACATGAGACAGCCGGGATAGCTCTGATAGATGGCGAGCTGCGTCTCCTTGCTCACGCCGCCTTCGTCGTCGTGGTTGCCGAACACAGCGGCAAACGGAATGCCGCGCTCGGCCACGGGCGCGAGAATGGCGTCGAGCGCCTTTTCCATCGCCGCCTCGGTGCGTACCGAGGGGCCGTGCACCTGATCGCCGGTGAATACGACGAGATCGGCGTCGGCAGCGTCGAGCTCCGCGTTGAGCAGACGGAGCGTCGCCTCCTGCGGCCGGGCGGTGTCCTGCGTGTCGGCAACGATAAGGATACGGAATTCCCCGTTTTCGCCAAATTGCAGCATGGTATCCTCCTCCGCGGCGGAGACCGGCGCGGTAAGAGCCGTCAGCAGCAGCGCCGAGAGCGCCGCGCAAAGGAACGGTCGGATTTTCTTCATGATGAACCCTCCGGATAAAAAGCCGCCCCCGGCCGAAAAGCTGGGGGCGGGATAAAGTCTTACTTCGTGACGAGAGCGAGCGTGTCGCGCGCGATCATCAGCTCTTCGTTCGTCGGGATGACGTACACCTTCACGGTGCTGTCGGCCGCGGAGATGTCGGTCTCCTTGCCGCGGACCTGGTTCTTCTCGTGGTCCACATGGACGCCGAGAAACCCGAGACCCTCGCAGATGTTCTCGCGCATATCGGGGCCGTTCTCGCCGACGCCGGCGGTGAACGTGATGATATCAACGCCGCCCATGGCAGCCGCATAGGAGCCGATATACTTGCGGACCTCGTAGGCAAACTTGTCGAGAGCGAGCTGCGCGCGCTCGTTGCCCTCTTTGGCAGCCTTCTCAAGATCGCGGAAGTCGGAGCCGACGCCGGAAATGCCGAGAACGCCGGACTTCTTGTTGAGGATGTTGAGCATCTCGTCGGCGGTGTAGCCGTACTTATTCATGATGAACTGGAGAATGGCGGGGTCCAGATTGCCGGAGCGGGTACCCATCGGCAGACCCTCAAGAGGCGTCAGGCCCATGGAGGTATCGACGCACTTGCCGTCGATGCTCGCGGAAACGGAGGAGCCGTTGCCGAGATGGCAGTTGATGACGCGCGTGCCCTTTTTGCCCATGATCTCGCAGGCGCGGGCGGACACGAAGCGGTGGGACGTGCCGTGGAAACCGTAGCGGCGGATGGAGTCGTTTTCGTAGTACTCATACGGAATGGCGTAAATGTACGCTTCCGGCGTCATGGACATGCCGAAGGAGGTGTCGAACACGGCGACCTGCGGCACGCCGGGCATCGCCGCCTGGCACGCCTTGATGCCCATGAGGTTGGCGGGGTTGTGCAGAGGCCCGAGCGGGAAGCACTTTTTGATGGCGGCTTCGCACGCGTCGTCCACGACGCAGGACTCGGTGAACTCAATGCCGCCGTGGAGCACACGGTGGCCGACGGCGCCGATCTCCGCCATCGTCTCGACAACGCCGTATTCCTTGCTGGTCAGCTTTTCGAGAACGGCCTCGATCGCTTCCTTGTGGGTGGGGAACGGAACGTCCGCTTCGTAAACGGGCTTGCCGTTCTGGGGCTTGTGGGTCAGACGGCCGTCGATGCCGATGCGCTCACAAAGACCTTTGGCGAGCAGAGACTCGTTCTCCATGTCGATGAGCTGATACTTCAGCGAAGAGCTGCCGGCGTTGATAACCAGAATCTTCATTGGTTCGGATCCTTTCCATAGTTGAAAATTTTACCGCGTCAGGGTATTATTGTTTTGCAAATATCTATTTTAGCGTTCTTTTCATCAAAACGCAAGAGTAAAAAAGGATGGATTTATATGAAAGCGGTCGGGATCGTTGCGGAATACAATCCGTTTCACAGCGGACACCGGGACCAGATACGGAAAATACGCGAGATCTTCGGCGCGGAAACGCCCGTCGCCGCGGTCATGTCCGGCGATTTTGTGCAGCGCGGCGAGGCGGCCTCTTACGATAAATTCACCCGCGCGGAAGCTGCGGTGCGCGGCGGCGTGTCACTCGTGATCGAGCTGCCGCTGCCGTGGAGTCTTTCCTCTGCCGAGAGCTTCGCCCGCGGCGGCGTGGGGCTGCTCGGTGCAGCGGGCGTTATCGACGCGCTCTCCTTCGGCAGCGAGAGCGGCGATCTCTCCGCGCTCGAAAAGACGGCGGCGGTGCTCGATACGCCGGAATTTTCCGAAGCGCTGAAGCGCGAACTCACCGGCGGAACGCCGTTTGCCGCGGCGCGCGCACGAGCGGCGCGCGCTCTTCTTGGCGAGAGCGCGGCGGTGCTCGATACGCCGAACGATCTTCTGGCCGTGGAATACATCCGCGCGGCGGCGAAGCTTGGCTATATATTTGATTATACTCCCGTCCGGCGCGAAGGCTCGACCCACGACGGCGCGGGCAGCGCGTCCGAGCTCCGCGCGCTTCTTCGCGCGGGGGAGAGCCTTGCCGGGCGTGTCCCCGGGGAGGTGTGGGAGGTCCTTCGCCGTGCGGATGAGACCGGACGCGGCTTTGTCTCTCCGGAGAGTCTGCGAACGGCGTATCTCTCCCGGCTGCGGGAGAAAACGCCGGAGGACTTTGCCGCCGTGCCGGACGCGGCGGAGGGGCTGCATTTTCGGCTTTACGAAGCTGCGCGCCGCGGAAGCTCCCCGGAAGAGATCGCCGATCTTGCCAAATCAAAGCGGTACGCCCACGCGCGGCTGCGCCGTATGGTGATGTGCGCCGCGCTCGGCGTGCAAGCCGGGGACGCGAACGGCATACCGCCGTACATCCGTGTGCTGGCATTTGATGCGCGCGGCGCGGCGCTGCTGCGTGAGATGAAAACGAGCGCCGCTCTTCCTGTTGTCGTCAAAAGTGCACGAGTCAAAGACGAAAATGAGAGCATCCAACGCCTGTTCGACCTCGGGAGCCGCGCGCACGACCTCTATGTTCTTAGCTGGAAAAACCGCGCATTGCAGGCCGCGGACGGCGATTATCGCGCCACGCCCTTCTGTTCCGTAGGGAACAACCGGAATTCCGTGCACGATAACCAAGAGTATGTTTGAAATTTTTTTGCGATTTAGCGAAAAAAAGGGTTGCATTTCTCTCCCGGCGGTATTATACTACCGTCATATTTGAAATGGAAACACATTTGTCCGCGACATACGGACTGTGCGTATTCCGGAGAGGAAGAAAAACCATGAAAAAGATTTTAGCGATCGTACTTTGCGCATGCATGATCTGCGCTCTGCTTGCCGGCTGCGGCAGCAGCGAATCCCCGGCGGCCGCCGTTGAAGGCGACGTACTGAAGATCGGCATTTTTGAGCCCGCCACGGGTGAGAACGGCGCCGGCGGCATGCAGGAAGTGCTCGGCGCGCGCTATGCCAACAAGGTCGTCCCCAGTGTGACGGTCAACGGCAAGGAATATAAGATCGAGCTCGTTGAGGTCGATAACCAGTCCGACAAGACCGCGGCCGTTACCGCCGCGCAGAACCTCGTGAGCAGCGGCGTTATTGCTGTTATCGGCTCTTACGGCTCCGGCGTGTCCATCGCCGCCGGCTCCACGTTCGAGCAGGCGAAGATCCCCGCCGTCGGCGGCTCCTGCACGAACCCGCAGGTAACGCTCGGCAACGATTACTACTTCCGTGTCTGCTTCCTTGACCCGTTCCAGGGAACCGTTATGGCGAGCTACGCCAACAACGAAGGCTGCAAGAAGGCCGCCGTCATCATGCAGAACGGCGACGACTACTCCACCGGCCTTGCGAACTACTTCGCCGATGCCTTTGCCAAGATGGACGGCTGCGAAGTTGTTTACACCGGCACCTACAACACCAACGAAACCGACTTTAATGCGATCCTGACCGCGGCCAAGGCGGCTGACCCCGATGTTCTGTTCATCCCGTCGTCCATTACGACCGCCGGCATCATCATCAAGCAGGCGCGTGATATGGGCATCACGGCTCGCATCATGGCGGGCGATACCTGGGAGAACGCTACCATCATGGAAAACGCCGGTGTGGAAAACTGCGAGGGCGTTGCGCTGTCCACCTTCTTTGACGAGAACGACGCCGATGCTTCCGAGTTCGTGCAGGGCTTCAAGGCGTATCTGAACGGCGATGCCGAAGCGCTCAAGCTCAACGGCAACAACGACACGGTCGCTGCGGTTTCCGCGCTTGGTTATGACGCCTACATGGCGATCATTGAGGCGCTCAAGAATGTTTCCGGTGATATCACCGGCGAGGCGGTCCGCGACGCGCTTGCCTCCGTCTCCTTTGACGGCGTGACCGGCAGCATCTCCTTCGACGAGAACGGCGACGCCAACAAGGATATGGCTTACATCAAGATCATGTCCGACGGCGCTTTCAAGTTCGTCGGCACGCAGAAGACCGACGGCACCTTCACCCCCGCTGCCTGATTTTCTATCCGCATAAACATTTTGAATCGGCGGGTCATCCCGCCGATTCTCTTTATTCGCTTTTACCCCGTCGCATCGGCAACCCGAAAGAGGAGGCAAGCTCTATGACGGCATTTCTCCAGAACTGTCTGAACGGTATTTCCATCGGCAGTATATATGCCCTGATCGCCATCGGCTACACGATGGTTTACGGTATTCTTCGACTCATCAACTTCGCCCACGGAGACATCTTCATGATGGCGGGGTATTTTATGATCATCTGCATGACGGATCTGCTCATCCCGTGGTACATATCGCTGCTGCTCGTCGTGCTGTTCACAGTGCTGCTCGGCGTATTCATCGAGCGCATTGCCTATAAGCCGCTTCGCGATGCGCCGCGTATGTCCATCATGATCTCGGCGATCGGCGTTTCGTACTTTCTGCAGAACTTTGCCACCTATCTCTTCACGGCGCAGCCAAAGTCGTATCCGTATGCAGAGATGGGCTTTCTCAGTAAAACGGTGAAGCTCGGCGAGATCTCTACGACGCTCGTTACGTTCATTACGCCCATCCTCACCGTGATCCTTGTTCTGGCGCTGGCGTTCCTCATCCGCAAGACGAAGATCGGCATGGCGATGCGCGCGGTATCGCGTGATTTTGAAACGTCCTGTCTCATGGGCATCAAGATCAACCGCGTCATCAGCTTCACGTTCGCCGTCGGCAGCGCGCTGGCCGCCATCGGTTCGGTGCTGTATTTCATCCCGCGCTCGTCGGTGTATCCGCTGGCCGGTTCTCTGCCCGGGCTCAAGTGCTTTGTCGCCGCGGTGTTCGGCGGCATCGGCTCCATTCCCGGCGCGCTGGTGGGCGGCTTCCTCATCGGTCTTTGCGAAACGTTCATCAAGGGCAGCGCCTATTCCGAGTTCAGCGACGTTTTCACGTTCGTCGTGCTGATCCTCGTGCTGCTCGTCCGTCCCACCGGCCTGTTCGGTGAGAAGCTGAAAGAGAAGGTGTGAGCATGAGTCAAAAGAAAAAAACGATCTGTTCCGCCGTCGGTTTTCTCTGCATCGCGGCGGTCATCGTCTGCGCCGGCGAGCTTGTTCCGCGTTCGTCGATGTTCCGCACGGTTTTGCAGCTCGGCGCGATCTATGCGCTGCTTGCGGTGTCCATGAACCTCTGCAACGGTTTCACGGGGCTCTTTTCTCTCGGTCAGGCGGGGTTTATGACGCTCGGCGCTTATACCTACGCCATTTTCACGATCCCCACGGCGGCACGCCCCGGCGTATACTATCTTTACGGCGTTGCCGACTGGCTTGCCGATCTCCATCTGCCGATCATCGCAGCGCTGCTTGCCGCCGGCGTTGTCGGCGCGCTCTTTGCCGCGCTCATCGGCGCGCCGGTCCTCAAGCTCAAAAGCGACTATCTCGCCATTGCGACGCTCGGCTTTGCGGAGGTCGTCCGCATCGTTGTCGCCTCCTCGCCGCTCAACCGCATTACGAACGGCTCTCTCGGCCTGACGAAGATCCCCGGCTTCTCGTCCTACTACGGCATTTTCATCGTTGTCGCCGTTTGCATCACGCTGATCGTTCTTATCATCAACTCTTCCTACGGCCGCGCGTTCAAGGCCATCCGAGACGATGAGATCGCAGCGGAGGCAATGGGCATTGATCTTGCCAAGCATAAGCAGATGAGCTTTATCATCAGTTCGTTCTTCGCGGCCATCGGCGGCGCGCTGATGGCAATGTTCCTCGGCGCGGTGTCTTCCACAACGTTCACCATCGCCGTGACGTATTTTATTCTGCTCATTGTTGTTATCGGCGGCATGGGCAGCGTGACGGGCAGCGTTATTTCGGCGTTTCTCGTCATTGCGAGCCGCGAATGGTGGCTGCGTTTTCTGGACAAAACAACGTACATCGGCGATTTCCGCGTGCCCCTGCTCAAGACCGGCTTCCGTATGGTCGTGTTCTCCGTGATCCTCATGGTCGTGGTGCTGTTCTTCCGTACCGGCATTATGGGCGATAAGGAGTTCAGCTGGGATCGCATCGCGGCGCGCTGCAAAAAGCTCTTCGGCGGGAAAAAGGCCGCGGTCTCCGGAGGTGAAAACCATGAGTGAATCAATGCTCCGCATGGAAAACGTCACCATGCAGTTCGGCGGCGTTGTGGCGGTGAATAATCTCTCGCTCAACGTCGATAAGGGCGAGATCGTCGCGCTCATCGGCCCCAACGGTGCGGGCAAAACGACGGCCTTCAACTGCATCACCGGCGTATACCAGCCGACAAACGGCAAGGTGTTTTTTGAGGATAACCTCATGGTCTCCGCGCATCCGACGGGGAAGATGCAGAAGGAATATCAGGGCATGAACGCCGAGATGTATCTCAATGATAAAATTCTCGACCCGACGCCCGACCAGATCACAAAGCTCGGCATTGCCCGCACGTTCCAGAACATCCGTCTGTGGAAATCCATGACGGTGTTTGAAAATGTCCTCACAGCCAAGCACCTGCGCGCGAAGCAGAACATTTTCAGCGCGGCGCTCCGCATCTCCGTGGCGGAGGACCGGCGCATGGAGAAGGAGACGATGGAGCTGCTTGAAGAGCAGAACCTCGCGCAGTACCGCAACGATCTTGCAACATCTCTGCCGTACGGCCTGCAGCGGCGGCTGGAGATCGCCCGCGCGCTTGCGACCGACCCGAAGCTTCTCCTGCTCGACGAGCCGGCCGCCGGCATGAACCCGCAGGAGACCGAAGAGCTCGGCCGGTTCATTATGCAGATCAAGAAGAAATACGATCTCACGATCCTTATGATCGAGCACCACATGGAGCTTGTTATGAAATTCTCCGACCGCATCTATGTGGTCGATTTCGGCAGACTCATCTCGCAGGGCACGCCCGCCGTTGTACAGGATGACCCGAAAGTTATTGAAGCGTATCTGGGGGTGGCGGAAGAATGAACGATGTGATCCTCTCCATTCACGATCTCAGCGTGAACTACGGCGGCATTGAAGCCGTCAAGGGCATTTCCTTTGATGTGCATGAAGGCGAGATCGTAACGCTCATCGGCGCGAACGGCGCGGGCAAAAGCTCGACGCTCCGCACGATCGCCGGGCTCGTAAAGCCCTCCGGCGGCACGATCAATTTCCGCGGCGACAACATCACCGGGCGCGACGCCACGACCATTGTGAAAAAAGGCATCACGCTCGTCCCGGAGGGACGGCACATTTTTCCCGATCTCACGGTGCTCGAAAATCTCAAGGTCGGCGCGTATCTCCGCAGCGACGACATCTCCGGCGATATCCAGTGGGTATACGACCTTTTCCCGCGCCTGCGCGAGCGCTCGTGGCAGGCGGGCGGCACGCTTTCCGGCGGCGAGCAGCAGATGCTTGCTGTGGGCCGCGCGCTCATGGCACGCCCGAAGCTCATTATGATGGACGAGCCGTCGCTCGGCCTTGCGCCGCTCGTTGTGCGCGATATCTTTGAGATCATCCGTCAGATCAACCACCAGGGCGTATCCATTCTGCTCATCGAGCAGAACGCGAACATGGCGCTCAAGGTCGCCGACTCCGCCTACGTCATGGAGACCGGATGCATCACGCTCTCCGGCGCGGGTAAAGACCTTCTGAACAACGAGGCCGTAAAAAAAGCGTATCTCGGTACATGATTGACATTCGACCCGCGGGACTGTATTATCCACTATATAGTCCCACGGGTCTCTTTTTATTAAGGAGAAATCACCTATGCATATCGTTACAAGTACGGATATCCTTCTCCCGCGCGCCGAGGATATGGGCGCGTGGAGCGTGATCGCGTGTGACCAGTTCACGTCCGAACCGGACTACTGGGCGGCGGCGGAAGAGCGTGCGGCGGAAAAGCCGAGCACCCTGTCTCTCATGCTGCCGGAGGCGTGGCTGCACACCGCGCGCGCCGACGGCGCGGACGGACGCATTGCCGGTACGATGCGCCGCTATCTCGCGGAGGATGTTTTTCAGACGGTCCCGGACAGCTTCATCTATGTAGAGCGCACGCTGCCGGATGGACGCATCCGCCGCGGCCTCGTTGCGGCGCTCGATCTTGAGCAGTACGATTTTACCGGAACGCAGCGTACGAGCGTCCGCTCCACGGAGGGTACCGTGGAGGAGCGGCTGCCGCCGCGCGTGAACATCCGCCGCGGCGCGCCGCTCGAAATGCCGCATACGCTCCTTCTGATGGACGACCGGACAGACAGTGTCCTGTCCCTCGCGGAAAAGGCGAAGGACACACTGGAAAAGGTCTACGATTTTGATCTTATGCTCGGCGGAGGCTACATTGCCGGCTGGCGCGTGAGCGGGGAGACGAAAGCGGCGGTGCAGTCGGCGCTCGACGCGCTCGATAATGCGGCATTGCAGCGGGAAAAATACGGTGACGCAGCGGAAAACGGCAAGCTCACCTTTGCCGTCGGCGACGGCAACCACTCGCTCGCCGCGGCCAAGCGGTTCTGGGAGGAAAAGCGCGAAACTCTGCCGGAAAACGAGCGGGAGACCGATCCCGCCCGCTTCGCGCTCGTGGAGATCGAGAACATCCATGAGCCGTCGCTCGATTTTGAGCCGATCCACCGCGTGATCTTCGATACCGATACGTCGGCTTTTGCTGCGGAATTTACAGCGCATCGGACGGAATGGGAAGCAGAGGACAAAACACTCGGCGAGCGCGTTGCGGCGGCGGAGTGCTTCTGCCGCGCCTATATCGCCGCGCACGGCGGCTATATCGACTATATCCACGGCGACGATACGGCGCGCTCTCTCGGCGAGAAGCCGAACTGCGCTGCGGTGCTGCTGCCGCCGGTCGAAAAGAGCGGGCTTTTCCTGTCCGTACTTAAAAACGGCGCTCTGCCGAAAAAGAGCTTTTCCATGGGCAACGCACGGGATAAGCGCTATTATCTCGAATGCCGGAAGATCCGTTAAAACAGCTTCATATAACATAGAAACACCAAGGAGGTTCGACAATGAAAGAAGTCAAAAACCCGAAAAAACCGTTGGCGTATTATTACTCCATTACGCTCATTGCGCTGCTTCTTTTCAACATCTTCGTCGCGCCGCTTCTGAACCGGCAGCACGTGGAGCAAACGGATTACAGCACCTTTATGCGCATGATCGCCGAAAAGAAGATCGGCAAGGTCGATGTGAGCGACACGGAGATCGTATTTACCGACAAGGACGACAATACGATCTATGTGACCGGCGTTATGTACGATCCGACGCTCACGCAGCGCCTGTACGATTCCGGCGCGGAATTTGCCAAGGATATTGAGCAGACCATGTCGCCGGTGCTGAGCTATCTCTTAACGCTCATTCTGCCGCTGGTCATCTTTGTTATTTTCGGCCAGTTCATGCGGAAAAAGCTCATGGATCAGATGGGCGGCAAGGATGTCATGTCCTTCGGCATGGGAAAGAGCAACGCCAAGATCTACGTCCAGTCCACGCACGGCATCCGCTTTGACGATGTCGCCGGGGAGGACGAGGCGAAGGAAAGCCTTGCCGAGATCGTGGACTATCTTCATAATCCGAGCAAGTACACGGACGCCGGCGCGTCGATGCCGAAGGGCATTCTCCTTGTCGGCCCTCCGGGAACGGGCAAGACGATGCTTGCCAAGGCCGTGGCCGGTGAATCGAACGTGCCGTTCTTCTCCATCTCCGGTTCGGAGTTCGTGGAGATGTTCGTCGGCATGGGCGCGAGCAAGGTGCGCGATCTTTTCAGCCAGGCGAAGGAGAAGGCCCCGTGCATCGTGTTCATCGACGAGATCGACGCCATCGGCCAGAAGCGCAGCGGCGGCG
>ERZ827168.4715-NODE-4715-length-12194-cov-3.391218_pt1 | contig 12194 bp, 17 predicted proteins | sample MGYA00519868_ERZ827168 | MGnify/ENA primary metagenome ERZ827168 (study PRJEB31778, sample SAMEA3449271) | human gut metagenome | biome: human gut; feature: human-associated habitat; material: faeces | place: United Kingdom | collected 2010/2012 ...
CTCGAAGCTAACCTCGTATATGAGCAGTACAGCGACACGGAGGAAATGTACGATGATATCAAGGAAATGCTGAAAGCCCTTGCAAGCTCGAAACTCTCCTTCTTCTGTCCGTTGACAGGTAACATCAATGATCATGAGGGCGATTACTATGAAACGAGCAACGACGTGCTGACCGAGAACGCCGATGCCATAGAAGAAGCAATCGCACGAGAGCAAGCAACGGAAATCAATATGGCAGACTATGTCAGCGACCACGCAGATATCAAAGGCAAGCTCGTATTCGCAGAATGGGGCGTCGAGGAACGCCGAGGAATGCTCTACGGCAAAATCGATTGCTACCTTACCGAAGCTCTCACGCCCGAAGAAACGGAACGCTTGCGAGATGCCATCAGCGGTCAGAACAGCGATGGTCTCGGTGAGGGCTTCGAGCAGAGAGAAATCTACTTCGAGGGTGGACATCGTGGTGCTTTCATGTACGTGAGTCTTTGGAGTCCCGATGATGATTATTTCATCGACAACCAAGATGAATTCGAAGACAGACTCATGTCAGACGGTATGACGATGGGTGGTATGTGATGGCACTTCTGTTCTCGCATGTTCGGGTATCCTCTCCTGACGGAAATGAAGCTGAATTCCTTGTCAGCGGTATTCCGAGAGAGCTCGAAGACTTCGATTACTACACCAAGTTCGAAGATTTCATCGACAGCATTGAGGAAGACACCGAGATCACCGTACACGCAGAAGCTTATCTCTACGGAGAAGGTGAAGCCTTTAAGGCAAGTATTGAGGAAGTCGCCTACTTAACGCTCCGGATGAGCAAGGATGACAATTTCCTCTCCGGTCATTGCGATAACATTGAATCTGTTGACTTCACCTGCAACTACTCTCCCGATGAACTATTCGGGATGGATTGGGGGTGAGCGTGACAGAAATGTATTACGACATGCTCCTCGGTCATATCGGACTCTATGACGGGGGCATACAACTCCACAGTATGAAAGAAGTGGCTGACTTCATTCATACACAACACTGCGGTTATATCGCAGAAGCAGACGGCACTACGCTTTTGGAATTCGAAAATGGTGAAATCGATGAATGCACAGATATGCGATTCAGAGATGAGCTCATGGCAGAACTTCGAAAAAGCGAAGGCTTTGAAGACCGTTATTTGTATTAAGAGAAGAAAGGAGATCATATTATTGACTTTTTTTGAAAAAGAGCTTCACAGGCTCTTTGACGATTCTGAATGTATTTCGGAGGATGCGGTTTTTGCAGGTAAGACAATGATTGCTCCAATCGGTGAAGATTTAAGAGCCAAGGTACAATTCGTCTACACGAATACCCACGCAAAGTATGATGCCTTGCGGCTGACCATCATCAACCGCCACGAAGGTACGGTGGATAGCGAAACCTTCAAGTTCAAGGATATCATCGGTATGAAGGGCGGCCGTGAACCTCATATATGGGAAGACGGCCAAAGGGTTGACTGGTATATCTATCATCCAACCGCATCCGATTACAACTTCATTACCGACGTTGTTGAGGACTATATCTCTATGTACGCCGACCAAGGCTATCGCTTTGATAGCGGCATGGAAATGGGAGGCATGTGATGGAATATTCCTTCAGCCAATTGAGCAGTATCGCAAAGAGCTTGCGAGAACGCTATCCCATTGGCACTCGAATCAAGCTCATCAGTATGGGAGATGATCCCCGACCGATTCCGCCCGGAACCAAAGGCACGGTTGAGGGCATCGATGACATCGCTACCGTCTTCTGCAGGTTCGATAACGGCAGAAGCCTCGGCTTGGCATACGGAGAGGATCATTACAGAGCCTTGACTCAAAGAGAACTTCTTGAAGAAAAATGCGCTCGGAATTACGACAAGTTTTATGATGCCGTTCACCGAGATATCTTTGCGGATGTAGACCTCGATCGTTTTGCCGAGGAAATCGAGGATGCAAACGACACCTATACTACGGAGATTCTCAAGCGGCTTCACGACAAGTTCGTCGAGATTTATGACACAGACAGTGTCGATGGTCTCGTCGGATTCATCCAAGTACCTGCCATCGTTGAATCCCTGCAGACAGGCGACTACTATCCAGCGCTTGTAACCCTTGACTTGGACTCCTCCGGAGAACATTGGGGTACGTGCATTATGACACCGACAGGCGTAATCGATCACGGTGTAACGGAAGAAACTGAAGCTGAAAAAGCCTTCATGCAGAATCTGGTGCCGTACCGATACTGGTACACAGTAAACTGCGAGAGCGACATCCACGTGGATATGGCAGAGTGTCCCGAAGACATTTGGGATATCATCTCCGCAGCCACAGGAAAGACGTTTGAGCAGAACGGAGGTATGCGCCTCTGACACAAATCAAATATTTAGACATGTTCGCCGGAATCGGGGGCTTCAGATCAGGGCTCTCCAAGTTCGGCGATTTTTTTATGCCCATAGGTTTTTGCGAGATCGATCCTTACGCAAGACGAGCCTATGAAGCAATCTATGACACGAAAGGAGAACTATTTTTTGAAGACGCAAGAAAGATCGTCCCCGAAGAATTGCCGGATATCGACCTTATTTGCGGCGGATTCCCTTGTCAGAGCTTTTCAATCGCTGGAAAGCGAGGGGGATTTGAAGATGCCAGAGGAACTTTGTTCTTTGAAATCGCTCGGATTGCCCGAGTTAAAAGACCTAAGTATCTGCTCCTTGAAAACGTTCCTTATGTGCTTCTATGCATAAGGGACGTTATGCACAGAAAGTAATTATGAATAGTCATTCTGCAAAAGCGTTCTTAAATCAAGCCGTTCCCGAAAAACACTGTGCATAATTTTATGCTATACTATAGGCACCAAATAAAATAGGAGGCAAATTATGCACAACACAACAACCATCCCCATCATCAGATTGCTGGAAGTCGCAGATAAGGAATTGATTCGATTAGACTTCAAGACATCTACACTCAATCGACACAGTAAAGAATTTCGTAATTTCTTGAATTATTGCAGAGAAAATGCGATTGAAAACTACTGTGCGGAAACCGGTACCCAATATTTCAAATATCTATATGATTTGAATATCGGCGATTCCACGGTCAAACTGACCAAACCACAACTGGACACGCGCTGTTCGATCCGCTTTTTAGATGATATCTTTCAGTTCGGATATGCCTTGCGAAATAGTCACCACGATTACACGGTGCCCTGTAAATATATCGAACTATTGGAAGATTATCTTGCATGGTGTAGAAAGCATAACGGTTCTAAAGGTACCATTCGTGTGAAACGAACAAAATTGCGTCAATTTTTCAGCTTTTTGGACGGACGCAAAATCGAACTTACGGATCTGACCCCGGCAGATATTTCAGATTTTATGACAACTTTGTGCCGATACCACAGAGCTACAATTCATGTGTATGGTAGCGTTCTGCGCGATTTTTTCAGATATTGTCACGAAGTCGGTATTCTGGAAAAGAAACTGTCCACGTCCGTTCCAAAGCCGAAAATTTATACGGAAGAAAACATCCCGGAAACATGGACGACGGAAGAAGTGCGACAGGTATTGACCGTAATTGACCGTAGCAATGACATAGGGAAACGAGATTATGCGATGCTTTTGTTGGCTATTTTGTTAGGAATGAGAGCTGGGGATATCTGCGCATTGAAATTCAAGAATTTGGACTGGAACCAAAAATTGATTGTTTACACGCAACAGAAGACACAAAAGGTAAATACGCTACCGTTGCTCCCGATTATTGGTGAAGCCATTATTGATTATTTGAAAAACGGTCGGTTGGAATCTAACTGTGACAATGTGTTTGTTCGGCATATCCATCCTTATGGGGAATTTCAATCCAGCACGGCAATTTCGAAAAATCTGAAAAGATATATGCGCCAAGCTGGATTGACCGCAAAAAAGCGCAAGGTAGCCCATTCACTCCGTCATACGCTTGCAAGCGAACTTTTGAAAGAAGGAACACCTCTGATGACAATATCCAATATTCTCGGTCACAGTACCTCAAAGACCACCTCGGTCTATACCAAAGTAGATATTCCGACACTGCGTAAATGTGCCCAATCTTATGGGAACCGGAGGAATTCTGTATGACTTCTGCAACGCTTTTAAAACAATACTTGGCCGAGCGCCATGCGCTTGGATACAGTTTGAAAACGGACGAAGGCTGTCTGCGTCGCTTTCTTCGGAATTATTCTGAACCCGACAATGGAAGAATCGAATTTACGAAAGAGTTTGTCATGGCGCAGCTTGGTGATCATTTGAACCGGCATACGAACACAATTCTCCGAGATGTCAGTGCCATCAACGGGTTCCTTGATTTTGTGAACCGCAAAGGATTTTACGCGTATAAAATACCACCTAAATCCATCCCTAAAGAGGTGCGTAATTTCAAAGCATATATTTTCACAGATGATGAAATTGAACGATTGCTGGATGCCGCAGACAGTTTTCCCGACACAGAACAGAATCCTGCGCGAAAATACCAGATTCCCGTCATGTTTCGGATCTTGTTTAATTGCGGATTGCGCACATCCGAATTGCTGAAATTGCGTATATGCGATGTGGATCTCGATGAATGTGTCTTCACTGTTTTAGACACAAAATTTCACAAAAGTCGATTGGTTCCATTTTCTGAAGTTGTTTCGGAATCATTAAAGCAATATTTGGAAATATACCCTCCCCAAGCTGCAGATTCGTTGCTGTTCCCGAGTTCCCGTCCGGCTTATAACCGTGAAGAATATGGTTTTAGTTGGATACACGCACAGTTTCGAGAACTTCTTAGGCTGGCTCATATTTCATACGGTGGGAAAGGCAAAGGTCCCCGCCCGCATGATATTCGACACACCTTTGCTGTTCATTGCCTGAACAATTGGGTGCTTTCTGGAGAAGATCTTACCACAGCACTTCCAGTGTTGTCCCGCTATCTTGGTCACATTGGGTTGACCGGAACTCAGAAATATTTGCAATTAACTGCGGAAATGTACCCCGACATTCTTACAAAAATAGAAACACAATTCGGCGATCTGATTCCGCAAATGGAGGTGTACCATGAGATCTTCTGATGTTTCTTCATTCTTGACTCAATATCTCACTCACTATTTGCCGATTCAACGAAATCTAAGCAACAATACCATTCGCTCATACAGAGATACCTTTAAGCTTCTTCTGATTTTTTGCAGAGATGAAAAAGGGTTCAATATTGCCAAATTGCATATGAGCAAATTGGACAGAGGCTGCATGGAAGATTTCTTGTTATGGTTAACAACTTCCAGAGGGATATCCTCGTCCACCTATAATCAACGCCTCTGCGCCATTCATGCATTTTTCAACTTTGTGATGACTGAAGAACCGGCATATATGGAGCAATGCATTCAGATACTTAAAATTCCGAGTATGGTATCTCCTGCCCCACAAGCACAGTATTTAACGCCCAACAATTTGAAGCTTCTGTTATCTATGCCGGATGTTTCAACAAGGCAGGGCCGGCGACATTTTGTTTTGCTTACAGTTTTATATGACACAGCGGCGAGGGTCAGTGAGCTTGTGGATATTTGTATTCGTGATGTGAGACTTGATTTCCCTGCAGTGATCACTTTGCATGGCAAAGGTGGAAAAATTCGAACCGTGCCGCTTATGAAGCAAACCACAGAATTGTTGCGAGGATATCTGGCAGAAAACCGCATTGATTCCAAACGCAATCCGGATATGCCATTATTTTGGAATAGCCGCGGTCACAAAATGACTCGTTCCGGGGTAACCTATATTGTTCAAAAATATGCGGATATGGCACGAGAGACTTCTTTGGACATACCTGCCAAAATTTCACCTCATGTCTTTCGTCATACAAAAGCCATGCACTTGGTACAGGCAAATGTGAATCCCGTCTATATCAAGGATTACTTGGGACACACTGACATTTCCACCACCGAGGTTTATGCCCGAGCAGACAATGAAGCGAAACGAGCCGTCTTGGAACAGGTGACGGCACACCTTGATCTTCCAAAGGCCTCAAATTGGGAACGGGATTCCGAATTGATCGAGTGGCTTTCATCTCTCGGCTAACAATCTCAAAAATTATGCGCAGTGAAATAGAGCCAAATGCTTTGTTTCACTGCTTTTTCATGTGATACTATGCATAATTGTTTTCTGTGCATAACGTTCCTTATGTGCTTCTATGCATAAGGAACGTTTTCGAGCAGAAGATAAGGAGGTCGCCTGGCTTCAGCCACTCGGACGATCTCATGAAAGAGAGTGCCTCTTGTATCAGCGAAGCCGAGTCTTCGGCCGCTGACTGAAAACGGCTGACAAGGGAATCCGGCTGTGATAAGATCAATTTCGGGGAGATCTTCGCATTTGATTCGGGTTGCATCGTCACAAAAATATTCACCTTCCGTTTCGTATAAAGCTCTGTAGGCTTTCTGTGCGAATGGATCGATCTCACACCAGCCTACAGGCACAAAAAAATCGCCGGCATTAGTGAGTCCTGATCGGAACCCGCCAACACCGGCGAACATATCCAAATATCTGATTTTCTTCACTCGAGCTTCACCTCGTTGGTAGGGCTTTGCTCGGTAGCTGCGTCAATCATATCCGCAACCTTTTCGGGGCAGAAGAGCCAATCCACATGGTGATCCGTTTCCAGTTCGGTCGTGTACCAATACTTGTACGGGACGAGCTTATGGATCTCGTGGAGCACTTCTTTGTCCTCGCTCTGATCGGAGAGAACACCTCGGGGTGTGAAAAAGTTTGTCCCCCAATGCTCACCCGAAGAGAAAGCGTCGATATCAAGCAGTGCGGGATAGAGATTGCCGTCCGCTGCCTGAACGACGCCGGGGACGGTTACCATACCTGCTGAGCTGTCGATGTGATCGGTACCGTATACCTCGAGGTACTTTTCATGGAGCATTCGAAGCAGGTCGGTGGGAACGGTCATATCACCGGTCTTATAGGCGTTTTTCATACCCACCCATTCGATACAGGGAATGACCTCCTTATTGACCTTATCGATATACGCCATTTGGAGCTTCTCGCTCTGCTCGTCGAGGATCTCGTCCTGTGTGAGCCTTCGGAAGCTGTCTTCCTCGGGAATGATACCGAGCCGTCTGCCGTTGTCAAAGGTACAATGGATCGTGCCGAGGTCATCGACGTGATCTACCGTTCCTCTTGTGCCGGGTTCGATGGGACGGGGATCGCTTCCCATCATCTGTAGTTCAATTCGTGTTCCTTTCGGATACAAGGCTTTGTACTGCTTGGCGAGCTGTTCAAGCCTTCTGAAATCGTTCATGTCTTCACCTTCCTTGTAATCTAAGATTTTGAATCCTTGCGGTAGCGGATCGAAGTCCTGTACGAAGTCCAGCGGTATTGTCTGTCCGTCTTCACCACGGAAGACGTTGACTACCATCGGGACGCCGTAATAGTTTTCTTCCTTGACAGTTTTGAGGAAGTCCTCTTCGCTGTAGTAGTAACAGCTCTCACCGGTCTGTCCCTTCGTGTCAAGAAAGTCGATCCGACCAACGGGGCGTAATTTTTCTTCGCTCATAGCCACTCCTTACAGGGTAATTGCACCGGTCTGTTCCATTGTTTCGGCTTCGGTAATGTCCATCAAATACTTCGGATCCACGATGACCTCATGCTAGTTTCTGCGATTGAAATATGCGTAGATGTGCTCTCGGTCGATTTGTGCCTCGCAAACGGTGCCGTCCTCTCCGAATCGGTGTGCAAACCAATCTGCGGTGTCATAGCTCAATGTCCATGACAGCGCCTTTATATTTTCGCATTGTGCGAGGTCACACCACGGTAGACTGTAACGGTATCCTCGAGGTTTTGAAACGCTTCGTATTCGTCCTTGTCCATGAGGAACTGTGGTTCCGCTTTTTTGAAAAGAGACAGGAGTCTGTTCTTGCTCATATTCGGATCGTTGTTGGGCGATTCGGTTCGTACCCACACGTCAGAAAGCATTTCCGAAAGGTCTTGGCAGGATAGGTGCGGAGCTGCGTATTTCAGAAACGCAAGGCTGTAGGATTTGGTTATCATGAAGGATATCTCGTGGGGTGTCCGTGCTTCCTTGATCTGCCGAAACTTTTCCTGTTGCCACAGTTCAAGAGCTGCGGGATCCGATGTGATATCTGCTTGGGCAATACCTCCGTCCTCGGTTCTGTATGCGACCATCCCGCTATCGGTAAATGGGTGCTTTACGATCAGTGGAGAATACTCGGTATTCTGAATATCGAGCATCACAAACATCCTCGCAAGCTTTTTGATCTCTCTGAGGTCTGTTGCCGTTTTCATCACAGCGTCCTCATCTCGTATCCGATGTTTTCCTGAGCGAACATGGACATATAGTCGTGGACGGTATCGGATATCTGATCGTACTCTTCGCCGGTCATTTTGAAACCGTACCAACCATTGCAACTACCCTCGTCCCAATAATACGGGCTTGCTCCATTCTTCAGCCCAAGGATATCACCGAATTTGAGAACGGTCATATCGATCGTGCCTTCGGTGCGGTTCATGATCGTGATCTTGAATGCATCGTAGTGCTTGTGAACCTCTGTGCTGTAAAATTCGATCTTGGCTCGGACGTCTTTGTCGAGCTTTCCGATCATCATTTTTCCACAGAACATCGCATCGTAGAAGCGCTCGCTTTCACGAAACATTCTTCTGAGTTCGCGTTCCATTTTGATCACTGCACATCACCTCACATTGACTGCTCGAAGTTGTTTTCGGCAACGGTCTGATCGTCCACAACCTCGGTATATCGCATATCGAAGTTGCAAAGCGAATAGAACTCACGGCTTGCAAAGGGATGCAGTTCGAGATACTCTTCGTTGGAGGCGTTGATGCCAAGATCGGGATTTCCGTAGGAGTCGGTGGTGTCGTAGACAAGCTCGAGACTGCCATCCTCCATTCGGATAGTCATACCCGCTTTGATCGGGGCACCGTTTTTATCGAAATACTGCATGGTGTTCACCTCTTTCTTTGGGTAAAAAATAAAGGTATCGCTTTTTTGCGATACCTTCGTATTGGTAGATATTTGATTAGAATGATTGGCTGAATCCCTGAGAGGAATTGTATTCGGTCAGAGATTCACCGGCAGCTTGCTCAAAAGCGGGCAACATAATCTTCTCGTACCGAGCGTTGATATATGCCTTGTAAAAATCCTTTTGCAAATCGGAGATATATGGTGTTTCATCGATAAACTGTTCGATCTGCTCCATATCAATCTTAGGCACGATTCGCACGATTGCTTCATTACAGTCGGCATATTCACCCGACATAAGGAAATCATAATAATTGACCTTTTGACCACCCATCTTGATGGCAGATGTCGGGAATCTGTAAATGCGTGCGTTCAGATCATCTTCATTGGTAAGAACGTTTCGCATGACCTTTTCATCCGCTTGGGGAAGAAGACAGCTTCCGCAGTCGAAAATCGGAGCAATCTCTGCCGTGTCGGTTTGGTTGTTGTAAAGGAATCCCCAGTTTCCGTTATGGCGGTCAAAGTTTCCAAGCAATGCATCTACTACAAACACATTCCAAAAGTGTTCGAGAAGCTTGCTGGGATTTACAAACTGCTGCTTTTCAATGGATTCCAAAATATCCGACAACTCTGTTCCGCTACCACCGTGTTCGGAATCAATTACCGTATTCTTGATGGAGCAGAAGTCATACAGCGTCTTTCCGTCTGCGGTAAAATCACCGCAAGCACAAACCACCTTTTCCTTGCCATTCACCGTGAAAACTCCAAGCAGAGTCTGCTGTGCGGGAATACCAAGCATATTAAAAATACTGCTGCCAAGATGCTCACTGATGCAACTGTTGGTGTAGGAGAGGTCAGTTGGTTTTTGAGCACCGGACGGAGGGAATTTCAGCATATACTGTCTGCCCTCATATTCAACGGCAATCTTTTTACCGTTTGCTCCATTGTACGCCTTGCCAAGTAATCTTCGGCAAGACGTAAAGTCTATTCTTTCTATCATACTGTTTTCCTCCATAAAAACTTTTGCCTGAGATAATCAGCGTGTGCAGGTGTTATAACGCCGTCGCTGATTTCGGCAGCGTTAATACTACCGTACAGTTCTCCCCACAGGCAATCGAGAAGCGTTGAACCGTTTTCAAGTGCTTCCTTATATGCGTCAAGATCCTTTTGCAAATAACCGGGCAAGCCGTACTCATAGGATCGCTCGATACTGCTTTCGGCAGTCTGTTCGGCCATTGCGGATTCCATTAAGGTTTCCATCGACACAGAGAGCACCTTTGCCAACTTGTATAAGGTTTCTCCCGAACACTTTTCAATACGCGTCTTTCCGCTGCATATATCGTTCAGTGTTGCGTGAGGAACACCGCTAAGTTTGGCAAGTCTGTATTTTGTCATACCGTTTTCGGTAAGTATTTCATTGATACTCATTTTCATCACCCGTATATATTATATCGGTATACCGAAATAATGTCAATAGGATTCCCGAAAATGTCACAAATTATTTACCGAGACGCCATTCAAAATGTGATTATGGTTTGCGCTCACATCGTCTGTGTGAAGGACTGACCTTGTTCATTGAGGAAACCCTCATATTTTTCTTGCCATCTGCCCAAGGTGCGGTTGATGGATTTGTAGGTATCAAGCCGATCCATCTCACCGAAGGTATCGTCTGCGATATCGAGAAGGGATACCAACTCATTCAGACCTTCCTTCATCTTGTCGATACAGGCAAGGGCTTTTTCGGCGTGTTCAATGTCTTTGTCCATTTCTTCTCCTTTCTTATAGCTGTACGAAGCCTTGACCGAAGAGTTCATCGGGACACCAATTCACGTTGAAGTCCGACTCACCAATGCAGTCACAATGACCGGACAGGAAGTCGGGATCTCGCTGTTCGCGCATCATCATATATGCAACCTCTTCGGGTGTTGCTTTGACCGTTTCACCTTCACCGTAGAGGAAGGCTTGCGCTCTGACATTCACAACGGTGTCTTCTGTGATCTCATCGAGGAACTCATGGTATGCGGTCCAGCCTTCGAGGTCATCGGCTTCTTGAGGGAAACCACCGACCAGGAACTCTGATTCATTGTAGTCATCACGCATGGTGACCTTGGAGAACATGATTGCCATTACTCGATCCCTCCCATCTTCTGTTCACTGAGGTACTGATCAAACTCGTCGCCATTCAGCATGAACCAATCGTCACCGCCGTGCCAGAAGCTGACGTACATATCGCCGTCCTCCACGCGAATGGATCGCTGTTCCAAGCCTTCGCCGTATCCGTCCGAGCATTGACCCTCGAGCCAATCCTTGAATTCGGCTTCCTCATCAGCAGTGAAGGGAGCAGTAAGCTCGGCACGAATACATCCATAAAGAACACCGTCAACGTTCTGCGTACTGAAGTGTACCTCCTTGAGCTTTCCGACAGCACCGTTGCTACCGTCGAAGTAAGCTGCAAGATTATCTTCGTCCCGAGCATCTTCCAAGCGGATCAGCTCACGGATTCGTTCTTCATAGGGAGCAAGATAGCTGCCGTCATACTTGTCGGGATAGTCTTCCATGTTGTCGTATTCATCACAGCTGTACACGTTTGCCACCAACGGACAGTAGAAGTATTCCGTTGTATCTTCCATACGGCTCTTGAGCATGAACTTGTCAAACTCAGCGATGGAGGAGACCTTTCCGGACATCACTGCTTCCATAGCGTCCAGCCTGTTTTGGTAGGGCAGATTCTGATAGAACTCACACATGGTGTTCACGAGGGAAAGCGTATCTGTGGGGGAGATCAACAGGGCGAGCCTTTTCTCAAACTCGTTGTTCCCGACGATCTTCACCTTGATCGGTTCTTCCTCTTCATCCATGCACTTGATTTCATGTGCCGGTTTACGAACGCCGATGGAGCCGAGGTGGTCAGCCATAAGGTAACGCTTGCACGGGAATTCCATAACTAAGGTGTTACCTTCGTTTTCGATAATTGCTGTTAACATTGTAAACTCCTTTCATTTTTATTGATGGTATGTAGCATCCTAATCATTCTTCATTTTGTTTTCCTTTATTCTCTTTGGAAAAGTACTTATTAAGGAGTATAATATGCTTCTCACTTTTTTTAGAAATTCTAAAAGCATAGTCACACATAAAATCTATAAGCCAATCTCTTGCGATGTAATAAGTTCCGCGTGCAACAATATGTTTTAA
>ERZ827168.4716-NODE-4716-length-12193-cov-4.877080_pt1 | contig 12193 bp, 6 predicted proteins | sample MGYA00519868_ERZ827168 | MGnify/ENA primary metagenome ERZ827168 (study PRJEB31778, sample SAMEA3449271) | human gut metagenome | biome: human gut; feature: human-associated habitat; material: faeces | place: United Kingdom | collected 2010/2012 ...
TATCAGAAGAAGAACGTGCAGGACTTAACAGAATGAAAGAACTGATAGAAATGCTTCACGCAGGAGGATACTCCTGCGTGATAGCTCATGGTGACTGCATCCGTACGTTCACACAACGGGGTGTAGCCGATCTGTATGACCTGTTGGTGACAGAGCCGGATTTTCTCCAAGGTGCTTCCATTGCCGACAAGGTAATCGGAAAAGCTGCTGCCTCGCTCATGGTGCTGGGTGGCGTAACAGAAGTCTATACCCGCACCATCAGTGAGCCAGCCCTCCGGTTGTTACAAGAAGCCGGCATCAAAGTAAGTTGCGACGAAGTGGTAGACCACATCATCAACCGCGACCGTACCGGATGGTGTCCGCTGGAGCAAGCCAGCCGTGACCTCCAATCGGCCAGAGAAATTTTCCCAGTTATAGAAAAATTTATCTCCAATCAGAGAAAAAACGCATGAAGAAATTGAACCTGCTGGAAGGCATGTGCGCCTTCCTGTTCCTGACCGTTCTTCCTGTCCGTGGACAAGAAGACAGTACCCGCATTGCCCGCACGCTGACAACCGACGAAGTCGTTGTGACAGGCACCCGTAACGAAACCGATATACGCCACCTGCCCATGACCATCTCGGTGGTAGACCGGAAACAGCTGGAAAACAATTACCAGCCTTCGGTGTTGCCAACACTGACCGAACAGGTTCCCGGCTTCTTTACCACCAGCCGGGGCATTATGGGCTATGGAGTATCGACCGGTGCTGCCGGAGGCATGAGCCTGCGAGGTGTGGGAGGAAGCCCTACAGCCGGTCTGCTAGTGCTTATCGACGGACATCCGCAATACATGGGCCTGATGGGACATCCCATAGCCGATGCTTACCAGACGATGATGACCGAACGGGTCGAAGTGCTGCGTGGACCGGCATCGGTGCTCTACGGTTCGAATGCCATGGGAGGCGTTATCAACATCGTCACCCGACAAATGCAGGAAGAAGGGACAAAGACCAACCTGCAACTTGGCTATGGCTCGTACAACACACTACAGACCGAGGTATCCAACCGCGTGAAGCACGGACGGTTCAGCAGCGTTGCTACCGGCTCGTATAACCGGAGTGACGGGCACCGTCCCGACATGGAGTTTGAGCAGTATGGCGGCTACGTCAAACTGGGCTACGACCTCAGCAACCATTGGAAAGTGTGGGGCGACCTGAATGCTACTCACTTCAATGCTTCCAACCCCGGTACAATTGCAGCTCCTTATATCGACAACGACTCGCGCATCACACGCGGCATGGCATCGAAAACCATTACGACCGTACCTCGGGTGCCTTGAGTTTCTTCTACAACTGGGGACGCCACAAGATAAACGACGGTTACCATCCGGGCGAAGAGCCGCAGACTTCCCACTTCAACTCCAAAGACCGCATGATGGGAATCTCGCTGTACCAAAGTGCGACCCTGTTCGAAGGCAACCGCATCACAGCCGGATTCGACTACCAGCACTTTGGCGGAGAATCGTGGTATCAGGTACTGGCAACAGGCGAAAAACAACCTCAGGTAGACAAACAACTGGATGAGTTTGCGGGCTACGTCGATTTCCGACAGAGCATCAGCACCTAGCTGTCGCTCGATGCCGGCTTGCGCATCGACTACCACTCGCACACGGGTACCGAATGGATTCCGCAGGGTGGTCTGGCCTTCCACCTGCCCCAGCAGGCCGAAATGAAGGCTATGGTAAGCAAAGGATTCCGTAACCCGACGATCCGCGAAATGTTCATGTTCTCCAAGAATCCTGACCTGAAGCCGGAAAGCCTCGTGAACTACGAACTGTCGTACACCCAACGCCTGTGCGACAACCGCCTGAACTATGGACTCAACCTGTATTACATCAACGGTAAAAATATCATCATGGTAGATCCTTCGCAGCGCAAAAACATGAACTCGGGAAAAATAGAAAACTGGGGAGTAGAAACTAACATAGCCTACCGCTTCAATGCCCGCTGGCAAGCCAATGCCAACTACAGCTGGCTGCACATGGAGAACCCCGTACTGGCCGCTCCGGAACACAAACTGTACGCAGGCGTCAGCTACCGGCAAGGCCGATGGACACTGACAAGCGGCGTGCAATACATCAAAGGACTTTATACTTCGGTTACGAAAGGACAGGAAAAACAGGAAAGTTTTGTGCTCTGGGACTTGAATGCAAGCTATCGACTGTGTAACTTTGCAAGCCTTTTCGTGAAAGGAGAGAACCTGCTGGCACAACGTTACGAAATCAATGCCGGATACCCTATGCCGAAAGCGACTTTCATGGGAGGCATAAACGTGAACTTCTGACCCTAAAAAAAGAGAAAAAAGCAGACTATTCTAAAATATTTGGAGAAAAATTGGTAAAACTAGCAAGAGAAAATGAAAAAATAGTTGCTGTTACAGCATCAATGAAAGATGGAACAGGACTTAGAGAATTCCAAAAAGAATTTCCAAAAAGATTTTTTGATGTAGGAATTGCAGAACAACATGCTATAACAATGTCTGCAGGAATGGCAAAAGAAGGAATGATACCTGTAATACCAATATATTCATCATTTTATCAAAGAGCATATGATCAAGTTATACATGATGTTGCAATGCAAAATTTGCCAGTAATTATGTGTGTAGATAGAGCTGGATGTGTTGGAGCAGATGGAGAAACACATCAAGGAACATTAGATATGGCATTTTTTAGGCTTGTTCCTAATTTAACAATAATGGCACCAAAAGATTTTAAAGAATTAGAAGATATGTTAGAATTTGCAGTAAAATTAAACAAGCCAGTAATTATTAGATATCCTCGTGGAGGAGAAGATTCAAAAGTAAAATTCGAAAGACATGAAAATATTGAATTAGGAAAAGCAGAAGTTTTAAAGAAAATTATAGATGAAGAAAAATCAAATAAAACCAAGATATTACAAAAGATTGGAGATAAAGTATTTAATAACAAGACACAAAGAGAAAGAGTAACTATAATAGCAATTGGAAAAATGGTTGCAAGAGCGATGGATATAGGACAAAGACTACAAGAAAAAATGGATGTTGAAGTTATAAATGCAAGATTTTTGAAACCATTAGATGATAATACAATAATTGAAAGTATTAAGAAAACAAAAAATGTAATAACAATAGAAGATGGAACTATTATAAATGGATTAGCCACAGCAGTAAAAGAAGTAATTGTAAATAATAATTTACAAGGAGTAAAAATAAAAAGTTATGCATATCCTGATGAATTCATAAAACATGGAAGTGTTGACGAACTTGAAAAAATATATGGGTTAGATGAAGAAAATATAATAAATGGGGTGAATAAATCATGATTGAAGGAAATGAAAATAATGATTTAGAGAACTTAGAAGAGCTAGACGACATTACTGCTGTTGATCTAGCTTTAAAGCTATCTGAATATGATGATGACGAATTAGAAGAATTTTTAAAGAAACCAACAGAGGAAGAATTAGCTGGAATATTAGAAGAAGCTGAATTAGATACACAGCTTAGAATATTAAAGTTTTTAGATAACAAGAAAATCTTAAAAGTATTTAGTTATATGTCAAAAGATGATATTGTAGATATTTTAGGAGAAATGAATGTTGGAAAATCTAAAGAATTAATCAATTTGATGAAAAGTGGAGATAGAGCTGTTATTAAAGAACTCTTAGGGTATAAAGATGATTGTGCTGGTGGTATTATGACAACAGAATATATAGCTCTTAATGCTAATCTTCCAATAGAAGATGCAATAAAAAAGATAAAAGAAATAGCACCAAAAACAGAGTTAATTGATACAATTTTTGTTGTAAATAGAAAAAAAGAATTAATAGGAACAGCACAATTAAGAGATATATTAGTTGCCCCAGAAAATGAAAAATTAGAAGAAATAACAAATGAGCATTTTGTATATGTTGATCCAGAAACAGATCAAGAGGAAGTTGCTTTAATAGTTTCAAAATATGACTTGACTGCAATACCAGTTTTAAATAAGAAAAAAGCGATGCTTGGAATTATAACAATTGATGATATAGTTGATGTAATAGTTGAAGAACATACAGAAGATTTGTTAAAAATGGGTGGTGTCGCAAAAGAAGAGACATTAGATAGTACATTATGGGAATCTATAAAATTAAGACTTCCATGGTTACTTGTAAATTTGTTAACAGCATTTTTAGCATCTGCAACAATAAAAGTTTTTGAATCTACGATTGCACAAGTTGTAGCATTATCATCAATAATGTCAATTATTACAGGTATGGGTGGAAATGCAGGAACACAAACTATTTCTATTATAATTAGAAATATTGCAATGGGAAAGGTTAGTTTAAAAGATTCTTGGCATTTACTTGGAAAGGAAATATTACTTGGAGTTATAGATGGGGCAGTTATAGGAATTGTAACAAGTGGAATTGTTTCAATAATGTATGGAAATTATTATTTGGGAATTATTGCTTTTTTAGCAATGGTCGCAAATTTGATAATTTCAGGTGTGTCTGGAATATTGATTCCATTAATTTTACAAAAATTAAAAATTGATCCAGCATTGTCTTCTTCAATATTTTTGACAACAGCTACTGATGTATTGGGATTTTTTATTTTTTTGAGTTTGGCAAAAGTGTTTTTAGTACATTTGATGTAAAAAAATTTTTATAAATTAGCACTCTACTATTGACATTGCTAAAATGATGATGTATAATAAAAAATGTAAATGAAAAGAAAGTAACAGCACTATCTAAAAAGATGTGCTGTTAAAACATATATTCATATTATATGAAAGTTCTTTGAACTTACCTATAATATAAAAGGAGAGTGATATTTATGAATATACAAAAATTTACGCAAAAATCAATAGAAGCATTACAAAATGCACAAACATTAGCAAGCACAAATCAGAATGTACAAGTAGAACAAGAACACATATTACTTGCATTACTAGAGCAAGATAATAGCTTAATAAAAGAGCTAATAAAGAAAATTACATCAAATGAAGAAAACTTCGAAAATGAAGTAAAAAGACTAGTTGATAACAAGCCAAGAATGACAGGTGGTTCAAGACCGAATGACGGAATATATGTATCACAAGATACAGATTTAGTATTAGCAGATAGTGAAAATATAGCTAAAAAAATGAAAGACGAATATGTATCTGTTGAACATATAATGATTTCAATATTTGATCATGCAAATAGCCAATTAAAAGAATTATTTAGAACATTCAATATAACAAAAAACGCATTTTTAAAAGCATTATCAGAAGTTAGAGGAAATACAAGGGTAACAACAGACAATCCAGAAGAAACCTATGATGTTTTAAAGAAATATGGTCAAGACCTAGTACAAATGGCAAGAGACCAAAAACTTGATCCAGTAATAGGAAGAGATAATGAAATAAGAAATGTAATAAGAATTCTATCAAGAAAAACCAAAAACAATCCATGTTTAATTGGTGAACCAGGTGTTGGTAAAACAGCAATAGCAGAAGGATTAGCATTAAGAATTGTTAGAGGAGATGTGCCAGAAGGATTAAAAGATTGTACAATATTCTCACTTGATATGGGACTACTTGTAGCTGGTGCTAAATATAGAGGAGAATTTGAGGAAAGATTAAAAGCAGTATTACAAGAAGTAAAGAAAAGTGAAGGAAAAATTATCTTATTTATTGATGAAATTCACACAATTGTTGGAGCAGGAAAAACAGATGGTGCAATGGATGCTGGAAACTTATTAAAACCAATGTTAGCAAGAGGAGAATTACATTGTATTGGTGCAACAACATTAAATGAATATAGACAATATATAGAAAAAGACCAAGCACTAGAAAGACGTTTCCAACCAGTAATGGTAGATGAGCCAACAGTAGAAGATACAATATCAATATTAAGAGGATTAAAAGAAAGATATGAAGTATATCATGGAGTTAAAATATCAGACAATGCATTAATTACTGCAGCAACATTATCACACAGATATATTTCAGACAGATTTTTACCAGATAAAGCAATAGACTTAATAGATGAAGCTTGTGCAATGATAAAAACAGAAATGCAATCAATGCCAACAGAACTTGATGAAGTATCAAGAAAAATAATGCAATTAGAAATTGAAGAAACAGCTCTTTCAAAAGAAACAGATGAAATTTCTAAAAAGAGATTAGAAGACATCAAAAAAGAAAAAGCAGAATTAAAAACAAAATTTGATGGAATGAAAGCAAAATGGGAAAATGAAAAACAAGCAATTTCTAAAGTACAAAAATTACGTGAAGAAATAGAACAAGTAAATGCACAAATAGAACAAGCAGAAAGAGTATATGATTTAGGAAAAGTAGCAGAACTAAGATATGGTAAACTTCCAGAATTACAAAAAGAATTAAAAGCAGAAGAAGAATTATCTGAAAAAGGAAAAGAAGATGGTCTATTAAGAAATAAAGTAACAGAAGATGAAATAACAAAAATTATATCAAGATGGACAGGAATACCAGTTACAAAATTAATGGAAAGTGAAAGAGAAAAAATTTTACATTTACCAGAATTATTGCATAAGAGAGTAATTGGACAAGATGATGCAGTAGAAAAAGTATCTGAAGCAATAATGCGTTCAAGAGCAGGAATTGGAGATCCACGTAAACCAATAGGATCATTCATGTTCTTAGGTCCAACAGGTGTTGGTAAAACAGAACTTGCAAAAGCATTAGCAGAATGTTTATTTGATGATGAACATAATATGATAAGAATAGATATGAGTGAATATATGGAAAAATACTCTGTATCTAGATTAATTGGTGCACCTCCAGGATATGTTGGATATGAAGAAGGTGGACAATTAACAGAAGCAGTAAGAAGAAAACCATATTCAGTAGTTTTATTTGATGAAATAGAAAAAGCTCATCCAGATGTATTTAATATTTTGTTACAAGTACTTGATGATGGTAGAATTACAGACTCACAAGGAAGAACAGTAGACTTTAAAAATACAATTATAATATTAACTTCAAACTTAGGCTCAAGTTATATATTAGACGGAATTCAAGAAAATGGAGAAATATCTGAAGAAGCAAAAGAAAATGTAAGAAAATTATTAAAACAAAGCTTTAGACCAGAATTCTTGAACAGATTAGATGAAATAGTATTTTATAAACCATTACAGAAAACAGAAATAGGAAGAATATTAGATTTATTAATTAAAGACTTGGAAAGAAGACTTGATGATAAACATATTAGTTTAAATGTTACACAACCAGCAAAAGATTATTTAATTAATAATGGATATGATGAAGTTTATGGTGCAAGACCATTAAAGAGATTTGTCCAAAAGAAACTTGAAACATTAATTGCAAAAAATATTTTAGCAAATAAAATTTTACCAAATACAACAATTACAGTAGATTGCAAAGATGATGAACTATTTATTAAATAATTTTTGTTTCTATGTCAATAGTTGAGGTGGAAAACTTTAAAAGTTTTCTACTTCAGCTGTTTTTGTATATGCAAATATTTAATGAGTTAATAATTAATTCATAAAGCTATGATATATAATAATCAAATAAATTTAGGAGGTATTATATATGGAAAAAGAAGAAAGAAAACAAAAAATTGAAGAATTGAGCAAAAAAATGAAAGAAGTTAATTCAAAAATAAAAGAAGGAACAGATACTGTTATAGTTGCTGGAATGGAAGCAAAAGATGTATTAGATGAAAAGATGAAAGATGCACAAAGTGGACTTGAAGCTGCAAAAGAACAATGTAGAATAGCAACAGAAAAAGGAAAAAGTAAAATATCAAGTGAATTATTAAAAGCTCAAATGAATTTTAAAGTTGCAAAAGAGAATATGCAAGAAAGAAAAGAAGCACGTGATAAAGAAAAATTATCAAAATATATAGATGATGAATTAGAATATGCAGATCAATCAATTGCATTAGCATTTCTTGCAGTAGAAGAGGCTAAAGTTGCATTTTTAAATGCAGTTGAAGCTCAACAAGAATATGATGAGAAATATGGTGATGATGAATAATATTGAAAAGAGAAAGTACATGCTTCCTCTTTTTGGTACATTAAGTGAGTTACTTAATGATAAAAAATAGGCTGTATAAGAGCTAAAAATAAATAAAATAACCCCAATAAACGTTATTATTTTCCAATCTAGAATTTTATATATTTTATTGACTTTACTATATTTTAGTGATAAAATTTAACCATAATTAAATCCTTAAGTAAGGTACTTAATATTTAGAAAGGGGAAATAAATGAGAACAAAAGAAAACAAAGGAGTAACATTAATAGCATTAGCAGTAACTGTAATAGTATTATTAATAATTTCAGGAGTAACAATATCTTATATGACTGGTGAAAATGGAATAATAAATCAGTCAAAAGAATCCAAAAAGTTTGCAGGAACAGTAGAAGAAAAAGAAGTATTAAACACATCTGTAGCTGCAGCAGTAGGGAAAAGTTCAAAATCAAAAGTTGAAGAAAATAATCTAAAAAAATACTTGAATCAAAATGTAGGAGATGAAGTAAAAGATTATACCTTAGAAAAGAGAGATGGATATTATAGCGTTACATTTACAGCAACTGGAAATGAGTATGCAGTATGGGAAAATGGAACAGTACAAGATATGGACGAATACCAAAAAACTCCATATTTAAAGTTAGACCCAAGTGAATTAAATGCATTAGAAACAGAAAGTAGTCAAGTAATAAAAGCTATAACAAACGTTGATAATCCAAATATAAGTTGGGAAACAAGTAATGAGAATATAGTGACTATACAAAAGAAATCAAATACAGAAATAACAGTAACAGGGAAAAATAATGGATCAGCAGTAATAACAGCAAAAATGGATAAATTAGAAACAAAATGTCAAGTAACAGTAATAACAAGTCCAAAAGAAATAATATTGTCAAATACAGAAATAACAATAGACTTAAGTTCAGGAAATAAAACAGTACAAATAACACCAACAATAACGCCAGATTCAGCAAATAAAAATATAACATGGACAAGTAGTAATACAAGTATAGCAAGAGTAGATGAATTTGGAACAATAACAGGAATAAGCAATGGAGAAGCAACAGTAACAGCGAAAACAGTAAACGGATTAAACAAAATATGTAAAGTAAAAGTAGTAACAAGTCCAACAGCAATAAGTTTAAATAAAACAAATGCAGTAATAGATACAACAACAAGTAAAAATATGCAATTAACAGCAGTAATAACACCAGCATCAGCAAATATATATACAGGAATAACATGGACAAGTTCAAACGATAATGTTGTACAAGTAAATCAACAAGGATTAGTAAAAGGAATAAGCAATGGATTAGCAACAGTAACAGCAAAGACTGAAAACGGATGTACAGCCCAATGTAGAATAGTAGTAGGAGCAACAATAGCAGGAATAAATTTAGCACCATCAAATTCTGCAATAGAAATAGAAGAAAAATTACAAATAAATGCAACAATAGAACCAAATACATCAGAAGAGACATTAATATGGGTAAGTAGTAATTCAAAAGTAGCAACAGTAGATCAAAATGGATTAGTAACAGGAAAATCACATGGAACAGTAACAATAACAGCAACAGGAAGAGACTCAATGGTAGCAAATTCAGTGAAAGTAACAGTACAAACAGCACCAAAATCAGTGGCATTAAATATAACTAATAAAACAATTGATTTAAGTTCAAATGAAAGGATATTTCAATTAGTAGGAACAATAAGTCCAAGCACAGCAAATGTATATACACATTTAAAATATACAAGTAGTGATAAAACAGTAGCAGATGTAGATGAAAATACAGGACGTGTGACAGCATTAAAAAATGGAACGGCTACAATAACAGTAAGTACAGAAAATAATAAAACAGCAACATGTAATGTAACAGTAGTAACAAGTCCAACAGGAGTAACATTAGATAAAAGCAAAGCTACAGTTGACTTAAGTGGAACTAAAACGGTAGAATTAACTGCAAAAATTCAACCTGATACAGCTAATATTTATACTGAATTATCATGGATTAGTGAAGCTCCAGAAATTGCACAAGTAGAAAAGTTAAATGGAAGCACAGTAAAAGTAACAGGAATATCAAATGGATCAGCAAAAATAAAAGTTCGTACAGAAAATGGAAAAGAAGCAACATGTGTAATTGTAGTTGAGACATCAATTACTGGAATAGAGATAATTCCTAAAACAGCAAAAATAAATATGTTGGAAGACCCAAAATTACAATTAAATAAAAAGTTAACACCAGAATCTGCTACAGAATTGGTAACTTGGACAAGTAGTAATACTTCAGTAGCTACAGTAGATAAAAATGGTTTAGTAACAGGTGTTAAAGCTGGAGTAGTAACAATAACTGTAAAAAATCCAAGTGGAGACAAATTTGATACAGCAACAATAACAGTAACACAAAAGCCAACAGAATCTACACCAGTTGAAAATGTTAAATTTTCAACAGAATATGGAAGAATAGATGTAATATGGTTAGATAATAACAATAATGTTATATCAAATCCTAATGCACCAATATTAACATCAAATGGAGAAAGCTTGACACCAATAAAATGGAATGGTTCAAGTGAACAAACTACTAATTCAGGAGATGGTTCATGGTATAATTATAATTCAAATATGTGGGCAAATGCCAAAACTAAGAATGGAAGCTATTTTGTATGGATTCCAAGATTTGCATATAGAATCAGATATTATTCAGATAGTAATTGTACAAAATTAACTGGATATTTTGATGGATTAGGACAATGGTCTAAAGACGGAAAATTAAGAAGAAAATTAGATTCAGGAATACAGACAGTAAATTATAATGATGAATCATATATAGTTCATCCAGCATTTGAAACAAACTTAGAAAATGGAGGATGGTCAAATGAGTTATCTGGATTTTGGGTAGCAAAATTCCAAGCTAGTCCAACTAGTTACAGAGAAGTTAAATTTGTTCCTGGAGAAAATAGTAGTAATATAGATAGATCAATAGGACAACAATATTATTATGCAAGAACTGCAAAATATGGTTATAATGGAACAAAGGATAGTGATGGTTATACAAGTTTTATGTATAGTCATATGATGAAAAATAGTGAATGGGGAGCAGTTGCATATTTGACACATAGTAAATATGGAAAAAATGGAAATGAAATAGCACAAAATACAAGTTACTATACAGGTGGAGGATATAATGGAAGATATACATCATATACATCACAAAGTTCAACAGGAAATGTATATGGAATATATGACTTGTCTGGATGTGCATATGAATATGTTGCAGCATTTATTTCAAAAGATTCATATGGTAAATTTTCTACTTATGATTGGACAAGGTATACAGGTTTAAAGGCAACTTCAGCAAGTACAAAATATGCTACAAGATATGATAATAATTATAGTTCATATTATACAGGAAATTTTATTGTATATAATTGCGGAAAAATAGGTGATGCATCAAAAGAAGTAAATACAGGTGGACATGATAAGACAGACTCAAGAACAGTATATAAGAACTGGCTTAAAGATGATTCTAATTTCCCATATTCAGAATATCCATTCTTTGTAAGAGGCGGAAATAGAAGTGATAGTACATACAGTGGATTAGCAGGGGTATTCTTTACAGGATATGCAGATGGTCATAATAGTAATGATAACTCATTTAGAACAGTTTTATGTCCATAAATAAAAAGTTGATGAAGTAAAAAAATAATTTACTTCATTGGCTTTTTTATTTTTTGAAATACTGTTGCTTGAAATATAAGTTTTTGCTATAATTAATATAAGAGTATAAATGAGAAGTTTTCACAAAGGAGGAATGAATATGAAAAATAGAGGAATCACATTAATAGCATTAGCAGTAACTGTAATAGTATTGTTAATAATTTCAGGAGTAACAATATCTTATATGACTGGTGAAAATGGAATAATAAATCAGTCAAAAGAATCCAAAAAGTTTGCAGGAACAGTAGAAGAAAAAGAAGTATTAAACACATCTGTAGCTGCAGCAGTAGGGAAAAGTTCAAAATCAAAAGTTGAAGAAAATAATCTAAAAAAATACTTGAATCAAAATGTAGGAGATGAAGTAAAAGATTATACCTTAGAAAAGAGAGATGGATATTATAGCGTTACATTTACAGCAACTGGAAATGAGTATGCAGTATGGGAAAATGGAACAGTAC
>ERZ827168.4717-NODE-4717-length-12190-cov-3.035764_pt1 | contig 12190 bp, 12 predicted proteins | sample MGYA00519868_ERZ827168 | MGnify/ENA primary metagenome ERZ827168 (study PRJEB31778, sample SAMEA3449271) | human gut metagenome | biome: human gut; feature: human-associated habitat; material: faeces | place: United Kingdom | collected 2010/2012 ...
ACTCTTGATGTCGCTTGCTCTCAGCTTGTTGTTCTTACCCTCTTTCACAAAGTGCTTGGAGGCGTCCACCACCAAGACGTCGCTCGTCTCGCGCTGCTTGCGCAGCACCATGATGATGGTGGGGATGCCCGTGCCGAAGAAGATGTTGGCAGGAAGGCCGATAATGGCCTGGATGTGGCGGTTCTCCACCAAGTTTTTTCGGATGTTGCCCTCCTCGCCGCCGCGGAACAGCACGCCGTGTGGCAGGACGATGCACATGATGCCGTCGGGGCGCAGGTGGTACAAATCATGCAAAAGGAAGGCGTAATCAGCTTTGGATTTAGGGGCAACGCCGAATTTGAAGCGCGGATCGAGCTCCTTGTCTTCCGAATCCCAGTTCTGGGAGTATGGCGGGTTCGACACCACGGCATCGACGAAGAGCGGATCGTAGGTCTCATCCTTGTTCTCCACGGTGTCGAACCACGGCCAGTCGTCCTCGAGCGTGTCGCCGTTTCTGGCCACGATGTTGTCGGGAAGGATGCCGCGCATCACCAAGTTCATGCGCGTGAGGTTATAGGTGTTTTCCTTGAGCTCCTGAGCGTAGTACTTGATGGAGTCCGGGTCGCCGTTGCGGCGCGCCACGGCCTTGCCGATGTTGATGAGCAGCGATCCCGATCCGCTGGTGGGGTCGTAAATGGTGATGTTCTCGCGTCCGGCCAGGTGCCACGAGATTATCTCGCTCATGAGCATGGACACCTCGTGCGGCGTGTAGAACTCGCCGGCTTTCTTGCCGGCGTTGGCAGCGAAGTTGCTGATGAGGTACTCGTAGATGAAGCCCAGCACGTCGTAGTCGGCTCGGCCGTCCATCGGGATGTCCTTGATGAGGTAGATGAGGTCGCGAGCGGCCTTGGACTGGCTGCGTGCATCGGTACCCAACTTGGAGAGGCCAGTCTGCAGCGTGTCGAAGATGCCGTCGAAGACGCGCTTGCGGGCAGGGTCGATATTGCGGCTAAAGGCGGAGAGGGCATCGCGGACGTTCGAAATCTCGAAGTCGCCGCCTTTGGCGACCCAGGTGGAGAAGAGGTTGTCGTAGGCGATGAAGTAGCCGCACTCGCCCTTGACGAACTCGACCGTTTCTTCGTCGTCTTCCACGAGGCTCGGCAAATCCTCCTCGGCGAAATCACGTGCCTTCAGGCGGGCGACTTCGGTCTCGGAGAGGAACTTGTAGAAGATGAATCCCAGAATGTAGTCCTTGTACTCGTTAGCCTCGATCTTGGATCGCATCTTGTTGGCGGATTCCCATATTTTTGATGCCAATTGCTGCTTGTTCATCTAGTTTTCCTCGCTTCTATAGACTTCGTTGAGTGTTTCTCCGTCATCGCTTACCCATTCGGTCCACCCGTTCTGGCTGCCGCCGAGCACGAACACCGCCGCGGCGCTGGGCGTCGGGAACTCGAGATCCTCGGTGAGCTCTGCGATACCGCCCGAATCGCCGAAGATCTCCCTGCGCGCGGCCGCGACGGCTGCGTTTTTCAGCACGGGTCTCGAGAGGTTCACTTTCGAGCCAGCGAGCACGGTGAAGTGCCCGGTGGCCTTGTCGTAGCGCCCCGCCCCGCGTATGCCGTTCTTCTTCGTGTGGAAGGCCGCCGGCGCGCCCGCCGGACCCTGGTCGACTCTGTCGAGGCCGTACCCCAGAGCTGCCATCCTGAAGAGGATCCTATCGTGCAGGCGCTCGACGGCCTCTTCCTTGTACGGGTCGACGTAGGGTTTGGGCGTCGCCGAGTTGTCGGTCTCGTACGAGCCGTGGGTACGCACGTAGTCGATGGGCTTCGCCTCTAGGACGTCCAGTGCGTCCTTGCTGATGTTCTGGTCGTCATCGAGGAACATAACGGCCTTGTTCCAGAACTCTTTCTTCGCCTTGTGTGCGTCGAGTCGAGCGATGCCCTGGGTCGTCTGCCCCGCGTAGACGCGGCTCACGATGCCGTGGTCCTCGTCGAGCAGGTAGTAGACGCCGCGCTGCGGGATGTTCGGCAGCGACTTCGCTTCGGCGAGGTCTTCCCTCGGAACGACAACGGTCACAAGCGACTCGCCATCGATGCGGCAGATGCGGATACGGTCCGGCTGCGCATCTATGAGCTGGACGGTGAGAGTCTTGACCCGAATCATGCTCACGCCCCCTTCTTCGCGAGCTCTTCGATCATGCAGGTGCGCACGAAGGCGGAAAAGCTCATGCCCCGCAGAGCCGCTTCCTCTTTCGCCGCGTCGCGCAGGGTGTCGGGGATGCGCAGGGTCACGGAGACCTGGTCGCCATTCACCAGGAAGCTCCTGATTTCCGTCTCGTCGGGATTGCTCTTGATGAGCTCCTTGTAGCTGTCAGGCATCTGCGCTCCCATCGTTCAAATCGCAATACAAATGCGTTTCGAGTTATTTCGATTTATTATAGCGTTACGACGCAATGCGACGAGAAGCGATGCGCTGCGGCGTGATGAATCGCGGCGCAAGCGCGATATTAACTCGAAGGATTCGTTTGTCGCAACGCCGAAGAAAACGCCAAACGCATCTCTGGGAGGCGAGCATGGGCTGGATCAAGCTAACAGCAGAAGAGGACGTCGAACTCCTCATGGAGCACGTTGATGGATTCCACGATTGGTACGTCGCAGGGTTTTTCTACGATCCACTCGCCCAAAGCGAGGACGACGACCTCAACCTCGCGCGTTTCAAGGTGGATACTGACACCCTCACCATCACTTTCAGGTGGGACGCTAAAACCAAGCGAGGCACATGGCCGGAAGTACAGGTCGAGTTCAGGCACCTGCACGTGTTCAACTTCTCCAATTACAACGACCCCGATCCCTTGTGGAGCTGCGTCATCGAGAAGACGATCGGAGGTTGCTGGGTTTTCGCCGACGACAACTGCGGCGGCCTCAGCGAGGAGGAGCGCCTACATCCGGAGCGAATCGTCTCGAACCTCCTCGTTATCTGCGACGAAATGAGGTGGCGGACCGCCTAGGCGAACCCGTCCGATTGTTATTAATCCCCATCGCCTTCCAACAGCGCCTTCAAGCTGTTAATGGGTGGAAGCGCATCGAGCAACTCGCTCGACATGTCAGCCGAGGTCTTGTATGTGGCAACGCCCATGGGCTTGCTATAGTCCTGAATGATGTAATCGACGAACACCCTGTTCATGTCCTTACAGAGCACCAAGCCGATGGACGGGTTCTCGTGTTCACGGCGCTCATAGTCGTCTAGCACTCGCAAGTATCCGGACAGCTGGCCTAGGTAGGCAGTCTTGAACGGCCCTCGCTTGAGCTCAACGGCCACCAAACAGTTGAAATCGCGATTGAAAAACAGCAGATCAGCATATTGGCCCACGCCAAAGGCGTCGAGGTGGTACTAGTTGCCCACGAACGAGAAGCCCCTACCAAACGTCATGATGAACTGCTTGATGATCTGGACTATGCCCTGCTCGGTGCTCGCGGCGCCAACAACTAGCGGCGCGTGCCGAAGAGGCCGCGGACAATCTGGTTGGCAGCGGTACGGCCGGCGGATCCCAAGATGCTCGTGGCGACGCGGGCCACGGCGTCTTTCTGCTTCTGGCGCTCTCGCTCGGCGGCCTTCGCCTGGCGCTCAGCCTCGCGCTCCGCTGCCCTCGCCTGGCGTTCCGCTTCCTTTTCCGCGGCCTTTTGCTGACGCTCGGCTTCCTTCTCGGCCGCCTTCTTCGCCTCTTCCTGCTGCTTGGCAAACTCCGCCTTCTGCGCCTCAAGCTCGGCCCGTTATGCCGCGAATCCGCAATCGACCGATTCCGATAGCCCGCGACCATCCCGCTCGTCTTCCTGATATATACTTTGCTCCAACGAAGAAAGGTTTTGCCTTGCTTACAATTCACTATGGGGACGTGGACGGCGTTATCTACAATACGTCTGTCTTTTTCAACAACGTTTACTCGGCCGAGTGGCTCGAAGACCCTTTCGCCCAAAAGATCATCAAGGCCGTCGATCGCGGCGTTGTCTTGGGGCCCAATGCCATCGAAACGAAGGTCCTCGGCGTCATCCCGCCCGAAAAACTCTCAAGCGGCACAAAGACTTTGCTTCTCATGCATTTCATGCCCGAGAACATCTACAACGCCTCCAATTGCGGAGATAATTGCGCACGGTGGATTCTAGCCATCGGCAAGGCCCAAGATGTCACTGTCAATCTTTATCACCTCATGAACTTCGGTGAAAGGCGGTTCACCATCCATGTCGCCAACACCGACGAAGTTGTCCATTCGATGGACGAGCTTGTTCTCGTTGCAGCTAAATGCCTGAGGGAGTCCGCAAAATGAGAGGAGTCCACGATGTTGTAGTCCGCAACAACAAAGTGCAGATCAAGCTCACCGTTTCAAGGAACCTCACCATTCTTCAAGGCAAGAGCGCAACCGGGAAGACAACTCTTCTCGAGCTCATTGCCGCCTATGACGAGCTTGGAGCAAACAGCGGCGTGGTCATTAATTGCGATGTTCCCTGCAAAATACTCGCAGGTCGCAACTGGCTGCGTGATCTTTCGTTCATCGAGAACAGCATCGTGTTCATCGACGAGGACAGCAGCTTCATGAAATCGCACGAATTCGCGCACGCGGCACGCTGTAGCAGCAACTATTACGTGTTGGTCGCGCGCGAATCGCTTCCACAACTCCCCTACAGCGTCGACGAGATTTACGGCCTTAAGAACACCAACCGCTCAACAACGAAGTACCCCGTCTATTCACGAACCTATGCCTCCACATACCGCATTTACGGGAAAAGCGAGTTCGACGGCGCAAAGCCGCAAGTTGTCATCGTCGAAGACAGTAACTCTGGCTACGAATTCTTTGCCGTACTTTGCAAAAATAGCGGCATACCCTGCATAAGCGCAGGCGGGAAGTCGAACATCTACGATATTGCGCTCAATAGGAAAGAGCGGGACATCCTTGTAATCGCCGACGGAGCAGCATTCGGACCCGAAATGGAGTTCCTTGTATCGCTTCAACGATTCAAGCGCATTAAGCTCTTCCTGCCCGAATCATTTGAGTGGCTTGTCCTGAAATCGGGCCTATTTCCCGACAAACGAACGCAGGAGATGCTTCGGAGTCCAGCCTCTTATATCGAAAGTGCCGACTTCTTCAGCTGGGAGCAATTCTTCACACACGAGCTTATCGAGAAAACGCGCGGTACTTTTCTCACATACAGCAAATCGAGACTTAACGAATCATATCTCGCTGAGCATACGCGTGGAGCAATAGAGAAAGAGAAAGGCTTACCGAATTTGGGGATTCTTCCCCAAACGGAGCAGTAAGCACTCCGAGCGCGGCCTCACCTCTGTACAAGATTGACGATAAGTTGTGAAGAAATGGTGATGGTTGCCAATATATCGCCTTGCCTGTACCGATAGTATCGCAGGCAAGGCGAAACGCAGGCGAGTTATTCCACGTTTTTGCGTTATATATGGAATAAGGCACAATTCCTTCACAACTTATCGCCATTTTTGTACAGGTTCGCCCGAGTCGATCCGCAAGAAAGGCAAATCGGCGCGAGAGAAGCTGGGCAGAAGCATCCTGAAGGCAGAAAACCTCCGGACAAGCGGAAAAAAACGAGCAAAGCGACCAGCAAACCCCAACGGGAAGGAGCGCGCAGACGCGGGCGCCTTGGCGCGATGTGCGCACGCCCTCCCCTGGCTCCCTAGTGTGCTTCCGCCCAGGTGGGAGCATTCGAAACGTCGGCGATGAGGGGAACCTTGAGCTCGACGACGCCTTCCATCACCTCACGCACCATGGCCGAGAGCGCCCCGACCTCGCTTCGGGGCACGCTGAAGTCCAGCTCGTCGTGCACCTGGATGAGCAGCTTCGCGGCGAAGCCCTCTTCCCGCAACCTGCGCGACACCTCGATCATCGCGAGCTTAATAATATCGGCGGCCGACCCTTGCATGGGATGGTTCATCGCCGTGCGCTCACCGAACCCGCGCAGGTTCGCGTTGCCCGCATGGAGCTCGGGAATGTGGCGCTTGCGGCCGAACATCGTCTCTGCGTACCCGCGCTCGCGCGCCTGCTCGACCGTGGCGTCCAGGTACGCGCGCACGCCGGGATAGGCCTCGAAGTAACGGTCGATCATGTCCTTTGCCTCGCCGAACGGTACGCCAAGGCTCTGCGAGAGCCCGAACGCCTGCTGCCCGTAGACGATGCCGAAGTTCACCGCCTTCGCGCGAGAGCGAAGCTCGGGCGTCACTTCCTCCACAGGGATGCCGAACACGCGGCTCGCCGTCGATGCGTGGAAATCAGCGCCGCTGTTGAAAGCCGCGACCAGGTGCTCGTCACCCGACAGGTGCGCGAGCAGGCGAAGCTCAATCTGCGAGTAGTCAGCCGAGAGAAACAGCGAGTCCTCGTCGAGCGGCACGAAGCACTCTCGAATGTGGCGGCCAAATTCGGTACGCACGGGGATGTTCTGCAAATTCGGGTCTGACGAGGACAAACGCCCCGTCGTCGTCACCGTCTCGTTGAATGAGGAATGGACGCGCCCGTCGGTTGCGCGCATGCGGGGCAGCGCGTCGATGTAGGTCGACTTGATCTTGGCGAGCTCGCGGTAGCGCAGGACGAGCGCAGGCAGCTCGTGAACCTCGGCGAGCTCCTTGAGCACCTTCGCGTCGGTGGAATATCCGCGCTGCGTCTTCTTCTTCGGCGGCAGGCCCAAAACCTCGAACAGGATATGACCGAGCTGTTTGGGCGAGTCGACGTTGAACTCCTCGCCGGCAAGCTCGATGATCCGCGCGCGCAAGGCATCGACGTCGCCCTGCGTGCGCTCGCCGATCTCGTCGAGGTGCGCGACGTCGATCGCGGCGCCCGTGCGCTCCATCGCGGTGAGCACAGGGACAAGCGGCAGGTCGATCTCGGCGTAGGTGCGCATCGACCCGTCGTCTTCGAGCGCGCGGGAAAGCGGCTCCTCGAGCGCGCGCGCCGCCGCGGCGAGCACGCAGGCACGCTCCTCGTCGGTCTTCACCTCGGGAAGGGCCCCGCCTAAGTACTCGTCGGCGAGCGATTCGAGCGTGTAGTCGGAAACGGACGAGTTCATCACGTAGCCCGCAAGCCCCACGTCGAAGATCTCCGCCGCAAACAGCTCCTCGTCGGTGATGCGAGCCTCCTGCGCCGTGTCCGCGGGATACACCCGGTGCAGCATCTCCTTCGCGTCGAGCGCGGCGAAGCGCCCCTGCGCCACGACCTGGGCAAGCACCGAAAGCGCCTCGTCGCCTTCGAAGACAGCCGCGCCCTTCGAGGTGGAAAACGCCGCGAATGCGCCCGCGTCGAACAGCGACGCCTGCTCGGGCTCGACGAACGCGATGCCCACGCGTTCCCCTTCCGCAATCGCGCCCTTAACGGCGGCATGCGCGTCGGCACCGTGCAGAACGGGCTCCCATGAAAGCGCGGCTCGCTCGGCAGGCACCTTCTCCCCCACGAGGCTCAGCACGTGGGTCAGATGCGCGTTGAAGCGGATGCTCTTGAAGGCGGCCGTCACGCGCGCGGCGTCGAACGAGGGGAACGCCGCGTCCTCCAAGTCGAGCTCGAAATCGACATCGCGCGAGATGGTCGCCACCTTCCGGCTCGCGAACGCCTGGTCGCGATTGGTCTCGATCTTCTCCTTCTGCTTGCCTTTGAGCTCGCCGGTGTGCTCGTAGATGCCCTCAAGGTTGCCGTAGGCGGAAAGCAGCTTCGCGGCCGTCTTGTCGCCCACGCCGGGCACGCCGGGGATGTTGTCGGACGCGTCGCCCTTAAGCCCGAGGAAATCGGGGAACTGGGCGGGTGTGACGCCATAGCGCTCGAAGACCTCGTCGGGGCCGTAGATCGCAACGTCGGTGATGCCCTTCTTGGTCGTGACGACGTGGGTGAGCTCGCTCACGAGCTGGTAGACGTCCTTATCGCCGGACACAAGCAGCGTGCGGTACCCGAGCGCCTCGTCGCGCGCGGACACGGTGCCCAAGATGTCGTCGCCTTCCCAGCCTTTCACGCGCACAACCGGGATGCTCATCGCTTCGAGCAGACCTTCCATCAGGGGAAACTGCACTTTAAGCGCGTCGTCCATCGGAGGACGCTGCGCCTTGTACTGCTCGATCGCCTCCATGCGCCACTTTGGGCGCCCCGCATCGAAGGCGCACACGATGGCATCCGGATGCGCCATCTCCACGAACTTCAGCAGCATGGCGACAAAGCCGAAGCACGCGTTGGTCGGCGTGCCGTCGGGTGCGTTCATCGTAGGCGGAACGGCGTGGTAGGCGCGATGCATAAGCGAATTGCCGTCGATGACGGCCACGGTTTTAGACATGGAAGACCCTCCCGAGTCGCAGTGTTCTCGGCGAATCAGTGTAGCACGGAATCGACCAGGGCCGCGTCTTCTCCAACGCCTCTGCGCGTCTCGCGGGCCTCGCGCGGCGAGAGATCGTACTGCTCGGCAATGGCGCGACAGCGGTCGCGGAAGGGCGACGCGTTCTTCGGCGGGTCGATCGAGGGCGGGCATTCGGCGCTCGCCGTCATGAGGGACAACAGGGCGTCCTCGGTTTCGGAATCGTCGGCGCCGTAGAGCGAGAAGGCCGCGACGACGATGATCGCGATCACGCAGGACAGCTCGCCAAGACCCTCGATCGCCACGTCGCCCGCGCGGAACGCGAAGAACGCGACGACGACGCCGAGTGCGAAGCCGGTCCACTGCGCAAGGCGCCCCATCGCGTAGCGTTTCACCGGGTAGAGCTGGAACTCGGCGTTCGACACCACAAGATCGGTCCATTCCATGAGCGTCGCGTAGGCGAACGCCCCACGGCAATCGCTCCGCACACGATGCGCCCAGCATGCCCGAAGTAGGGAATGAACAGGATGGACGCGGCGAAACATCGGTAGCCAAGACGGCGCCGCGAAGACGAGAGGAGAAAGACATGGCTGAGGTCGAAAGGGAAGTCAAGAGAGCATCGTGTTTTCTGTGCCATCTGAATTGCGGAGTTCTCTGCACGAAGGAAAACGGCCGAGTCGTGAAGATCGAGGGAGATCCGGACAACCCGCACAACGAGGGATATGTGTGCTCCCGACTCGAACATGACCGCTGGAAGGATTTCGAGTACAACCCCAACCGCTTGAAGAGGCCCCTCAAGCGCGTCGGCGAGCGCGGAAGCGGCCAGTGGGAAGAGATCACCTGGGACCAGGCCTTCGACGAGATGGCCGAGCGCCTTGCCGACCTTCGCGACAAGTACGGCGCCGAGACCCTGTGCTTCCTCGAGGGAACGTACCGCACGCAGTCCAACCTGCACTACAAGTTCACCAACCTGTTCGGCACGCCGAATACCGGCGGCAACGGCACCATCTGCTACAGCTCCGACATGTGGCTCGAGCCGTGCACCTACGGCGGCTTCTGCTCCGATAAATCGGACTGGAAGCGCGCTGACCTCGTCGTTTTGTGGGGCCGTAACCCTGCTGCGTCCGAGCTTCTGAATTGGCAGTGGACCCTGCGCAACTTATCGTCAATTTTGCGCACGCCCTAAAAATCCAAACCTCGGATCCTTCATCGCGCCGCGGATGACTTGCGCCCGCCATTTCAGACACTCCCTTGAGCATTCGGCTTCTCCACCGCGCACAGCCGACTTTTCCGCCATTTCGCGCGCACCTCAAATGCCTGCCCCTCCACCGCACGCGGCCGACGAGCGTTTGCCCGCGCGCACTTCATGGGGTAATGTGTGTTCCCGCTATTCGTCACGAGAGGGAGCACAATTCCATGTTCAAGATCAACCACGCCATTTTGCACGTTTTCGATTTCGTCTCATGCGTGAACGTGTTTTCACAGGAAGAGCTGGACCTTTCGGACAAGAACGTGAAATCCTACGTGCAGCGCGTCGCGAAGCATGCGCTCGGCAACATCGACAACAAGCGCGGCGAGTTCGAGGCCGAAAGCGGTTTCAAAAACGAGCTTTCCGATTACTTGAACGGGCAAAGCAACTTCACCGATCTCTCGCTCATGATCGCCGAGTTCCTAGGAAGCGAACTTGGCCGCATGGAGCAGCCGGCCTCATGCGACCTGCTCGTCGTTGATTTCGAGGACTCGCCGCGCGCCCCGAAGCTCACCACGGAAGACATCGCGAAACTCTCCGAAGAAGAAGCCACAGCTGCCCAGGCCGAACTCGATGCGGCATTCGCCGGAAGAAGCGCCCGCTACTTCGGGTTGCTGCTTCTCAAAAGCAAACCGGCGTTCATGCACGAGGTGGGCAAGGCCGAAGACGGCGCGTCGGTGAACCGCATCGAGCGCCACCATGCCATCCTGCCAAGCCCTTCGCAGAAGATCTCCTCGTTTGCCCTGGTAGACGTGCGCACCATGTCGGTGCAGTTCGTCGACAAGGCACGCGAGATTGCCGGCGAGGAGCGCTACCTCATCCCGCAGGGCCTGCTTCAGTGTACGATGGAAGCGTCGAGCAAGGAGCTCATCGACACGACGATGCGCCTGGTCGAGGAGGTTGCCAACGAGTGCGGCGCCAACGCGGCGATCGCCACGGCGAAGGCGAAGGCGTACGTCGCCGAGAACGCCGAAGACTCCGATGAGGTGCCCTTCGACGAGTTCGTCGAAGAGGTGTTCGAGGACGAGGGGCCGCGCCGCAGCTTCGTCGAAGCGGCACAGAAGGAAAACCTTCCCGAGCACGCTCCCGTCGAGCGCGCGGTCGCCAAGCGCGTCACGCGCAACCACAAGATCCGCACCGACACCGGCATCGAGATCACCTTCCCGGCGGAGTACGCGCAGAATCCCGAGTTCATCGAGTTCACCAGCACGTCAAACGGGCTTATCCGCATCGAACTCAAAAACATCGGAAGCATCGAGAACAAGTAGCGGCGCGCGAAGGGGTCAAACGGTGCCTTGGCAACGCAGTAGGATCGCCACGGAAGCCCCGAGATCATCACGCGCGAGGGGCTGACTTGCATTCGTTCAATCCCGCAGGAGGCATTCATTGCGCTCCCAAGTGGCACCCGCTGCGCTCGCAGCCGAGCATCCGCTGCGTCCGTCGGCTGGCGCTCGCGCCGCCTGCTCGCTTCCGCCGCGATTCCCCTTCCAGCAGGCCTCTCCGCTGCAAAGATTCCTCACCTAGGGAGGATGAACCGCGACAAATTCAGCCAGATGGTAGGATGCAAACGATTGAATCATGATGGAACCATGGTCGTTTCGCGCGCTGCATGCGCGCTAAATGTCACTCGTGGCGTCTATAATTCCGCTGGCGGGCACACTATTCAAATCACGTTCCCCGCACGCTATCTTGGATATAACGAGAAGATTAGAGAAGGAATGTGATAAATGAAAATTATCGTAGCATGCGAGGGTTTAGGCGTATCGCCCCATGCCGTGCATTGCGCGAGCTTCATGTGCTACACCGTCGAACGAGGGATTATCGCTGACTGCCGCAACCTGCCAAACCCTGGGCTTTCCGCCGAGGACACCGCGCAGATGTTCATTGACCTGGGCGTCGGCACCATTATCACCGGCGGGATCGACTACGATTTCGCAAACATGCTCTGCCACGCCGGCATCGAAGTCGTCGCTGGTGTCGAAGGTTCGGCGCGTGAAGTGCTCGAAGCTTACATCAACCACACGCTCATCGGCGCCGACGAGCTGTGCCACACCCTTGCCTTCAACAACGACGAGGAAGAAGCAGAAGTCGACGATGCGTTCGCGAAGCTGGAAGCGAACTTCTTCACAGCGAACGCGTAAAGAAGCGAAGAATTAAATCGCACAGAGAGCTCGCCATTTGGCGGGCTTTTTCTTTTTTTGGGGCGATGGAAGAAGGCGAGGCCTTGCGGGGCGGGAGCTCGGTCCCGCGAAAAGCACGGCACCGTCAATAGTTTTGAGCAAATTCAGCCAGCCGCCAGCTATCCCCTTCCCTAAAAACAAAGAAGCCGAGGAATTCCTCGGCTTCTCAGTGATTGCGATATGATGCGTAAGCTGGACTTACAGGGCCTTCTTGGCAACCTCGACCACAGCGGTGAAGGCGGCAGGGTCGTTCACAGCCATGTCGGCGAGCACCTTGCGGTCGAGCTCGACGCCGGCCTTCTTGAGGCCGTTCATGAACACGGAGTAGGACAGGCCGTTGATGCGGGCAGCAGCGTTGATGCGGGTAATCCAAAGGCGACGAATGTTGCGCTTCTTGTTGCGACGGTCGCGGTACATGTACTGAAGCGAATGCTGGACCT
>ERZ827168.4718-NODE-4718-length-12190-cov-2.936794_pt1 | contig 12190 bp, 13 predicted proteins | sample MGYA00519868_ERZ827168 | MGnify/ENA primary metagenome ERZ827168 (study PRJEB31778, sample SAMEA3449271) | human gut metagenome | biome: human gut; feature: human-associated habitat; material: faeces | place: United Kingdom | collected 2010/2012 ...
TGAATTGAGCTTTAAACAGTTTGATGACGCAGAACTCGTTTCTGCCCGTCTGGAGCAGGAAGTCATGGAATCGCTGGCGGGCGATGTTGCGCTGTACGCAGGCGAGCTGCCGGAAGAGCAGAAGACCTATATTCGCAACACCGTTCTCGGCGTCTGTGCACACAACGCAGAGCTTGACGCCGTGGTAGAAGCGCATTCCACCAACTGGAAGACCAATCGTCTGACCCATATGACGATGTCTCTGCTTCGTCTGGCGCTGTACGAGATGCAGTACGCAGACGATGTTCCGGTAGGCACCGCAATTGATGAAGCGGTTGCGCTTGCGAAGAAGTATGAGTCCAAGGAAGCATCTGCATTTGTCAACGGCGTTCTCGGCGCGGTTGCACGCGAAAAGGCAGACGAGAAGGCGGAATAAATGTCTCGCTTTTTTGGTATCGATACATCCAATTACCGCACATCGGCGGCGCTGTTTGACAGCGAAACGATGCAGTGGGAAAATTCCGGCAGACTGCTGGAAGTGCCGGAAGGGCGCATTGGTCTGAGACAGAGCGATGCGCTGTTTCAGCATGTGCTGCACCTGCCGGCGCGCATCGATGCGTTGGAAGCCGGCTTTGGCAAAAATCTTCGCGCCATTGCGGCGAGCACGCGGCCGAGAGCGGTAGAAGGCTCGTATATGCCGTGTTTTCTGGCGGGAGCGGGACAGGCGCGCAGTATGGCACACGCGCTCGATGTGCCGTTTTATGAGGTCTCTCATCAGCAGGGGCATTTGGCGGCAGGGGCGTTGTCCGCGGATGCGCTGGATTTGCTGCGCCAGCCGTTTTTGGCATGGCATTTGTCCGGCGGTACCACGGAGCTGCTTCTGGTAGAGCCGGAGGGCAGAAATGTGAAGTGTACCCGCATCGGCGGCACCACGGACATTTCCGCCGGTCAGCTGATCGACCGGACGGGGCAGCTTTTGGAGCTGCCGTTCCCATCGGGCAAGCATCTGGACAGCCTCAGCCGGGAAGCGACGGGGAAGGATGTGTTCCGCGTCAAGTGCAGGAACTGCGAATTTTCCCTTTCTGGCGTGCAGAATAAGGTGCAGCAGTTCCATGCCGCCAGCGCTGACCCTGCCGAAACTGCGGCTTACGCTCTGCGGTGCGTTGCGGGCGCGGTGTATCAGGCGACGGTTCAGGCGCTGGAAGCCTATCCGGGGCTGAGCGTGGTGTTTTCCGGGGGCGTTGCGTCCAATTCCATGCTCCGGGAGCTGACGGCGCCGCTGCATCCCGTTTTTGCACAGCCGCAGTTTTCCACGGACAACGCCATGGGCGTCGCCGTGCTGACAAAACGACTGACGGAGGAATAACATGGCTCAGAACGTTCTGTCTATCACCCAGTTAACCGAATATATCCGCGGGCGGCTGGATGACGACCCCTTTCTGGGGCAGGTGGCCGTCCGGGGCGAGATCAGCAATTATAAGGTCTACCCATCGGGGCACCACTATTTTACGCTGAAAGACGAAGGAGCGGCATTGAAGTGCGTCATGTTCAAGGGCAATGCCATGCGCCTGCGCTTCCGGCCGGACAACGGCATGAAGGTCATTGCCATGGGCAAGGTCACGGTCTACCCCAGAGACGGGGCGTATCAGCTGTACTGCGCCGCCATGGCCATGGACGGCGTGGGCGACCTGTACGCCGCCTTTGAGCAGCTGAAGAAAAAGCTGGCGGCGCAGGGGTTATTTGACCCAGCCCACAAAAAGCCGCTGCCCAAATGCCCCGGCACCATCGGAATCGTCACCAGCTCCGCCGGTGCGGCGGTGCATGATATGCTCCGCATTCTCAGAAAGCGGTATCCGCTGACGAAGGTGCGGCTCCTGCCCGTTCGGGTGCAGGGCGCGGAAGCGCCGGGGGAGATCGCCGCGGCCATCCGGTATGCCAACCGCTACAGGCTGGCCGACCTGCTGATCGTGGGTCGGGGCGGCGGCTCCATTGAAGATTTGTGGGCGTTTAACGACGAACTGGTCGCCCATGCCATTTATGAATCGGAGATTCCCGTGATCTCCGCCGTGGGACACGAGCCGGATGTGACCATTTCCGACTACGTGGCCGATCTTCGTGCGGCGACGCCCTCCAACGCGGCAGAGCTTGCTGTGCCGGATCAGGACGCTTTGCGGCAGAATCTGGACGCCATGTCCAGCGCTATGGCGTCCGCCCTGAGCCGCCAGTTGAAGGCGGCGCGGCAGCATCTGAACGTGTTGTCCCAGTCTCCTGCGCTGCGAAGCCCCACGGGGTACATCGAGCAGCGGGAGAAGAGTCTGGAGCTGTTGAAAAACCGCCTGATCGCGGCGCAGAACCAGAGTATCACCCGGAAAAATCAACGCTACATTGCCGCCGTTTCCAAGCTGGACGCCATGAGTCCCCTGAAAGTGCTCACCCGGGGCTACTCCATGGCACAGACGGAAGCGGGGGAGGTACTCCGCTCCGTCCGGCAGGTGGAGCTGGGAGAGCGGGTCAGCGTCCTGCTGAGCGATGGAAAACTGTCCGCAACCGTAATGGATAAAAAGGAGGAAGCGCGATGAATCCGCAGAACAAAACCTTTGAGGAGTCCATGGCACGTCTGGAGCAGATCGTCCGGGCAATGGAACGGGGAGACGTGGCTCTGGAGGAGTCCTTGAAGCTCTTTCAGGAGGGCACTGAGCTGGTGCGAAGCTGCCAGAAGCTGCTGGACGACGCCCAGCTTCAGGTGAAGAAGATCATGACCGCCCCGGACGGCAGCCCTGTAGAGGAGGACTTTCAGGATGAGCCTTGACTCTAGAAGCCGGGAATACCGGGAGTATGTGGAAGCCTATCTGAAGGATTTCTACGCGCAGTTCCACGACGCGCCCCAGAAAGATCTCTACAAGGCCATGGAATACAGCCTGCTTGGGGGCGGCAAGCGTCTGCGGCCGATTTTTGCCTTTGAGTTCTGCCGCCTGTGCGGGCGGGACTGGAAGGACGCTGCGCCTTTCGCCGCCGCCGTGGAGATGATCCATACATACAGCCTGATCCATGACGATCTGCCCTGCATGGACAACGACGACTACCGTCGGGGACGGCTGACGAACCACAAGATTTTCGGCGAGGGAATGGCCGTTCTGGCGGGGGACGCCCTGCTGACGGACGCCTTCATGGTCGCGTCCAAGGCCAGACTGGCAAAGCCGGAGGACATGGCGACGGCCATCGGCCTGCTGGCGGAGTGCGCCGGTTCCCCCGGCATGGTGGGCGGACAGGTGCTGGACATCATGAGTCAGGAGCGGGAGCTGAGCGAGCAGGAGGTTCTGGACATTCAATCACGGAAGACCGGCGCGCTTATCAACGCTGCCTGCGCCTTGGGCGCGATTGCCGGCGGTGGGTCGGAGGAGCAGTTTGAGGCTGCCTGTCAGTTTGCGGCAGGGCTGGGGCTGGCGTTCCAGATCCGGGACGATATGCTGGACGTGATCGGCACCCAGTCGGAGCTGGGAAAAGCCACTGGCATGGATGGGGAGAAGAATACCTTCGTCCGCCTGTACGGCCTTGAAAAGTGCGAAGAACTGGTGAAGAAATACACGGATTATGCCATTTCCGCGCTGTCCGCGTTTGAAGATACGGAATACATCACCGCCCTAGCCCACAGTCTGACCACCCGGCGCGTGTAAAAACCATAGGATAAAGTTTGCCCCCGGCCATACGGCCGGGGGCAATTTTGTGCGTCATTCCAGCATTTCGGTGATCTCCGCCATCCGCTCAATGGGAAAGGGCGGGCTGCCGATGGGCTTCATGGCGATGGACATGAGCTTGACGGGATTATCGTCCGCCGCGACCCGGTTGGAGCTGAACGCGCCGCACCGGCGGCAGCGGTGAATGATCGCCCATTCGCCGTTTTTCCGAACCCACACCGCCACCGGCTCCATCAGTCCGCCGCAGTCCGATTCCCGGTCACCCGGCTCGATGTCCAGATGCACGGAACACAGGCAGTTGGGGCAATGGTTCCGATGGTCGCTCCCCGCGCCTGCCGGGACGACGGGATAGCCGCAGTTCCGGCAGGTGAAGCTTTCGTCACATGGGTGAGTTTTATAATAGCCTTTTTTGTACTGTTTTCTTTTGTTTTCCCGGTTCATTGGGGGTATTCCTCCTAAAAGTATTTGTTGAAAATTCTTTTGGGAGGTTCGCGGAATTGTGATTGCCAACCTCCCGGTCAGATCACAATATCCATTTGATTACGATTAAACAAACAATTACCTCATTATTTCATATTTTAGATGCGCATTTTGCGCGGGATATTGGATTACCGGATGTCCTCGTCGTCGAACTTGTCGCCGCACTCAGGGCAGAATTTGGGCGGATGCTTGGGGTCTTCCGGCTCCCAGCCGCACTTATCACAGCGGTACAGCGGCTCGGAAGCGGGCTTCTTCGCACCGCATTCGGAGCAGAACTTGCCCTTGTTGACCGCGCCGCAGGAGCAGACCCAGCCGTCGGCAGGCTTGGAAGCGCCGCACTCCACGCAGAATTTGCCCGTATTCACTGCGCCGCAGGAACATTTCCAAGTATTTGCACCGGCCGCGGGTGCAGCGGGGGCGGCAGGAGCGGGCGCGGCGGGCTGCTGCTGACCCATCTGGAACAGGGAAGCAGCGTTGAAACCACCGGCGGACTGCGCCATGTTCATGCCCATGAAGCCCATCATCGCACCGTTTTTGTTTCCGGCGGCGGTCTTCATTGCCTCGGCCTGTGCCTGCACCATGTGCGCCGCCGCCATGTTGGTGTTACGGAAAACGGCGGACTTCTGCAGCTCCTTGATGGTGGCCTCGTCTTCGGCGGAGGCGGTCACGGAGTTGACGCCCACGGCGACGATGGCAAGACCTCTTGTCGCGCCCCACTTGCCGGACAGAACTTCGTTCATGGCCTGGGCCAGCTCCATGGTGTGGCCGGGCAGGGCGGAATACCGGATGCCCAGAGCGGAGATGCGGGCGAACGCAGGCTGCAGAGCGGTGAGGAACTCGGATTTCAGCTGGCTGTCCAGCTGGTCGCGGGTGTAGTCCTGAGATACGTTGCCGCAGACGTTCTTGTAGAACAGCATGGGGTCGGCGATCTTATAGGAATATTCACCGTTGCAGCGGATGGAAACGTCCATGTCGAGGCCGATGTTGTTGTCCACAACACGGAAGGGGATGGGAGCGGGGGTGCCATACTTGTTGCCAACCAGCTCTTTCAGGTTGAAGAAGTACACCCGCTGATCCTTGGCGGTGACTCCGCCGAAGGCAAAGCGGCGCTTGAGGGTTTCCCAGCTGCCTTCCAGACCCTCCAGACCGCCCTGGAAAATGGTGGGTTCGCTGGAGGAATTCCAGGTGTATTCGCCGGCTTCGGCGGCGAACTCCACGATCTTGCCCTGCTCCACGATCATCATGCACTGCCCTTCGTTTACCGCGACGACAGAGCCGTTGGAAATGATGTTGTCAGAGCCTTTGGTGTTGCTGTTGCGGGAGGAGGTGCGCTTTTTGCCCTTGGTGACCAGAACGTTGGCCGCCATGCTGTCACAGTAGAAATACTCTTTCCACTGATCGGCAAGGACGCCGCCTGCCGATCCCAATGCTGCTTTGATCAGACCCATAATGCTTTCTCCTTATGTAAAAAATTTTTTGATATCAAAACTTTCCGCCACCGCCGCCGTGGCTGCTGCCGCTGGAGGACGTGTGGACGGAGCTGCCGCCACCGCCGGAGCTGCTGCTTTCCTGCTGGATGCGGGTTTTGGTGACGTTGCTGTACAGGAACAGATCCTGATTGGTGCGCAGGTGGTAGGAGCTGTCATTCAGGTAGCTGCCCGCGCTGCGCTGGGGGCGCTTGGTATTCATGCAGGCGCGCATGATGAGGACGGTGATTCCGCCGACAACCGCGCCGATCACAATGGAAATCCAAATGCTTACGTGCCGGGGCTGCTCATAATAGACGACATCTTCCTGATCGCCGTGGTAGTAATCGCCCGAGGTGTCTGCGTACCCGTCAATGGGAGAGCCGTCACTGTAGGCGGAAAAATAGGTGGGCAGAGCGTCCAGGAATGCGTCGAAAGCGCCATAATAATCGCCGTTTTTCAGGTACGGAAGGGCGCTTTCGCCGACCTGCTGGATGCCATAGTCCGTCAGGGCATAGATGGCGTTTCCCTTTGTGGAAATGTACCAGTCCCGTTCTTCCATGGACAGGAGGAACAGAACGCCGTCAGCTGCATAGCCGTTGTAATCGTAATAATCGTCGGCATAGTCCTGAGGACGCTTTCCGTCCAGACTGTCCACCGTCAGAATGACCACGTCCATTCCGTATTCCTGCCGAAGCGCCTGCGCCTTTTCTTCCAGCGCCGCTTCCTCCGAGGAGGACATGAGGTCGGCGTTGTCAATGACGTATTGCTGCTCTGCGCCGACGCTCAGGAACAGAGAGGGGAAAAGCAGCAGGCACAGGATCAGGCAAATCACTTTGTGTTTCATACTGTTTCCCTCCTTAAAGCATCAGAAGCTGCACCAGCGACGCAAGCAGCGCGACACCGGCGGTGACTCCGGCGAACCATGCGGCTGTCTTCTTGGGGCAGATGGGAAATGCGCCGGTCATTTTGCCGGTCTGGCCGTTCATGGCGAAGGTGTAGATTTTGTCCTTGTATTTCGTGTTCAGAATCCACACGGGGAAGAAGACGTAGCGTGCCCTGTTGTGCTTGATATTCAGCTGCCGGGAGGTGGGAACCACAGAGGAATAGCCGGTAAAGGTGCTTTGCAGACGGTCGTCCATGGCGGCGTCTACCCGCTGACGAACCCGCGGTTCGCCGTTTTCCGAGGGAACGTCGTACTTGTCGGCGAGATAACCGGTCAGATACGCCATGTCGAAGGACGTAAGCTGTTTGTAATCAAACGGCTCAATGGACTCCATGAAAGCGTCCTCCATTTTGGTGGAGCCGTCCATGGGAATGCCCACAAAATCCGCCGCCGCGTCCCGCTTCAGCAGGAAATGGTCGGTTTTGGTGTATTCGTATTTGGAATCCGACCATGTATGTATCCGTGTGGCCTTGTAGCTGCCGCTGAAATCCGCGGCGCAGTCATACAGCCAGAAGGGGACGTACATTCCGGTGATCTTCTCCAGCCGCTGTTCCGAGGTGAAGCCTCTGGGAAGAAGGGGCTTGCCCTTGCAAAGGCGGAGAAACGCGGCCTTGGCGTCCTCCTTGCCGGTTTTGAAGGGGATGACGCCGTCGGGCTTCAGGCCGCCGCTGAGACGGGCGGGCATAATGGTGGGATTTTCGCAGTAGGGACAGAAGGAAGCCGCCGTGTTCTCGTCGCAGAGAATTTCTCCGCCGCAGGAGGGACATTGGAAGACACGCAGGGTGCTTTCTTCGTCCTCGCTGAATGACTTCGTCTGTTCCGGCTCCCACTGAAATTTCTCGTCGCCCTGGGGGTTCTGGCTTTCGTTGAACGCCCGGACGGTGTCGAGGTCAAAGGTGTTGCCGCAGTATTCGCAGGTCAGCTTCTGAGCGTCCGACCCAAAGTGCAGACCGGCATTGCAGCATGGGCATTTGTATTCCAGGACGCGGGTTTGTTCCTCCATGGTTTTCTCCTCCAATCATTCTCTCAGATATTGTAGGGCGCAATCCACAAATACGGCCGCACCTGTGGAAAGGACGCTCTCGTCGAATTTCACCTTGGGATGGTGCTGGGGGTAAACATAGCCCTTGGACGGTTCACCCGCCGCCAGCGCCAGCATCAGGGAGGGAACCTCGTGGCTGACGTAGGCAAAGTCCTCCGAGCCGCCGCCCCGGGCAGGCTTCCCGCCGCTGAGTTCTGCCGTGGTGAACGCGCGGTTTGCGCCCAGAAGGTCTTTGAGATACCCCGTGACCGTTTCCGAAAGCCCCTTGTCGTTGACAAGGGTGGGGCATCCGCTGCCGAAGCTGACCTCGGCACTGGCGCGGAAGGCTTCCGCAATGCTTTGCGCGATGGCGGTCATGCGCTCTTTCAGATAAGCGCGGGTTTTCTCATCATAGGTGCGGATGGTGCCGCCCATGGTCGCCGTGTCGGGGATAACGTTTCCGGCTTCTCCAGCGTGGAAGGTGCCGATGGTCAGGACTGCCTCGTCAGACGCGGACAGCTCCCGGGCGTGTATCTCCTGAAGGGCAATGAGAATATGTGCTGCCGCCGTCAGGGGGTCAATGCCGTTCTGGGGTGCGGAGCCGTGACAGCCCTTGCCATGCACCCGGATGGTGAAATAGTCCGCCGCTGGGGCGCTGACGCCGGGGGCGGAGACCACCACCGTCCCGGCCGGAAGCGGCATTCCCGCCGCAACGTGAATCATCAGGGCTGCGTCGGGTCTGGGATTTTCCAGCACGCCGGAGGCAATCATGTCCTTGCTGCCCTCGAAAATTTCCTCCGCAGGCTGGAACATGAGCTTGACCGTACCGCCCAGTTCCGATTCGTGGGCTTTCAGGATTTTCGCCGCGCCCAGCAGCATGGCGGTGTGCATATCGTGGCCGCAGGCGTGCATCCGTCCGTTTTTGCAGGCGAAATCCACGTCGGCTTCCTCGGCAATGGGCAGGGCGTCCATATCCGCCCGAAGCAGCAGAACTTTCCCGCCGGGCTTGCCGACGGTTGTAACAAGTCCCGCTTTTCCACACTCATGGACGGCATAACCCATCTCCGTAAGTGCAGATTTTACATAAGGCTTCGTTTCCGTCAGGTCAAATCCGGTTTCCGCGTGGGTGTGAAGCCACAGACGATGGGATTTGATCTCCTCCTGAAGCGCCGCCGCTTCCTGCATGATCTGTTCCTTCGTCATACATATCAACCCCTTTCGTCTTTAGTATGCCTTGCTACAGAGAAAAGTCTTCATTGTCGTACTTGGAAAAATCCACGGCCTTGGGCTTGGCCGGGATGCGTTTGCAGGGATCGTACTTGAATTTGCGGCACTGGTCGTCCACCGTTTTCAGTCCCTTTTTGGCGCACAGAATCTGCCCGCCGCCCAGACGGGCGCCGTTTGCGCAGTAGGCGCAGGAACGTTCTATTTTCTTGCGAAACAGCATGGCGGCATCCTCCCAACAATCGTTCTTGTATTATACACCAAATACTCCGGAAAAGCTACCCCTTTTTTGAAGCTTTATCACCAGCGCCCCGACGGACAGCACCCCGAAGGGAAGCCAGATGCCGTATGCTATCAGCGCGGCAAGGGCGAGAGAAAAAAGCGTTTGCAGCAGCTTCCCCAAAAAGTACGGCTTCATGGAAAGCCCTGCCGTGACGGACACGGTCTGCATGGTGACGCACAGGCCGCCGAAGGCCAGTATCCCCGAACAGATGCAGAACCGGGCGGAAACGTTCGTGACGGCCAGCAGCTCACAGCAGCCGTTGGAAAGCTCCAGAATCCCCGTGACCGCGACATGTACTGCCGCTGGGAGAATCCAGAAAATCCACCGTTTCAGAAATGCCAGCAGAACCCGGAAAAGCACCACCCAGCCGCATACCGTTGCCATGACCGTAATCGCGGTGTTCAGGGCGGAAGCGGGGGAGTGGGGACTTGTCTTCGTCAGCCTGACGGGGGCGGCGGGTTTCCCCGGAATCAGCAGCGCCGCAAACAACGCGCCCACGATGTGGATGCCCCACAGCGCCCACGCCATCCACCGGCGGGGGAACATGGCCGCCGCCATGCCGAACAGGAACGCAGGCCCCGCGTTGCTGCAAAAAGAAAGCAGCCGTTCCGCCTCCGGTTTTGTCAGCTGCCCGCTGCGGAATGCGGCGGTGACGTTCTGCGCCCCCACGGGATACCCGCCCAGAAACGCCGGAATCAGCAGGGATTCCGCCCCATCCGGCATTCCGAACAGCCGCCCCAAAGGCCGCAGAACCGCCAAAGAGCTGCCAAGCAGGGAGCTTGTCAGCAGAATGGACAGCACAAAAAAGGGAAACAGCGAGGGGATAACCGTCCGCAGGCACAGCTCGATGCCCTGACGCGCCCCATCGATCGCCGTTCTTCCATCCAAAATCAGCGTCAGCATCCCAAAACACACACAAATTCCTGTCCAGAAATTTCTCCGTTTCACCAGACCTCACCTCGGAAGAATCTATGCAAATCGGCCGCTGTCCATTCATATGCTTTTCCCAAGGGGGCTGGTTTCATGGGGAAGGGACGAATGATTTTGCAGCGGCTGGCGGATGGGGCTGACCTTTCCGCAGAGCCGCTGCCGGGGCAGCCCATTGTGGAGATCGCCGGCGACCGCCGGGTGCTGATCGAAAACCACTTCGGTGTCAAGGAATACAGCCGGGAGAAAATCGGAGTCAAGGTGAAATACGGTCTGGTCTGTGTCTGCGGCTGTGATCTGGAACTGATCCGCATGACGAAGGAGCAGCTGATCATTTCCGGCAGAATCGACGCGGTAACGCTGATCCGGAGGGGGTAACATGGATATCTGGAAGTCTCTGGACGGGATGGTGGAGGCGGAGCTGACCAGCGCGGAACCGGGCGCGGCGCTGGAAGCAGCCAATGCCCGGGGCATCCCGCTTTATGACGTGATACAGGTGGGCGACCTGACCGCCCGGTTCCGGGTACGCAGGCGGGATTACTGGACGCTGGAAGCCCTCAGCGAAAAGCGGGGAGAGACGCTGCGTCTGCGCCGCCGGATGGGCGCATACTGGACACTGAAGCGGCTCCTGGCAAGGCCTATGCTTCTAGCCGGGCTGGCGGTGTTTCTGGCGGCGGCAATTTTTCTGCCCACTCGAATCTTTTTCGTGCGGGTGGAGGGCAACGTGAACACGCCCACCCGGCTTATTCTGGACGCCGCGGGAGAAAGCGGCATCCGCTTCGGCGCTTCCCGGCGGGCGGTGCGGAGTGAGAAAATGAAAAACGCTCTGCTGTCGGCGCTTCCCCAGCTGCAATGGGCGGGGGTAAACACCTCCGGATGTGTGGCCACCGTTTCCGTGCGGGAGCGGACAGAACCGGAGGTGACGGAGCAGGATTCGGCGGTGAGCAGCATTGTGGCCTCCCGGGACGGCTTCATCGTCTCCGCCACGGTGACCCGTGGCAATTTTTTGTGTCGCGTGGGGCAGTCGGTGAAGGCGGGGCAGGTGCTGGTTTCCGGGTACACCGACTGCGGCATCTGCATTCAGGCGACGAGGGCGGAGGGGGAGATTTACGCCCAGACAAGCCGCGATTTTGCCGCCGTGACTCCCGCTCAGTGGACGGTTCGGGGGGAGCAGACCGCTGTCAGGCGAAAATACAGCCTCATCATCGGAAAAAAACGCATAAATTTATGGAAAGACAGTGGAATTTTGCAGGGCAGTTGTGATAGAATGAATAGGCGATATGAACTGACCCTGCCGGGCGGCTTTCGTTTGCCGGTCACGCTGTGCGTGGAGGAATATACTTTCTACGATGGGGAAATGATGACTCTGGAGCCGGATGCGGCGGAAGCGGCGCTTTCCAAATTCGCTCAGAGCGCCCTGACCCAGCAGATGGTGGCCGGGCGGATTTTAAGCCGGGAGGAATCGATCACGCAGTCGGAGGATAAGTACCTGCTGGAAGGGACATACGCCTGCGTGGAAATGATTGGCCGGGTCCGCAGAGAACAGATTGGAGATACAAATGGGAAAAGTGGTTGAACGAATCGTCAACGCCGAGCGGGTGGAAGACCTGATCACGGTGTTTGGCTCTTTTGACGAAAATATCAAACGAATCGAGGAAGCCCTGAACGTCCGGGTGGTGAACCGGGGGACAGACCTCCGGGTCTCCGGGGACGAGGAAATGGCGGATAAGGCCGTGCGCACGCTGGAGGGGCTGCTGTCTCTGGCCGCCAAGGGCGAGACCATCGACGAGCAGCGGGTGCGTTACCTGATTACGCTGGTCAACGAGGGCAACGACGCCCAAGTGGCGCAGATGGCGAAGGATGTGGTGTGCATCACCGCCAAGGGAAAACCCATCAAGGCCAAGACCGTAGGTCAGCAGAACTACATGAAGGCCATCATGAAGAATACCATCACCATCGGCGTCGGCCCCGCGGGTACCGGCAAGACCTATCTGGCAGTCGCCGCCGCCGTGGCTGCCTTCCGGGAGCGCACGGTGAACCGCATTATCCTCACCCGCCCGGCGGTGGAAGCGGGGGAGCGGCTGGGCTTCCTGCCCGGCGACCTGCAGAACAAGGTAGACCCCTATCTGCGGCCGCTGTATGACGCGCTGTACGATATGCTGGGGGCGG
>ERZ827168.4719-NODE-4719-length-12189-cov-3.032224_pt1 | contig 12189 bp, 9 predicted proteins | sample MGYA00519868_ERZ827168 | MGnify/ENA primary metagenome ERZ827168 (study PRJEB31778, sample SAMEA3449271) | human gut metagenome | biome: human gut; feature: human-associated habitat; material: faeces | place: United Kingdom | collected 2010/2012 ...
CCAGCACGATGCCGCCGATGAGGTTGGGCATGAAGAACACCGTGCGGAACAGGTTGGTGCCGCGGATGCCGCGCGTGAGCAGCGAGGCCATGGCAAAGCCCAGCACGTTGATGGTGACCACGCTGACCACCGCGAATTTCACCGTGAACCACAGCGCGTTGACAAACTCCTTGTTGGCGGTGAAGGCGGTGATGTAATTCTTCAGCCCCACCCACTGGGAGTCGGTCACCGTCGTAAACTCCGTGAACGACAGGTAGATGCCCATCAGAAACGGAATGAACGAAATGACCAAATCATAGCGTACGATGACAAAACCGCCGCATAGCAGCAGGAGGACCGCAGGGATCAGTGTCAGCGAGTTGGGAAAGGACATCGTGAAATAAGCGTGCAGCAGCTGCAGCCCATAAAACAGCAGGATGATGCCGCAGGCATAGCAGGCGATTTTGCTGACGCTGACCGGAAAAACCAGAAGGATCAGACCGACCAGCAGAAACAGCAGGGCATTTCCTACCATGTCTTTTTTGATATTCGAAAAAAACGATTTCATAATTCACCAGCTTTCGTAAATTTATTATAAAAGCAGAGTTTGTCAATTTCAACTCGGCTGTTCATATCTTTTTTTCGGATGACTGGTTTTGTCATTCCTGTTCTTTTTGAATAAATACTCTCAATAGGCGGCCTGATCCGTATCCTGCAAAGGAAAGCATGGCAAATACAAGGATCATTCCTGTCTGCTGATTTTGAAAATAACAGAGGACAGAGAGAGCAAAAAGAACTGTGGAAAAAAAGGGAAAAAGAGGTGTGGAGCGGGAAGTGCATCCGTAAATGAAACAAGTCAGAAGCGTCAGCAGCGGCATCAGAAATATAAAAATGGCCAAAGAACTGTTCGAGTCGACGACTGATAGAGGCATGATAAAATAATTGGCGCATAAAACAAGAGCGAAAATCGTAAATTTTCGCAAAGAGAATGATAGTATCGCTTTCATCGTTCCTTTCCTTTCTTCGGATATAGTGTTAATAGTATATCATTTTTTTATTATGACAGAAAGCTCAAACCAATGAAGCGTTGATTGCAAAAGCAAAGAAAGCGCGTTATACTGAGGGCGAGGTGAATGTGATGAAGATCTTATGTATTATGGATAATGGTTTTGAAGAACTGGAAGCAGTCGGAACAATTGCGCTTCTGCGCCGCTCCGGCATTGAGATCGATGTGGCTGCTGTGGAAGGACACGAAGCAACCGGCCGTTTTGAGCTTACTTTTTCTAATCTGAAGTCTTTGGATGAGGTAGATACAGCGGAATATGGAGGTGTGTTCCTGCCAGGAGGTCCGCATTATCAGAAAATCGAGAAAAACGAGAAGGTCAAAGGTATTCTGAAAGCTTTTTTTGAGGCGGGAAAACTGACATCGGCCAACAGTATTTCCGTAGTATCAGCATAGAATGCAATAAGATTGTTCAGGAAAGGAACATTGCGGATGTCGTGACGCTCGATAATGTCCTTTAGCATTATGGTGTTGAATACACTTGAGAGATAGGACCACACCTGCTCGTCGCTATCCAGTCCTATCTTGCGAAGACCGGGAAGACCGCCATAATTCAGATACTTCATCAATGATTCATCGCTGTCCTGCAGGTTATGGAACTCCAGGAATTCCGGGTATGACAATGGGTGGACTCTGATTTCTACATATCTGCCAGCCAACAATGTGGAAAGATCTCCTGACAGCATTTTTGAATTGCTGCCGGTAATAATCACATCGGTGTTGTCTTCGGTGTACCAGCTGCAGATGCTCTTCTCGAATTTTTCAATCTGCTGAACTTCGTCAACAAGAATGACATTATGCTTGCCCGGATGAAAAAGGCTCTCGATATAATTGTCAAGGTCGTCCTGGGTCTTGATGTCCTTGAATGCCTTCTTCTCCTTATCCACATAGATTACATTTATATCCTCTTCCTGTGAATGTCTTTGGATAAAGTCCTTGAGGATATAACTTTTACCGACGCGACGCGGCCCTACAAGGACAATGATATTGCCTTTGCCAATCCAAGAATCAACCTTGTCAGCGTAGTGTTTTCTTGTCAAGACTTCCATATTGCTTCGTTATTTAGCTGCGGTAAATTTAGTGTTTATAGGCAATAAAAACAAGACAAATTAATATTTTGTTGTTTTAAGACAATAAAATCAACCAATAAATTCATCAGAGTCGAAGGACGAGTTGTATGGTAGTATAAACTGCATCCCGTGCTTTTGGTGATTAAATGGTAAAACTAAGTAATTTTACTTATTGTTTTTTTTGTGGGGGGGGGATTATATTTGCAGAAAATATGATTTGCTTTTTCTTTGAATCCTTAGGATTATAAATGAGATATGTGTTTTGTATATTACTCTAAAACAAGATGTTATGAAGACTGTTATGAAATATTATTTGCTTTTGGCGGCATTGCTTTCAATTGTGATGGTATCTGACTCCTGCAAAAAGCAGGTTGAACCTGATGTTTTGAGAGAAATCGTCATCACTGAACCCGCAAATGGTAGTTTGACCCTTGAAGAGGGACAATCCTATTATGTTCAGTACTATCTTCTTCCAGAATCGACAATGTATACCGCAGTCGTGGATTGGGAAAGCAGCAATCCTGCGGTTGCGACTGTAGATAAAGGCGGGCGGATTTCGGCTTATGCTCCCGGTTACACTACAATCACTGCAAGTTCAGGCGATGTCAAAGCCAGCTTTGAACTGACCGTAAATACCATTCCTATTGAGAGTTTTACAGTCCCGGCATCGATGACTGTGGTTGTCGGTGCTCCGATTCCTGTTTCGCTTGAGATTAAGCCTGAAAGGGCAAGCGCCGTTTCGCTTGATTGGACCGTTGATAAGCCGGACGAACTACACATCGATTTCGTTGAAGGTCGTGCCGTACTGACTGCTGAGCAGGTCGGAACATATAAACTGAGCGTCAAGGACAAGGAGGGAAAACTCCCAGCTCAGACAATGGTTGTAACAAGTAAGGAACCATCAGAAATTCTCAGATTGTCATATAAGGCACAGAGGGCGGATAATTTGTCGATTGGAGAGGGGGAAACGATAAAGTCAAGTAACTTTTATCTACCATATTACCCTTATGACTTTGTTAAAGCTCAACTTAATAGTGGGAAGGATATTGATTTTGATAAGCTGTCTGTTGAGAGCGATAATCCTCACATCTGTAATCCGGAAATAAAATCCATATCCCCGAAACTGGCGCATATTGTTCTAAGGCATAAAATGGAATTTGGAGAAACTCCAATCAGAGTAAAATATGAGGATCCGACCTTTGGAACGATAGTCAGAACCTTCACCTATAAAAAAGTTCCGGAAAAAAAATTCGAACGGTATAGTTAAACTTAAGATCCAATACATTTCTCCTGTAAAACCGGATCTGGTCCTCAATATTCCTCCGATCGAAGCTTTAAAACTTGGTCTGGGAGAAAAGATTGGAATAAAATCGAATAATAGTTTGAGAGCTATCCATTGCGAATTATCCAACCCGGATCTATTCAACATAACTTATTATGGTTATGGCGATCAATACTGGACGAACATAATAGAACTTGAGGCAAAAAATGAAAAAGGAAAATCGACTGTCACAGTCACTGACCAGGCCGGCAATAGCTTTGTTTTTGAGATTCAGGTTTCTAAGCAGCAGTTCCCATCTGATTTAAAACTCAAGAACAGCGGAGGTAAGGAAGTTGTTGACGGCAAATCTTATCTGTCTCATATAGCTTTGTCTGAGACATTCAGTTTTTCCGATGCAGCCTACACGGGGGACTGGTCGCAAACAAACTCCACTGAATTCAGCCTTGAGCCGATAGATGGTGGAAAGTCGGCAAAAATCACCTACATAGGGTCAACGGCAGACAAATATGACAGAATTGGAAAATCTACGGAAGTCACAGTCTATGATGCTGATCACGTGAATTCCATCAAATTCACTCTTGCAGTCGGACTGGATTTGAGCGAATTGAAATTATATACAGAAGATTGTACATACGACAATGGCGTTTGTATCTATGTTTCTCCCTCAAGTCAACCAAGAGTAATTTATTCATTCGTTGAAAAACTATCAGAGAGAGGAGTCCCAAGATTTGACGAATCCATCAGAATAGTATGCTATTATATTCCTTTATCTCAAGGAGATATGACATTGACCGTGGTGTCACGAGATGAACGAAACGGGGTTTTTACACTTCAGGGATCGCCCGATCTGAACCCTTCAATGAAACATGGTGTAGATTTCGAATGCTACGACTATTTCGGGAACAAAAGCAGTGGGCAAGTTAGATGGTAGTATAAACAACTTCCCGTCCGTTCGTTTTTTAAAAACGTGCGGACGGGAAACTTGGTAATCGTAAAAAATACCTTGACTGATTTGTATCAGATTTTGTGGATAGACAAATCCCTCTATACATTGAACAGGAAGTGCATTATATCGCCATCCTGCACGACATAATCCTTGCCCTCGACGCCGAGTTTTCCGGCGGCGCGGCAGGCTGCCTCGGACTTGAGTGTGATGAAGTCGTCGTATTTGATGACCTCGGCGCGGATAAATCCCTTTTCAAAGTCGGTGTGGATGACTCCTGCGGCTTTCGGCGCCTTATCGCCTTTGTGGATGGTCCAGGCGCGGACTTCATCGGCTCCGGCGGTGAAGAATGTCTGGAGATTCAGCAGGGCGTAGGCGGACTGGATGAGCCTCACCACTCCCGACTCCTCAAGACCGAGTTCCTCAAGGAACATCTGCCTCTCCTCGTAGGTTTCGAGTTCTGCGATGTCGGACTCTATTTTTGCGGAAATCACAAGAATCTCCGCATCCTCGTCCTTCACAGCCTCACGGACAGCGTCAACATACTTGTTGCCCTCCTTTGCAGAAGCCTCGTCCACATTGCAGACATAGAGAATCGGCTTGTCTGTAAGCAGGAAGAGCTCCTTTGATAGAGCGATATCCTCCGGGTTTTCAAGTTTCACGCTGCGGCAGCTCTTTCCGCTCTCAAGCGCATCCTTGTAGCGCAGAAGCAGTTCCATCATCTTTGCGGCCGTCTTGTCTCCGCCTGCCTTCGCCTGTTTTGAGACCTTTGCGAGCCTGCTTTCAACCGTTTCGAGGTCCTTTATCTGGAGTTCGAGGTCAATCACTTCCTTGTCCCTTACCGGGTCAACAGAGCCTTCCACGTGCACGATGTTCGGGTCGTCGAAGCAGCGAAGCACGTGAAGAATGGCGTCAGTCTCTCTGATATTCGCGAGAAACTGGTTGCCGAGACCCTCTCCCTTGCTCGCTCCCTTCACAAGTCCGGCAATATCGACAATTTCCACAGTTGCCGGCACGAGGCTCTTCGGGTGGCAGAGTTCGTTCAACACATCAAGCCTTTTGTCCGGGACGATGGTCGAGCCGATGTTAGGTTCTATGGTGCAAAAAGGAAAATTGGCGCTCTGAGCCTTTCCTGAACTTACGCAATTGAAAAGAGTGGATTTTCCGACGTTCGGAAGTCCGACGATACCGCATTTTAGTGACATTTTTTCTTTTTTTTTGAAATCGGACTGCAAAAGTAGCAAATGTTTTTCTTTTTCTATCAATCAATTTCGCCGATTCTTCCGACATTTGCCCGGTTTACGGGAATATGCCCCGTGCCTGAAACGAAATGATGAGATTGCTGAAATATGTAGGTTTCCGGAAATGTGTCTTCCGGCTCTCCGTTGTCTTGGTAGCGCTGCTTGTTCCGGGGGCGAAGGCGTGTGCTCAATTTGATATCGTGTTCTGGAATCTTGAAAACTTCTTCGACTATTTCGATGACGGTGGTTCTTCGTCGGACGCTGATTTCTCGTCGCTGGGAAGCCGGAGATGGACAAAGGCGAGGTTTACGAAAAAGAGCAATATGGTCGGAAAGGCGTTGCTGTGGATAGGTGAGAACAGCTGCGGTGGAGGGAAGGCTCCTGCGGTTGTGGGCGTCGCTGAGGTGGAGAATGCTTTCGTGCTGAACCGCCTTGTCAACTCGCCTGTGCTGAGGAAAATGAATTATGGGTATGTGCATTATGATTCTCCGGACAGACGCGGAATAGACGTTGCGCTGCTCTACAGGCGCGACATGGTGAAACTGCTGTCGTCGCGTCCCGTGCATATATACGGAGACGATGGAGCGCTGATGCAGACGAGGGACATATTGTATGCGTATATTGAGTTACGTCCTGAGTCTTCCGGAGCCTCGGGTATTCATGAATATTCGGAGAAATCTGCGGAAGAATGTTCGGAGGAAAAGGCTGTGCGGCCGTCGCGGATTCATATTTTGGTGAACCATCATCCGTCGAAGTTTTCCGGCGAAAAGGCCTCTATGCGGGGCAGGGAACTGGCTATGACGGCACTAAGGGATGTGTGCGATTCCATAATGCGGGTCTCGGATGATCTTGTCGTGGCCATGGGAGACTTTAACGACACTCCGGACGGGGCGCAGTTCAATCTGCTGGAGGGGAGGCTCATTAACCTCGCAGAGCCGCTTTCCAAAAGGGGAGAGGGGAGTATAAGGTTTGACGGACGATGGGAGCTGATAGACCATTTTCTTGTGGGAAAAAAGGGAATGGACTGTTCTGTGCCTTGTATGGCTGTCGTTCATATTCCTTTTCTGATGCTCCGGGACAAAACACACACAGGGTTCAAACCCTTCCGAACCTACGTCGGTCCACGATATGCCGGAGGCGTGAGCGATCATTGTCCGATATTGCTCCGTCTTTATTGAAATACGTCAAAAATTTTATAACTTTGGCTCCGCTTGGCGAAAATCGCCGGCAAGGCACACATACTGATCAAAATTGTAAACTAAAATTGATAAACAATGGACAAGACAGCTATTGCTAAGAAATTCGAAACCCTCTTTGGTGGAGAAGGGGACTTTTATGCGTCAGCCGGACGTATCAATCTCATCGGTGAACACACCGACTACAACGGAGGATTCGTGTTCCCGGGCGCCATTGACAAGGGAATTGTGGCGGAAATCAGGCTCAACGGCACCGACAAGGTGAAGGCTTTCGCACTTGATCTCGACGAGTACTGCGAATTCGGACTCAGGGAGGAGGACGCACCTGTTCAAAGTTGGGCAAGATATGTGTTCGGAGTTTGCCGAGAGACCATCAAGAGAGGCGGAAAGGTCGAGGGATTCGACACAGTTTTCTCCGGTGACGTTCCTCTCGGAGCAGGAATGTCTTCTTCCGCTGCACTTGAGAGCACATTCGCATTTGCACTCAACGAGATTTTCCACAACGGAATAGACAAATTCGAGCTTGCCCGCATCGGCCAGAGCACCGAACACAACTACTGTGGCGTGAACTGCGGAATTATGGACCAGTTCGCTTCCGTATTCGGCAAGAAAGGCAACCTGATGCGTCTGGACTGCCGTTCAATGGAGTTTGAGTACTTCCCTTTCGACCCTGGCAAGCACGGCTACAAGCTCGTTCTTCTCAACTCCTGCGTCAAACACGAACTGGTGGGCTCTCCGTACAACGACCGCCGTGCATCCTGCGAAAGGGTGGCAAAAGTTCTCGGTCAGGAGTTCCTTCGCGGAGCCACAATGGAGCAGCTTGACGCCATTAAGGACAAGATTTCCGAAGAGGACTACAAGCGTGCCCGCTATGTCATAGGTGAGGAAAAGCGCGTTCTCGACGTCTGCGATGCTCTCAACAAGGGCGATTACGAAACTGTCGGAGAAAGGATGTACGAGACCCACTGGGGCATGTCCAAGGACTACGAAGTTTCCTGCGAAGAACTCGATTTCCTCGCAACTGTCGCTAAAGAATGCGGTGTAACCGGTTCAAGGATTATGGGCGGCGGTTTCGGCGGCTGCACCATCAACCTCGTGAAGAAGGACCTCTACGATGCGTTTATCGCAAAGGCCAAGGCCGCGTTCATGGAGAAATACGGACACTATCCGATTGTGATTGACGTGGTCATCTCCGACGGCGCAAGAAAATTATAGAAGTATGTTCTATACGATGAAGAAAACACTGATTGTCATCGCATCGCTTCTACTTTGCGGGGCAGCGTATGCTCAAAATCCGAAAGCGGCGGACGATGCTGTCGTGAATAGCGGAAACGCACGTTTTACTGTATTGACCGACAGGCTGATACGAATGGAATGGGCGGAAGACGGACAGTTCGAGGACAGGGCCTCGCTTGCCATTATAAACCGAAATCTTGACGTGCCTGCATTCAAGGTCAGAAGATACGGGGGTAAAACGGAGATACGTACGGATGCAGTCACGCTTACATATTCCGGTAACGGGAAATTCATGGTCGACAATCTCAGTGTCTCTTTCCGCATGAACGGCAAGAATGTGATTTGGAAACCGGGGATGGAGCCGACAGGTAACCTCAAGGGCACTGTCCGCACGCTTGACGGAATTGACGGGCGCATAGATCGCGACAATCTCAAAATCTTCGGTCGGAGGAAAGACACCGCTGATGCGCTGCCTCTTGAAGACGGGCTACTATCCCGCGACGGCTGGGCGATAGTCGATGAGAGCAGTCGGCACATACTGGAAAAGAATGACTCCGACTGGGGCGAGTGGGTTGCCCCACGTCCTGAGGGAGACCGTCAGGATCTCTACATATTCGCCTATGGACACGACTACAAAGCGGCCCTCTCTGATTTTACGAAAATTGCCGGCAAGATTCCTATGCCTCCTAAATATACTTTCGGATATTGGTGGAGTCGTTATTGGATTTATACCGATGATGAGCTGCTTGCCATCGCGACCGAACTTCGTGAACATGAGGTTCCTGCCGATGTTTTCATCATCGATATGGATTGGCATCTCACATGGAAACAGATGGCTGAGCGGAAGGGAAAGGATGAATTCGGACAGGTCCGGGGCTGGACCGGATATTCATGGAATCATGACCTTATCGAAGACCCTGTGGGACTTCTCCACGACATTCACGCACTGGACTTCAAGACAGCGCTCAATCTTCATCCGGCTTCAGGAATACGTCCGTACGAGGACTGCTACGAGACTTTCGTGAAAGACTACACTTCCCGTACTGACGATTATGACGGTCCGAAGGGATATGTCTACGGAAGTGAGCCTTACACGTTTGTTGGGAACGACAGGAGCTTCGCGAAGGAAGGGCATTTTGCCCCGGTTCCTTATCGTATGGATCAGCAGGAATGGGCTGATGCCTACTTCAATTCCGTTATTCATCCTCTTGAGAAACAGGGAGTTGACTTTTGGTGGTTGGACTGGCAGCAGTGGATGGACAGCAAGTATATGAAAGGTCTGAACAACACCTTCTGGATCAATTGGACATTCTTCAACGACAAGGTTCGTCAGAGCGTCACGCGCGGAAAGGATGCCGACCGTCCGTTCATCTACCATCGCTGGGGAGGACTTGGCAGCCACCGCTATCAACTCGGTTTCAGCGGGGACACATACGATGAGTGGAGCGTTCTCGAAATGCTTCCGTCATTCACGGCCACGGCTTCTAATGTCGGCTATGGCTATTGGGGACACGACATCGGCGGACACATGCAGAAGAAAGGTCACGACACAGACCCTGAACTCTACACCCGCTGGCTCCAATACGGCGTGTTCACCCCTATCTTCAAGACTCATTCTACCGAAAGCAAGTTCCTTGAAAGAAAGATTTGGGAATATCCGACGCATTACGAATACATGAAGGCGGCAATCGGGTTGCGCTATGCTCTCACGCCATATATCTATACGTTCTCTCGTGAGGCGTACGACACTGGAGTCAGCATCTGCCGCCCTCTTTACTATGACTATCCGGAGATGCAGCAGGCATACGACCGGGACGAGGAATTCATGTTTGGTGACAATATCCTCGCCACTGTTCTCTGCCAACCGCTCGACCCGGCCACAGGTAAGACCGAGCGCAGAATGTGGTTCCCTTCCGGCAACGACTGGTATGACATGGCGCACCACTGCACGCACAGGGGAGGCTCGACCAAGACTCTCTACTACACGATTGACGAGAACCCTTGGTTCGTGAAGTCCGGTTCAATAATTCCTCTTGCCGGAGAAGGCATTCAGAACCTTCAGAAGGCCGACAACCGTCTGCGTCTGCTCATCGTTCCGGGAGTCGGAACCAGCAGTTTCAGCCTCTATGAGGACGACGGCGTGAGTCAGGCCTACGACACCGACTACGCGACAACCCTCATTGAGAAGTCTCTGAAAGGAAAGAAATTGCAGGTCGTGGTGAATCCTCGAAAAGGGGAGTTCAGAAATGCTCCGGCGACCCGCCGCGTTGAAATTGTCCTCGAAGGAATGTCCGTGAATCCGGCAACCGTCAGGGTCAATGGCAAGAGCGTGACGGCAGTGAAGAAAGGCACAGCGACTGTCATCAGCATACCTGAGTGTGCAGTCGGTGAGAAGTCTGTTGTGACTGCCACTATCTTTTAAGGAAATTACATGCATTGCCGTGATGCGGTCTCGGAATCACGGCAATGTCTTTAAACTATATGCTCTATAACGAAAAAGACATATTGGAACGTATCAGCGAGGGTGAAGAGCCTGCGTTTAGGGAGTTGTTTTCATGGTACTACCCGAAAGTCCGCGTATTCCTCACGGAAATTCTGAAGGACAGGGAAGTCGCCGAGGATATAGCTCAGGATGTTTTTGCCAGAGTCTGGCTATTGAGGAGCACAATTCCGGAAATCCGTTCCTTTGGTTCTTATCTCTATGCGATGACTCGCAACTCGGCTCTTCTTTACCTTAAAAAGCACCGTCCTTCCGTGACGATAGAAGATTTTGATTTTGCCGTGGACCAGAGCGTGGATTCTCATTTGACTGCAGAAGAGAAGGCCGAGAGGATACGTGAGGTTGTCGGGAATATGCCGGAACGCCGAAGGCGTGTGTTTACTCTTAGCCGCGATGAGGGCAAGTCAAACGACGAGATTGCGGAAATTCTCGGGGATAAAGAAAAAGACTGTAGAAAACCTTATGAACGCGGCGCTCAAGGACATCCGGCGCGTCCTGTGCCTGATGGTATTTTTCATTTAGGAAACCTTCAAAAAATAACCTGCATCATTTTTCCCATTCTTTTCGGTCTATATTCCTTTTCTCATCAGTCGTGTACGTCCAGTACATTCCTTCTTCCAAAAGAAATCTATACTCGAAAATAATTGACAAATCTGATGCAACTTATTTTTTTTCATGTTTCTAGAAACGCGAAAAACTTCTGAATACATATTCATATCCACCGAAGATATTAAAAAAAATCATAATCTCCGATGGGTGCGACGACGATTTTTACACTCATATTGTAATAAAGTCGTCATTATATGCGCATACGATTAAAGCCACATTTTTGTAACATACGGAAAATGAAAGGGATATATCCCTTTTTTCTTATTCTCGCGATCATCGTCTCGTGTACCGAAGGAAAGAACAATGCCGTGAAGCCGCCCCTGATGGGCTGGAGCTCATGGAACGCATATACCGTCAACATCTCCGACTCGCTCATAAGACATCAGGCGGACCTCCTCGTCGAACGGGGGCTCAAGGACGCCGGCTACACAAATGTGAACATCGATGACGGATTCTTCGGCTACCGCGACCAGCGCGGCTACATGATTCCGCATCCGGTGAGATTTCCGGGAGGCTCAGAGCAGATGCGCTCGCTCTCGGACTACATCCATTCCCTCGGGTTCAAGGCCGGAATCTACTCCGACGCCGGGGACAACACCTGCGGGGCGCTCTCGAAAAATCTCAGAGACACCAGCGGGATTGGCGCCGGATTATGGATGCACGACGTGCAGGACGCGGACCAGTACTTCAACAACTGGAACTTCGACTTCATCAAGATTGACTACTGCGGGGGCTTTCACCTCCACCTCGACGAACAGGAACGCTACGAAAGGATTCGTCATGTGATTGACAGCGTGGCCGGGAGGCATATCGACATCAACATCTGCCGATGGGACTTTCCCGGGACATGGGCCGAGAAGATTGCCGACTCCTGGAGAATGTCCGGGGACATCCGTCCCGTGTGGTCGTCGGTGGCATCCATCGTGAAGAGAAACCTCTACCTTTCGGCCTATGCGCGTGAGGGGCACTACAACGACATGGACATGCTCGCCCTGGGCTACAGCATAAAGCCGTCGTCGTTTTTCTGGGAGAAAGGGCTGGGACTGAGCTATGCCGAAGAGGAGGCTCAT
>ERZ827168.4720-NODE-4720-length-12186-cov-8.157695_pt1 | contig 12186 bp, 12 predicted proteins | sample MGYA00519868_ERZ827168 | MGnify/ENA primary metagenome ERZ827168 (study PRJEB31778, sample SAMEA3449271) | human gut metagenome | biome: human gut; feature: human-associated habitat; material: faeces | place: United Kingdom | collected 2010/2012 ...
CCATGCCGTAGTTCGCGAGCGACACGGCCACGTTGGCCTCGCCGCCGCCGAAGGTAGCTTCCAGATAGTGATCGGTCAGCAGCCGCGTCATTCCAGGCGCTTTCAGGCGGAGCATGATCTCACCAAATGTCAAAATTTTCATGATTGCTCCTCCTCACTTTTGCAGCAGATGCACGGCAAAGCCGCCGAATTCGTCCTTCAGGTACACGGCGATCATCCGCTCACCCTTGTACTTGGCTGTCTCCATGTCGCATACGAAGCCCTTCTTCTCCAGCTCCGCAACGGCAAGCGGAACGGAATTCGTGCGGATGGCGATGTGACCGTTCTTGCCGAGGTACATGGATTTCATGACCTCAATACCGTTGGAGGCGAAGTTGGAGGAATTGCCCTCCTTCACGCCGAGCGAAAACGCCTCGTCCAGCTTCTTGCAGACAGCCAGCGAGTCCTCGCCGTTTTCGCAGTTGACGCCGATGTGTGCCACCTCAAAGCCGAGCGCGGCAGATCTTGCCTGTTTGCAAAGCGCGGTGATCTTCTCAAAATTGCCGGCTGCAATGTCCGCTTTCGGGCAGACCCAGCTGCCGCCGACCGCGTGGATGAACGGCGCGGCGATGAACTCGCCGATGTTCTGACCATTCACGCCGCCGGTCGGGATGAACTTGATCCCGCCGAACGGGCCTGACAGGGCCTTCATCGCGGACAGACCGCCATAGACGCCGGCCGGGAAGAACTTCACGACCTTGAGGCCGAGCTTCATCGCGGCCATAATTTCCGTCGGGGTCACACAGCCGGGCGTCACAGCAACACCGTTCTCTACGCACCAACGGACAACTTCTTCGTCAAAGCCGGGGGCAACGATGAACTTCGCGCCGCACTCGACGGCCTTGCGGCACTGGTCGAGCGTGATGACCGTGCCCGCACCGACGAGCATATCGGGGCAGCTTTCCGCGACCGCCTTGATCGAATCCGCCGCAGCCGCCGTGCGGAACGTGATTTCCATCACGTCCACGCCGCCGGCAAGCAGAGCCTTTGCCGTCGCGACCGCGTCCTTTGCATCGTCCAGCACCACGACCGGCACAACAGCCGATGCGGCCAGCCTTTTTAAACTATCCATTTCTTCCTCCTTATTACACAGCCAAAACGCCAGAACATAGGAACTGGGTACAGGGCCTGAATCAGCTCCTGCTTTCGGCAAGCTAATATGTGTATCCTCCGTGAAAAACACGAGCCGGATTTTTTACAAGCAGCGTATGGATTTCATCCTCGCTGACACCGCGTGCTTTCAGCTTCGGAAGCACGCTCTCAAAAATATGCGTAAAGCCCGTTATGTTATCAAAAGAACGGATCGCTTCGAACTTTTTGAAGCTGTTTTTCCCCCAGTCGGAATAAAAGGGGATGTCCTGCGAGATGATGAGTCTGTTGATCCAGCCGCGATCCATAAGCTCCAGCAGATTCCTTAGGCGATCCTCCTCCGGCCATAGCACTTCCAACCCAAATCTGTCCAGACCGAGATAAACACCCATGCTCAGCAGCTCTTCCAAATAATCCAGATCATTCGTGTCGCCGACGTGACCGATCACAACTTTGGACAGATCCACGCCTGCCTTTTCAAGAATCAGCGCCTGTTCGAGACCAAGCCGGTCAGCCGCTATGGTATGCGTTGTTACTGGTACGCCGGTAATTGCCGCTGCACGAGCTACTGCCTTTAACTGAAATACATTTACAGGGGTGATCCCGAATCTGTCCGTCGCAGCTTTCAGCATTCCCGCCTTAATATCGGTGCTCTCGCAGCCCTCTTCAATGTCCCGAATAAAAAACTCCGATATTTCCTCATACGGTTTATCGATTTGCCAGCTCTCTTCATAGAAGAACAAACCGGTAGCCGCCACAATGTTGACATCGCACGATTCCGAAACCCGCTTTATAAAGCGAATATCCCGTCCCATATTCACGGCTGTCTGATCGACATATGTGCTCAACCCGTATTTTTTTGCTTTTTGAAAGACAGGCTTGATTTTCTCCAGGAAGATATCAGCATGAAACCAATCTGCATAACACCGCTTCATTGAGTTATTCAGTTCTGCAAGGTGTTCATGCATCAGGGTTATTCCCAACTCCCCAGGGCTTACAGGGCCTTTGACGGTATTGACGTAACAGGACATTTCACATCTCCTTTTCTCTCGATTCTTCTTGATTTCTCAATTGGCGTACAGGTGATAAAGGTGGGGGAGAAAGACCGGCCCGGCGACAGTTCTGATTGTGCTCGGAATCTGACAGGCTAGGTGGTGAAGGGTCCCAGCATGTGTTTGTGTTCCATCAGCACAAAGATCGTATGGCTCTTGGAAACACACTTTTTTCCTTTGAGCTCGAGTAAGATGCTTTCCAGTTCTGTAATATCCCTTGCGTACAGTCTCAACTGATAGTCATACTCTCCTGTAATCGCATAACAGTCAACGATGTTCTCTTTTGCATTTACAAACTCAAGTAGTTCGTTTACCCTTGAATACTGATCAACAACAAGCAGTACAAATGCCTGGACAGAACTGTTAATCTTTTGTGGATTCAATTGAATCGTGAATCGCTCGATTATGCCGTTTTCGCGCAACCTGGAAATCCGTTTGTTGACTGCCGGTATGGATAGATTGACCTTTTTTGAGATGTCAGTCGCAGAGCAGCGTGCGTCCTCTGCCAAAATCCGAAGCAATTGAGCATCGATGCTGTCCATAAAAATCCTCCTTTAGTAGTCAGAAGGTCTATTATGTTCTTAAAGCAGAAAGCACTGTGTCAAAGCCTCAACGCGAACTCAAAACATTTTTTAACCATTCTACGTAGAATTCTTTGATTTTTCAAGCATTTTTAAGCATTTCGAACAATAATAAACTTTTTCTTGCATTCAACTTAATTTTACTCCATTATCCTTCCGTTTTGAAGCAGTAAGATTAAAAAAATAAACCAATTTTTATGCCGCCGCTCTTTGTGCAGGTTTTACAGTATTATGATGTGTTTTGCGCACCGACAGTGAGGCATCTTTCAGCCGCAATTGGAAATTCGCATCCTGCCCGTATTTCGCCCTTACGGTTGCTCCTGCACTAGGGATGAAAGTTGTCTGACAACTTGTCTTTTTATAAAAACATCAAACTGCAAAATATTGCACATCTCCAAAATTCAACAAATAATTCTGTTTTTATTGACATCTTCAAATAATACTGCTATTTTTGAATGCAAGATGTTCCCCCTGTAGCGCTGCAGCCTACAGACGACATCCCAGCTAAGCGTTTTCTTAGCGCGAAAAAATCAGTTATATGTGATGTGAGGATGGAGGAATTTACTTTGAAAAAACTTACCGCTTTATTTCTTGCCCTGCTGATGTTGGTCAGTATGTGTGCCTGCGCGTCTCCTGCTTCTACAGAGGATGATGCCTATCAGGCGAAAGTCGCACTTTGCCTGGTCACTCCTGTGAATGATGGAGCATGGAGTCAGCTCGCTTATGACGCTGTTATGAAAGCAAAGGATACCTACAACATCTCCGTAAAATATACGGAAAACATCAAGCCTACCGAGATGGAAGCAGTTTTCACGGACTACGCATCTCAGGGATATGACCTGATCATTGGGCATAGTTTTTCTTTCGGCGATGCGGCTCTGGCCGTTGCAGAACGCTATCCTGATACAAAATTCATCGTTATCGACGGAACGGTCAGCTCCGAGAACGTCGCATCCTACACGCTCAAGATGCAGGAGGTCGGATATCTGGAGGGCATTGCGGCTGGAATGATGACAAAAACAAATAAAGTCGGCTTTGTCGCGGGTCTGGTCGGTCCGGCTATCATCAAGGTTGCTGAGGGGTACAAATTAGGCGTTCAGGCTGTGAATCCGAATTGTGATGTCTATACTGCATATACCGGCTCAACGGAAGATGTGCAAAAGTCCAAGGAGGCCGCGCAGGCCATGATCGACAAGGGTGTGGATCTGATCGGCGGCGGCGGGAATGCGTCCAATGCAGGCATGATAAAGGCATGTGAGGAAGCGGGCGTTTATGCTTTCGGCGAGCTTGAACAGCAGAATCTTGCTCCGGAAACGGTTATTTTCTGTAACATGAACAACATTGAAAACCTTGTTCTTCAGGCGGTCAAGGATACGATCGACGGGGATTTCCAGGGCTGCATTCGGGAATATGGTATTGCTGCAGATGTTGCGCAGCTGACCGAATATAACTCGCATGTTCCGCAGGAGGTAAAGGATAAGCTGGCGGAATGCATGGATCAAATGCGCTCCGGTGAACTTGATATTCCGATGATCACAGAGATCTCGGACGATATTATCCATTGACTGATTGTGTCCTACGCAGCGCAAGGAAGAATCTGGCAAAATGAGCGGGTGCAATCCGATATGGCGTCCGTTTCATACCGCAGTGGTTCTTTCACTTAAGATCTCCGTGGCGTGCGGCAGAATCATCTGGGATGCATTCTGCCGCATTTCCACTACTACCTAACAGGAGACAAAAAACATGGCATTATTGGAAATGAAAGGGATCACCAAGCTTTTTTACGGGATCCCTGCCAACGATCACATTGATCTGTCTGTAGAGGAGAGCGAAATTCACGCGCTTCTCGGTGAAAACGGCGCAGGAAAAACAACCCTTATGAATATTCTATACGGCTTGTATCACTGCGACGAAGGCGAGATCTGGTGGAACGGTGTCAAACAGGACTTTCAGAAGCCGCTGGATGCTATCGCCTGCGGCATCGGCATGGTGCATCAGCATTTTATGTTGGTTCGACCGATGACTGTCTTACAAAATATCATTCTGGGAATGAAAGTCGAAAGTTACCCGTTTATAAAGAAAAAAGACATTGCGAAGAAAATCAAAGCGCTGTCACAGAAATACGGCTTGGCCGTGGATGTCGATAAACGGATCGATGAGCTCTCTGTTGGCGAACAGCAGCGTGTCGAGATCCTAAAGGCGCTCTACAGAAACGCAAAGCTTCTTGTTCTGGACGAACCCACTGCCGTCTTGACGCCACAGGAAACAGAAGTTCTGTTCTCTGTTTTGAGATCACTCAAGGAAGACGGGCACAGTATCATTCTGATTTCTCACCGGCTTGCTGAGATCATGGAAATTACGGATAAGATCACGGTTCTGCGCAGCGGAAAAAGAATTGACACGCTTACAACCGCAAAATGTACGGAAGCGCTTCTGTCCCAGCTTATGATCGGCCGACAGATTCGTACAGACAAAATTGAGTATGCCGAAAAGCCGCGTCCGGAGCGTGTATTGGATGTGCGGGGGCTTACGCTTAAAAACCCCAACGGCAGCAAGAATCTTCTGGATCAGGTTTCGTTCTGCCTCCATTGCGGAGAAATTCTCGGTGTGGCCGGAGTGGATGGGAACGGTCAAAACTATCTCGCTGAATTTCTTTGCGGGATTCGCAGACAGGATTCGCAATGCGTTTCTTTCAAAAATCAGTATATTGACAGACTGAACGTGCGGCAGCACTTTGAGCTTGGAATTTCCTACATCCCGGATGACCGTCATCGTGATGGATTGATTCTGGATAAGAGTATCTCGGATAATTTGATCCTGCGTGATTATCGGACTCCAAAAATCTCAAAATTCGGCGTCGTCAACGAAAAGAACGTACTCGACTTTGCACGGGCTGCAATTGAAAAGTTTGACATTCGCGTACACGGACCGGGCGAACGTGCTGGGAATTTATCAGGCGGCAACCAGCAGAAAATCATCCTAGCTCGGGAAATTGGCGATTCACCCGATCTGCTGATCGCTATGCAACCCACACGTGGACTTGATATCGGCGCATCAAGTTATGTACGGACGTGTATGCAGAACCTCCGAGAACGCGGCAAAGGTGTGCTCCTGATTTCGACGGATCTTGATGAGATCATGCAGGTTTCCGACCGAATCGCTGTAATGTATGAAGGGAAAATTATGGGCATTGTAGAAAACTCCGCCGAATTAAAAGCCGAAACACTGGGCCTTATGATGGGCGGCCGCCCTGTGGAGGAGGTTATTGCGGAATGAAGCAAAGGTTTATTAGAATTGCGTCCTCCGTCGCCGCAGTACTGCTGCTTGCTGTTGGATTGATATGGCTCTGCCATGCCGATCCGATTGAGGCGTTCGGATATTTTTGTTATGGGCTGTTCGGTTCGCTTAACGGGTTCGCCGAGATATTCGTAAAGGCAACTCCGCTAATCCTGATGGGATTAGGCGTTTCCATTTCATTTCAAACCGGCTTTTTCAATATCGGTGCAGAGGGGCAGTTTTACATGGGCGCACTGATGGCAACGTTTGTTGCTATCAAGCTTCCAGGGCCGCCATGGTTTCGCTGCATCCTTGCCATATTTGTCGCATTCATATTTGGCGGGGTATGGGCATTTATTCCTGCGATCTTAAAAAACAGGTGGGGGATCAGTGAAACCGTTAATACAATCATGTTCAACTATATTGCCACGATGTTTGTCGGGATCGCGATCCGCGGTGTTTTAATGGATAGCGCGGATTACCTGCCGCAGAGCGCAAAGACAGACTGTAATCTTCCGCTTCTTCTGCTTCCAACTCGCTTTCACCTTGGTTTTTTTATCGCCGTGGTGATAGCTCTCCTAATCTGGTTCGTTATGTATAAAACAGTGCTGGGCTATGAACTGAAAGTCAGCGGCAGCAACCCGAGAGGCGCATTCTGTGTTGGTATACCCGTCCAAAAAAGCCTTTTAACGGCAGCTATTCTGAGCGGCGGTCTGTCTGGCATTGCAGGCTCTGTTGAATTGCTGGGTGTCCAGCACCGCCTAATGGAGAATCTTTCTGCCGGAAACGGTTTCACCGCGATCCTGATCGCGCTTCTTGCAAAGAACCACCCACTGGGTGTCATTTTGGTTTCAATTTTGTATGCCGCGCTGCAAGTCGGTGCAAATACCATGCAACGTCAAATGGGTATCCCGTCATCTATTGTCAGTATTTTGATTGGCTTTATTGTTTTTCTGATCCTATCCAAGGACTTTTGGGAACTGCACACTCGCGCGAAGAAAAAAACGGAGGTGAGTAAGCATGAGTGAACTCCTGCAACTTACATTCTGGGCAACATTTTTATCTGCCGCAGTACGCACAGCGATTCCGATTCTGTGCGCTTCCATTGGCGAAGACATTTCAGAGAAAGCCGGCATCATTAACGTTGGTTTGGAAGCAGTCATGCTGGTTGGAGCTTTTTTTGGGTTTGCGGCAGCCTATTTGACGCACAGCCTGTTCTGGGGGTTCGTCGTCGGTATGCTCGCAGGTATGCTTTTGAGCCTGCTTCACGCATTCCTATCAGTTTACCTGAAGCAGGACCAGAACGTCGCGGGCGTCGCACTGAACCTGCTTGCTACAGGGCTTACCAGCTATATTTTCCAACTGATGGTCAACCGGTATGGGATCCCGCAGATTGAAACATTAAAGAGTGTTCCTATTCCGCTTCTCAGTAAGATTCCTCTGATTGGTGATGCGCTGTTCAATAAGGATATTGTAGTCTATTTTTCATATCTTCTGGTCGTCTTTCTGGTGTCTTATTATAAAAAGACCATCTGGGGTATGTCTCTTTGCGCGGTCGGCGAAAATCCCCGCGCGGCAGACGCCGTTGGCATTTCCGTATATAAGAATCAGTACATGGCAGCTGCCGTCAATGGGTTGCTAGGCGGCCTCGGCGGTGCATACCTGCTGCTTGGGCAGCTTGGTATCTTCTTTGAAAACATTACTGCAGGCCGCGGCTATATCGCTCTGGCGGTAGTAGTATTTGGCCGGCGCAATCCCATAGGAATCCTTTTGGCTGCACTTTTTTTCGGCGCAGCGGAGGCTTTTCAGTTCCGACTGCAGATTTTGGGGATATCGCTCCCGATTCAGGTCTTTACAGGGTTGCCATATGTTCTGACTGCGCTCTCACTGCTGCTTGTCGCACGAAGCAAAAGAGACGGTACGCCTGCTGCCTTGGGAGTTGCGTATGATCGCATGTCCCGATAAGAAAATCACAGAGAGGTTTTTTATGAATACATCTATTTTTGCACTGAAGGGGCATATTATCCACACCCCGACCCCGAAAGGGTTTGAAATCTTCGAGAACTCCTACGTTGTCTGTAAAAAAGATACCGTCATCGGCATATTCAAGGATTTGCCAGAGCAATATCAGGCGATCCCCGTTTTTGATTATTCGGGAAAGCTGATCATTCCAGGTATGGCGGATATTCATCAGCATGCACCGCAATATGGCTTTCGCGGGTTAGGAATGGCTCTGGATTTGGATAGTAATTGGAACACTTGGTTCATGCAGTACTCTTTACCGGAGGAACGCCATTTCAACGACCTGAACTACGCTGAACTGGCATATGAAAAATTCACAAATGACCTGCTTAGATCTACTACGACCAGAACGTGTACGTTTGCAACGATCCATCGCCCCGCGACAGAGCTTCTGATGCAGAAGCTTGCTGATAAGGGATTTGTGGCATATGTTGGCAAGCTGAATATGGATCGAAATTCCATTGAAGGGTTGCAGGAAACAACGGAAGAATCTCTGCGGGAAACTAGAACATGGCTTGAGAACACATGCGAAAAATACGAATACGTTAAGCCGATGATCACGCCTCGATATATACCATCCTGCACAGATGCCTGTATGGAAGGTCTGCAGGCTCTCATTCATGAATTCGGTGTTCCTACTCAATCCCATTTAAGCGAAGGCCTGGACGAAATTGAATGGGTCAAGCAGTTAAAACCGGAAATCTCTTTTTACGGACAGGCCTATGATATGTACGATATGCTGGGTTCGGTCGTGCAGAGCGTACAGGCGCATTGTGTCTTCCCAACACCGGAGGAATTTGAATTAATGTCTAGAAGGAAAAAGCTCTGGGTTGCGCATTGCCCACAAAGCAACATGAACGCAAACGGCGTTGCAGCGCCGATCCGCAGGTACCTGGACGCTGGAATCCATGTCGGTCTTGGTACGGATATTGCTGGCTCGAATACGCTGAGTATGTTCCGCACAATCTCGGATACGATTGTCGCCTCCAAAATCTATTGGAACAGCATGGAAAGAAAAGGAGATCCGTTCGCCGAGAAGACTTACTTGACCGTTTCTGAGGCGTTTTACCTTGCCACAAAGGGCGGTTGCTCATTTTGGGGAAAAGCCGGCAGTTTTGAAGAAGGCTCTCTTTTCGATGCCGTTGTTATTGACGATGCGCCTTTGTGGGATTTCAATAACAGAAGCCTCCGTCAAAGAATCGAACGAGTGGTATTCCAAGGAGACGAGCGGCATACGGTTGCCAAATTTATTAATGGCCGAAAGGTTTACGGATAAGCCGCACACCGCTGCGACCCCGAAAGCATCTGAATATCTGAGTCTTTTTTCTAAAATCAATCGCCACCTCTTTCATTTCAAAAAGAGGTGGCGATTAATCTTATAGTCAATAAACGTTGTATTTGAAAAGAACTGGGAGCACATAATTGGGCGATTCTCCGCATCGAAACACAGGCTACGCATATATAAAAGTGGAATATCTTCGGGTGGATGAAACCGGCGGATATGCGCTAAGGAATCTTTATCGACTGTCCCAAGCTTCAACTCGTCTCGGTTTGACCGAATTCCCATGGAATGAAAGAACGCCATTCGCAAATCTGCGTCGGGGTCATACGCTACATTCCATTCTTCCTCCGTTGAAAGAAATTTAGATGGAAAACAATCTTCCAGTAAAACTGTAAAGTGCCCGTCTGCTCGGAACAGCAGATACCGCAGGATAATCTCCTCCTGTTCCGAGATCTCCAAGATTGGTGCATAATAACCGCCGGCGGGTTGACGGATGATCGTTACGGGATCGCAGGATGGAAGAAAGCCTTTCGCCCTGATCATTGACTGAATGTCAAAAAAATACAGGAGGTTTTCTTTTTCATTGACCGGAGGATTCAAAAGATAGGTCCCGCTTCCTTTTTTTCGAATTAAATAGCCTTCAAATTCCAGCTTTTGAAGAACCTCTCTGATTGTCGCTCTGCTGACGTGATAGTGCTCCGCCAGCTTCAACTCAGATGGAATCTTCTGCCCTTTTTTCGCTGTGGAAAAAAAGCGAATCATGGACTCATGGATTTGAATCTGGTTGGTTGCACGAAACAGGTGCGACGACATGTCTGATGACAGTTCTTCTGCAAGCGCTACTTTCTGCCGCTTAATCACGATAACCCCTTTCTATATCTATATCGCTGCCAAGATAATTACACAAATATTTGCTGCAAAACAAAACGAGTAAGCACGTAATCCTTGACTGCCCGCTGCGCACCTTTACCGGCGGTCATCATTTTCGTGATCTCACGAAAATGATCCGATACTTCTATTCCGCTGGTTTTGCAAGATTCAATAGCACGCCCGATTGCCTTATCAAAGTTCTCCCATCGTTCATAGCCGAGAAGCGGCATGAGATCCCGTGCATACCAGAATTCAATATGTGCCTCCTGGTCGCTATGTATTACAAGGTCAAATTGTTCTTTGATTTGACTGACTCTCTTTTTTCCTTTATTTGACCTCCGTTACATTCGCCGTAAGCACTTCGTCCAGCAAATCTCTCACTTTTACAGAAACGGACACGCTTTTTCCTGCTTTCGACAGCGAGAAATTTCCATGCGTAGAATGGCAGCTATCGTTTTCTGACCGAAGTCGTCGAGTAAGGTCTTTCAGTCGTTCAGGGGATATGGTTCTCATACCTCGTTTTGGATTTCTCTTTCATTGTATTGCTGAGAACGAATTTCGTCAAGGCATTACCAAGAATCAGTTCTATAAATATTACAACCGTATAAATTCCCATAAAAAGCCGTTCGCTTTGCCATTGACGCAGACAATGAAGCGTGATAGTCGCCGTCATAGGCTTCGGTCTCCTCGTTCCATGCGCGGCCGATCCAGCCGTCGCTGATGATCTGCGTGCGGTAGATGCCGTAGGTGCTGAGGAAGAATGCCTTGCGCAGGTAATCCGTGCCGATGGCCCAGACCTTCTTGCCGTCGGGGCTGGTGATGCCTTGGTGGTAACGACATTCTTTACGTTCACAAGGCCAGCGCCCTGTTCACGCGGAGAGAACTCCGAGCCGGTGCTGTTGGTGCCGGGCACGGCAGAGTCTTTCTCTGATCGCCGAGCAGCAGACCGAGATGCTTTCCCAGCCGGAGACGCTGCGGCATCTGATCGCGCTCACGCTCAACCGCGGCTCGGAGCTTCCGTCGGAGGTGCAGGATTTTGAGAACCTGCTGCAGTTCCTCGCGGTCTATCCGTGCAGCGAGCAGACGAAGTGGCTCTGCTCCCAGCTCTGGCGGCAGCCGGAGGTCTATTTCGAGCGATACCAGCAGCTGCTTGCCCTCTGCACCCCCGTCGTTCAGGCCCACGAGGCGGCGCTTCAGGCCGAATTCGACGCTGCCGCCGCGCAGACGCGGGCGGCGCTGGCCGGGGAACCCACAGACTTCATGCAGCAGTTCGGGATGCAGCATCTTGCGCTCGACCAGATGCTCGTCTGCCCCAGCGCCGCTTTTTTCAACGGCATCGGCCTGTCTCCCGTCACGATCTCCCACCACATGAGCTCGCTCGTGTCCGCCGGGTTCATCCACGTGGACAAGCAGAATCCCCGGGTCAGCTACTCCATCAACAAGGAGTTCATCCGCAGCTTCCTGGAAAACCTCAGCAACACGCTGCTGGGACCTCCCTCCAGCACTGCGCCCCGTTCAGAAAAACAGCCTGCGGAAAAGGAATGATCCTTTTCCGCAGGCTGTTTCTTTCAGTCCGGCTTCCGCAGGCCCAAGATGGCCATGGCCCGGCGGAGGTGCAGGTACATGGCCCGCTTGCCCCCTGCCCCGTCCCGGTCCCGGAGGAAGGTCAGCAGCAGAGCATGGTCCTGGAGGGTGCACTCCGAGAGGGCCTTTTCATACTCGGAGAGCCGCAGGGACTCCGCCACCGCCTGATTGATGATGGGGCTCAGGTGGGAGAGGAAGTCGTTGTGGGCGGCGGCGGCTTCCAGCCGCTTCTGTTCGGCCTCTGCACGCACCCGGTCGTTGGCGGCGGTGATCTGCTCACTGGCCGTAGCGGTCAGCTCTGCGGAAATCGCGTCCGTCTGGCTTTTGAGCTGGTCCGTCTTCTCCTGCGCGGCCAGACAGTCTTTCTGGAGCTTTGCAGCCTTGAGCCGCA
>ERZ827168.4721-NODE-4721-length-12184-cov-3.710281_pt1 | contig 12184 bp, 10 predicted proteins | sample MGYA00519868_ERZ827168 | MGnify/ENA primary metagenome ERZ827168 (study PRJEB31778, sample SAMEA3449271) | human gut metagenome | biome: human gut; feature: human-associated habitat; material: faeces | place: United Kingdom | collected 2010/2012 ...
GTGGAATCCTGCGGTAGAGGATCAGGCGACCGACCGCGCGCACCGCATCGGCCAGACCCGCGCCGTGCACGTCATCAAGCTCATCGCGCACGACACCATTGAGGAAAAGGTCTCTGAGCTGCAAACCCGCAAAAAAGAGCTGATCGATCTGGTCGTCACGCCCGGCGAGGTGCTGCCCAGCGCCCTTTCCGCCAAGGATATCCGCGCGCTGTTCGATTAATCCCCCATTTCTCTTCAAAGGAAGGAGCTTTTACCATGGACATTTTGTTCAAGCTGGATGACTTTGTATTCTCCTACCGTGTGGGCGGCGTTCTGATCCGCGATGGAAAAATCCTTCTCCAAAGGCCAAAGGGTGACGATTACTCCATCATCGGCGGTCATGTTGCCGCGATGGAAACCACCGAAGAGACGCTGAAGCGGGAATACAGGGAAGAACTGCACGCTTCCGTCGAAGTCGGCCGCCTTCTGGCAATCGGTGAAATCTTCTTCCCGTGGGGCAATAAGCCGTGCCACCAACTCTGCCTGTATTATCAAGTAGCGCTGACGGATGACAGCATCCCGCTGGACGGCGTATTCCATGGCTGGGATGATCTGGGCGGGGAAGGAATCGATCTGGACTTCTGCTGGGTTCCGCTGGATGAGCTTGCGCAGGGCGCAGCGGTCTATCCGCAGGAGCTGATTCCGCATCTGCTGCACAACGACGGATCCGTATTTCATTTTGTTTCAAGGCAGGTTTGAACCATGATGCGCTATTCTGTGATTCTGTTTGATCTGGACGGCACGATTCTGAACACTTTGGACGATTTAGCGGCCAGCACCAACCGTGCGCTTGCAAAAAACGGTCTGCCGACGCGCAGTACAGAGGAAGTGCGCCGCTTTGTCGGCAACGGCATCCGGCTGCTGATCGAGCGCGCCGTGCCAGAAAACACGCCCCTTACGCTGACCGACCGCGTGTTTGACGATTTCCGCGCGGACTACGCCGAGCACTGCGCCGACCGCACTCTTCCCTACGACGGCATACCGGAACTGCTTCGCGCGCTGCGAGCCTCGGGTGCGCGCACCGCGTTGATCTCCAACAAGGCCGATTCCGCCGTACAGGAGTTGATCGCGCACTATTTCCCCGGCCTGTTCGACGCCGTTGTGGGGGAGCGCCCCGGTGTGCGCCGCAAGCCTGCGCCCGACGCGGTGCTGGAAGTGCTGCGCGCGCTTTCCGCTGCCCCTGCCGACGCAGTCTACATCGGTGATTCCGAAGTTGATGTAGAAACGGCGCGCAACGCCGGCCTCCCCTGTATCGCGGTGGATTGGGGGTTCCGCAGCCGCGAGATTTTGCTTCAGCACGGTGCGCAGACCATCGCCTCGTCGCCCGCAGAACTGCAATTCCTATTAGCCTGATTTTTATCATTCTCCTATTGACAAGTCAAATAAAACGATTCATATTGTAAGTTACAAATAAAATATTAATATTCTTTAGAAAGATTATATCATGCAAAACAATCATTTTATACACGATCTTTTTATTGTTATCGGAATCTCTCTTCTATCCACGATCTCCATCGCAATTTCGATTTTTTCCCGGTATGGTTTTTTTTATCCTCCAGCTTTCAAACCTGTTTGGATTTCATTTGGAATAACACTTTTTTTCGTTCTGCTCGTTCTTCTTTTTATCAGAGATGTGCGGTCCAAGTGAATTATGCTCATTAAGCGCGCAATGAGTATAAATACAAGGAAGTTATTGCATGAAAAAGGTTATTTCTCTCGTTCCTTCTCTGTTACTATTCCTTTCTCTCTTGCTATCAGTACACGCTACCAATACTGAATTGCCTTCTCTCTCACCTACCGAGCACTTTGTCCTTTATACCCCAGAAGGAAATAGACTCGATGTGCTTATTTATCAAAGCTTAATCGAATCACAGGCAGAGGTGTACAAAGATGGTTTGCTAATTCAGCAAGCTGTTGCTAATAAGCAAACCATGACTGTACAAAGTGAAATCTACGATCTGCCAAACGAAAGTAATAGTTTCAATAATCAAAATGCAAGTTTTAGTAAAGAAATGGGCTTTACAGTAATAACCCAACACAAAGCTCAAAGTACCAATTCACTTAATCTGGTTATTTCGTTTTCAACTCGCTCCTCCTTATGGAATGAACCTGTCGAAAATTCAGGATTGTCCTCTTCTCCCTATGGAGACGGTTATTATCTCATTGGTACTGACGAGTTAACTGTACATCCAGGTATTATTGGTTATCTATACCGCAAATATACTAAGACATATGATGGTGAAACTGCATATTAGACATTTGATGTTCATCAAACAATGGCTGCAATAGCAGCAATAATCGGTGCTTCTGCTTGCGCATCAATTGCAGGTGCTCTTCTCACTATGCTTGTCTTTACTTCATCAGAATATCTTGCTTATCGTCAAGCCCTCCGCGTCGAAACATATACCTTTAACTATACCTATCGTGTGCGTGTTAATGGTTCTATTCAGCTAACAAGTTATCGCGATATAACCTATTGGAAATCCTATAATACCACTGAAAAAAACAACTCGTTGGGATGAAAAGTCGTTCAATGGTGGATTTGGCGGTTCAAACTCTGAATTAGTGTCTCAGGGAATTCAGAACTATGTAAACAGCCATAGTTAGTATTGTTTCCCAGACTAATGTTCTGAGCGCTTCAAAAAGAGCTTCCCGTTAAAAACGGGAAGCTCTTTTTTATGATTTAGGAATTACTTGTCCTCTTCGGGCTTTTCCTCTACGGGAAGCTCCGGCTCGGTCGCAGGCGTTTCCTCGACAGGAAGTTCATCCTTGTTTTCGGGCTTTTCCTCGGTGGCAAGCTCGGTCATCAGGCGCAGGGAGCGGGAAATAAAGGCGTTCATGCGCTCCGCAGGCAGGGACTGCTGCGCCATTTCGGCCAGATCGGTCAGTTGCAGGCAGATATCCTTAGCGGTGTCGTCCTGCGGACGGTTGGCCAGGTTCTGCACCAGCGGATGCTGCGAGTTGAGCACCAGCGTGCGCTCCAGCGGGAACTGCGGCATGCCGTCGCTGCCCCACAGGCGCATGGCCTCCTGATAGCGGCGCATGTTCTCGTCCAACAGCAGCACGGCGGGCGTCTCCTCGTTCTTCAGCGGCTCGATGCGGATCTTGAGGTTGATGTCGTCCACCGCCCACTTGAACATCTCTTCCAGCTTCTTGGTCAGGTCCGCGTCGATGGCGGCATCGCTGTCGCGCAGCGCATCGGCAATATCCGCATCCACGCGGGTGAAGTGAACGTTTTCGTTCTTGCTCTCGATCAACTGCATAAAGCCGATGTCGATGGGCGTACCCATCACCACGACCTCGATGCCGCGTTCCTCGTAAAGGCCAACGGTGTTGGCCTGACGGTTCTCGTCCTCGGCATAGAACACCTTGTTCTCATGCGTGTCCTTTGCCTTGTCCAGGTATTCAGCCAGGGTCTCGTATTCGCCCTTGCTGGTCTTGTAGACAATCGCGTCCTTCATGCGGTCGTAGAACTTGTTGTCGCGCATGCAGCCATACTTGATAAAAGGATGAATGTCCTTCCAGTAGGACTCGTACTGCTCGCGCTCGTTCTTGAACATGCCGGTCAGGCGATCGGCGACCTTGCGGGTGATGTAGTCGGAAAGCTTGCGAACGTAGCCGTCGTTCTGCAGGAACGAACGGGAGACGTTCAGCGGCAGGTCGGGGCAATCGACGACGCCCTTGAGCAGCAGCAGGAACTCCGGGATGATCTCCTTGATGTTATCGGCAATGAACACCTGATTGGAGTAGAGTTTGACCTGACCCTCATTCGTAATCTCGTTCTTCAGGCGCGGGAAGTACAGAATGCCGTGCAGGTTGAATGGATAATCCGCGTTGAGGTGAATCCAGAACAGCGGCTCGTCCCACTCATGGAAGGTGTCGCGGTAGAACTTCTTATAGTCCTCGTCCGTGCAGTCCTTCGGCGCGCGCATATAGAGCGGATTGGGCGTATTGAGCATTTCGGGAACTTCTTCCTCGTGTTCATGCTCATGGTCATGGCCGCATTCGCAGTTTTCCTCATGCTCGTGGTCGTGGCCGCATTCACAGTCGTCCTCGTGATCGTGCTCATGCTTTTTCTCGTCCTCGGCCACCTCGCAGTAGATGGGCGTGGGCATGAAGGAGCAATACTTGCGGATGGTTGATTTGACCGTATTGCCATCCAGGAACTCGTCGGACTCGTTGTTGAGGTACAGGGTGACGGTGGTGCCGACCTCTTCGCGCTCAGTTTCCTCCATCGTGTATTCGACGCTGCCGTCGGATTCCCAGCAGACCGCCTTGGCATCGGGCAGACAGCTCAGCGTATCGATGCGGACCTTATCCGCCACCATGAAGGCAGAATAGAATCCCAAACCAAAGTGACCGATGATCTGCTCACCGCTGTCCTTGTATTTCTCCATGAAGTCGTTCGCGCCGGAGAAAGCGACCTGGTTGATATACTTACGCACTTCCTCCGCCGTCATGCCGACGCCGTTATCGGTAAAGGACAAAATGCGGTGCTCCTTATCCACGCGCACGGTGACGCGCGGCTGATAATCGTCCGGAATCTGCCCCACCATGCGGCGCTTGGCCACCGCATCGCAGCAGTTGGAAATCAACTCTCTTATAAAAATATCCCGATCGGAATACAACCATTTCTTGATGATGGGCAAAAAGTTTTCCGTATGAATGGATAACTGACCTTTTTCCATGCTCATTGCAATTACCTCCGTCAGCGCAGTTATATAAATCTCGCTACGGATTATATTATAGCACCTGCAGAATGGATGTCAAGCAAAATTTAGCACTCATCAGCAAAGAGTGCTAACATTGTGCATGGGCAGAATGTGGACGATCTGGTCAAATACCAGATGGACACGTTCGGCTACTTCGAGGACGTGGCGCGTGAGGAAGTCGTGGCCAACTCCGCAGCGTCGGTGCTGACGGACGAGGAGTTCGTGCGCAATCTGTACAACAACGAGCACAGCCTGTTTGAGCAGATTCGCAGGTTCTTCAAGGAACTGGCGGAGACCTTCAAGCAGCTCACCCAGAGCGCGAGCTGGAGTCAGGACGCGGCGCTCACGCCGGAGAACGTGCGCACCGTCGCGGAGGTGTTCGACCGGGTGGCGGCGGATACTGCATACACAGAACGGGAAAATGCTGTGAATTCTCCCCAAAATAAGTTCAATTTTGTGGATTATTCCGAGCGAGAAAAACTTGGTTGGGAGGGAAGCAAAAGCATTGTTCTTTACGAGAATGATGCACAACTTGATAGGTTCGTGCAGACTGCCATTGAAGACAAATCAATTCATAAGAAATTGTATTTTGGCAAAATCCCGTCAGAATTGAGCACTGAAGTGTTCGAAAAAACAGGAGTTAATGTTGATGGGTACAATTTTACGCTAAGAGCGGATGAGATCAGAAAGATACTAAAAGACCATGGACAAAGGGCAAAGGAGGCTAACAGAGGGCACCAACCAATTACGCAGAAGGACTTCGCACGAATCCCAACGGTTGTTTTGAATCCGGATAATATAAAACTTTCTGATAAGCTCTTTGAGGGGAAACCTGTAATCCTTTTTGAAAAAGAAATAAATGGGAGAAAGACGGTAGTAGCCTATGTAACAAAAAAATACATGGATTTGACTGTGCAAACCATGTATTTGGGTAAAGAAAAAGGGAGCAGACCCACTACGCCGAGTGATGCTTCAAGCATCGTCTTGCAAACGTCCGAAACGCTTAGTGGTAATGCTCCCATTACAAAGGTAGCAGACGCATCTGACGTTGTCAATTTTTCCGCGAAAGATCCTGTGGAGAAAAAGGGCACGCTGCTTGCCATCCACAACCTGACGGAAGAGAAGCTGAAGAAGTTCCTCGCGCTGGGCGGCGCGCCCATGCCCAGCATCGCGGTCGCGCGCTCTGACGTGGAGCACAGCAACTTCGGCGACATCTCCTTGATTTTCGACAAATCGACCATTGACCCGAAGGCGAGCCGGAAGAACACGGTCTACTCTGCCGATGCGTGGACCCCCACATTCCCGCAGATCGAGTACGAAACGAACATGAAGGTGGATAACGCCGTTTACAGCCGCCTGACGGCGCGCTCCCGGAACATGGATGACTTCTACCGCGAGGATTTGAAGCGCGTGCTCTACGGCGTGGACGATGGGCTGAACCGTTACGGCGGAGAAGCCGGATTCGTCGAGCACGCAATGGACAACCTCGGTCTGCAAACAGCAACCAAAAGGAAGAAGCATTCGGAAATCTCCGAATGCTTCCCTTTTTTGTTTTTAGCCCTCATGCTCCTTGAAGGACTTCTGTTCCAGATTGTGGTTTGTGACATGGACGAGCACCGGGGTCATCGGCGCGGGGATGCGGCCGTTTTTGACCGTGACGCTGCCGCCCAGCAGGTTCTCGTACTCGCCGTCCGGCAGGGGCAGGTCGGCCTCGCCCGTGACCAGGTGGAAGTTGAACACGCCGTAGAGCTGTTCGTCGCCCATTTCGTAATGTCCGGTCAGGATGCTGTCCTGCTTGGGTTCGTCGAGGAAGAACGCGCCGCTCGTTTCGATGGGCATCTTCTTGATGGGACGCAGCGCGCGCAGCAGCTCCGCCAGCCAGGGCGCTTCCTGCCGCTCAAAGACGACTCTGCTCGTCATGTCGGTGCGCTTGGCCACCTTGAACTCCTGCCCCGCATAGATCAACGCCGGCCCCTTGAGGAAATAGGAGAACGCCGTCCACATCCGGAGCTGTTCGTCCGTGTGCACCAGTGAGCAGACGCGCACCTGATCGTGATTTTCGAGGAAGCGCATCTTGATGTAGTTCATGGGATACATGGCCTTTTGACGATTCAGGCCGTCCACATACTCCTTGAGCGTGCCCTTGCCCTTGAGATAATCCTCATAGAAATAGTGCACGTCGTAGTCATAGGTGATGTCAAACGCCTGATACATCTCCGCGTCGCTGTGCAGATTCCAGCCGCGGTCGCGCATCCTGGTCAGGAAGGGATAATGATGGGTTTCCGCCAGCCAGATGAAATCGGGATTGATCTTGTCCATCTCCGCACGCGCACGGCTCCAGAAATTCAGAGGCACCATCGGGGCCACGTCGCAGCGGTAGCCGTCCACGCCGAGCTTTGCCCACATCAGTGCGGTTTCGACCATGTAATCGCAAAGCGCTTTGTTGGAATAATCCAGATCGTAAACGTCGTTCCAGAAGCGGTACATGGGCTTGCCGTCCGCACCCTGATAGAAATAATCCGGATGGTTTTCCACCAGCACGGAATCCTGCGAGGTGTGGTTATAGACGATGTCGAGCATGACCTTCATGCCGCGGGCATGAACCTCCTTCACCAGCCGCTCAAAGGAATCGAAGTCGCCGTAAGCAGGGTTGATCGCGCGGAAATCCCGCACGGAATAGGGAGAGCCGCACTCGCCGAACTTCATCTTTTCTCCGCGGGGATGGATGGGCATGAGCCACACCACATCCACACCCAGATCGCGGATGCGGTCGAGTTCGTCGATCACACCGTCAAAGTTGTGTTTTTCCGTCAGGTTCATGACGCTCAGTTCATAAATGATGAGTGAATTGAGCGCCGGATTGGTCTGTTGAGCCATGGTTGATTCCTTCTTTCTCTTTTTTTATTCATATGGAAAAACGATTTTTTCAATTTCTGCCGTGAACAGATTGTCCCGCGTGACCACCACGCTGGCAAGCGTGCGTTCATCCGGCACCGCATTGCCGCGCAACGCCTCAGCGGCATATTCAACGCCGAGATATCCCATCCCAAAGGAGTTGCGGACGATGGTCGCGCTAACCGTGCCGTCCTCAATGCACTCGATCAGTTCCGTCACAACGTCCGTCCCCACGATGGCAACATCACGCCTTAAATATTTCACCGCTGCCGCCGCGCCCACCGTAGCTTTTGCTGAAAACACGACGATCGCATCCAGATCCGGCAGGAGATAGAGTTGCTGAAGAGTCTGTCGGTAGGCCCAATCGCGGTTGTCGCCGCAAAAGATGCGTCCCTGCACCGTTACGCCCATCTGCTCCAGCCGTTGGCGCAGCTCCGTTTCGCCGGAGAGACTTTCTGCACTGTCCGTCAGCAACAGCACGGTATCTCCCTCCTGCAAGCGGTTGCCCAGAGCCCTTGCCATGTTATCGCCCATTTTCACATCGTCGTTGAGCACAGTGGAGATTCTTTCCCGCAGCACCAGCTCCGTACCCACCGCCACGACGGGCAGCCCGGTTTCCTCCAGCGCGGCGGTGATCTTCCTCTCGCCCTGCGTCGCAGCAACGATCATGTTCATCCCGTCCTCCAGCGCTTTTTCTGGCAGATCCTCTGCCAGCACGCCGCTTTCACGATCCGGGCGATAGATCTCCAGCTGTACGTTCATCCGCTGGGCGGCGGTCTGCGCACCCTCCGCGATGTTTTCCCAATAATGCCCTTCGCCTTCGGAAAGGATCAACGCGACCCTTGCCGTCTGCTCCTTTCGATTGCATCCACTCAGGGGAAGGAAGAGCAGCAGCACCACCAGCATCAGGGCCGATGCTTGGGGAATGTGATGGTGACGCATGTCCTCTCTTCCACCTCGCTTTCGATGGTCAGCCCATAATCGCTCCCGTAAAGAAGCTTGATGCGCCGGTTGGTGTTGCGCAAACCGATCCCGTAGCGGGATTTTTTGACCATGATGTTGCTGTCGTCACGCAGCATCTCCTGCAATTTTTTGAGTTTCTCCGGCGGGATGCCCAAACCGTCATCCTCAACGGACAGCACAATGTTATATCCTTCCTGCCGCGCGCGCACGATCAGCGTGCAGCCCGGCATATCGCTCATGCCGTGCTTTAGGGAATTTTCGATCAGCGGCTGCAAGATGATCTTGGGGCAGGGCAGGTCCTTGATGCTCTCGTCCATATAGAGCTCGTATTTGAATCTCTTCTTATACCGCACCTGTTGAATGGTGAGATAGTTGCGGGCATAATCCATCTCCTGCTCCACGGTCAGGAAATAATCGCCGTTGTTGATGGAAAGGCGGAACAGCTTGGCCAGCGCCTGCACCATCTCGATGGCCTCCGGCGTGCGGCCCGTTTCCATCACTCGAACGATGGAATCGAGCGTGTTGTAGAGAAAATGGGGATTGATCTGCTCCTGAAGCGCGCCGATCTCCATGCGCCGCAACTGCTCCTGACGATCCACCGTCTCCTGCATGAGTCCCCGGATTCTGCGCAGCATGACGTTATAGGAATGCGCCAGCGAAGCGTATTCGGCAAAGCCCTCTTCGGGCAGACTCATGCGGTTGTCATCCAGATTGCGCTCGATGCGCTGCATGCTCACCTGAATATCGGTCAGCGGCTGCACGATGCGCATCGACAGCCACAGCGCCACCAGCAGCACGCCCGCCGTCAGCGCGATGACCACCCAGGTCACGCGGGAGATGAATGCGGTCGAATATTTCGCTACGTCATCAGATGTGACGGAGGCGGTCAGCTTCCAATTCGTGCCCTCGATGGTTTGGGCCAGCACCATGCTCTGGTCCTCGCTCTGCGTATCCTCGCTTAAGATGTTTTCCTCGGAGATCAACTCCAGCGACATCAGCTTCTGTTCAGGATGATAGATGATGTTTCCGCTATCATCCAATATATAGAGATAACCGTTATCCCCCAGCGTCACGCTGCGGCAGATGTCCTCCAACGGCTCCAGACGCATATCCGCCATCAGGATGCCGGTATGGGGAAGATCGTCCTGCCAATAGCGCACCTTGCGCGTGACCGACACCACCCAGGGATATTCGCCCGGATAAAGGTTCTGCACATGCGGCCGGGAAAACACCGTCTCCCCCAAATCCGCTGTGCGCGCCTGATTGAACCAGTCCATTGAGGTCAGGCGACAAGTCTTCTTGCTCTCTGCGCTGGGCAAACCGAGCACGGGATTGCCATATTCATCGAGCAGCAGCAGCGCCGAAAGATTCTCCATCGCACCGGCGGACAAGCGTAGACTGCTGTCGAATTGCCGGCTGTCCGCGCTGCCGCGATCCTCCATCCCGTCGGCGACCTCGCGCAACACATCCTCGACCTGCCCAATCGAGTCCGACAGACGTTCGGATACTTGATCCATCGCCTGCAAGGTATTGCTCATGCCCAACTGGCTGAACATGGTCGTGGCGGTGGTGGAATAAATCACGCAGACTATCACCATCACCATCAGCGCCACGCCTACCATGCACAGCGGCATCACCAGCCGGATGGAAGGGCGCCATTTCATCCGGTTGTCCCCCTCTGTATGCGGAACTCCTTAGGCGACAGGCCGCAGCGCTGCTTAAAGCAATAGCTGAAATAGCTCGCGTCGCCAAAGCCGGTCTCTTCGGCAATCTGATAGATTTTTTGGTTGCTTTCCGCCAGAAGCGACTGCGCCTTTTCGATGCGCAAATCAAGCAGATACTGCAAAAAGCTGGTGCCGGTTTCGCGCTTAAACAGCAGCGAAAACTGCGTCTGGCTCACGCCGAAGGTCTGGCAGAGCGATTCGAGCGACAGCTCCTTGTCCGGGTAGTTCTGCCGGACGTACTGCACCGCCCGCGCGATCATCTCCGATCCACTGGTGGCAACCTCTTGACGGACGCTGTCCGCAACAAACAGCGTCAAGGCGCAGAGCTGATCCATTCCGGCAGAAAGCTCCGCCGGTTGGAACACCAACTCCGCCCGGAAAGCGGAAAACGCCTGCGTAATGTCCACGCCGGACCTCCCCGCCGCATCCAGGATCGCCGAAAGCAGCTGGATCATCATCATTTGGCGGGAGGTCGGGCCGATTTCGTCGTGCGCAATGCGCTGCGCCAACTCGGCATAAAAGGCGGTGATCTCCTCCTTCTGCCCACTGCGGCACAACGCCGTGACGCGGCGAATACACTCGCCCAGCTCCGCATCCATCACCTGCGCTTCGGCATCGGTCTTCTTCGCGGCATAGACGCGCCCCTGTCCGCCGATGAGCCGTTTATCCAGCGCCGCCAACGCGTTCTGATATCCTTCACCCAGGTTCATATACCCGGTGATCTCTGCGGAAATTCCCGCCGTCGCCGTCAGGTGGAGATAGTGCCGCAGCGACTGGATTGCATCGTCGCAGACCGACAGCGCCGCGTCCTGCCGGCCCGGCAGCAGCAGAATGAACTGCCCGCGGTAGGAAACATACTCTCCGCTGTGCCGCTTGAGCACTTCGTCGAGCACCTCCTGCACCGAGGCGTCGAGCAGGGCGGGCTGGCTGTCAAAATCACGGCGCAGCACTTCGAGGTTTTCCTCGCTGCGCTCCAGCGAGAGCGCCGATACGCACAACGGAAATGCAAGCAGGTCCTCCGCCAGCTGAGGCCGCGCGCACAGTGCGTGGGTGTCCCCGCTGGAAGCGCCCATGATATATTCCAATATGGCGGCGCGGCGGGCCAGCTGAGCGTCCTGTGCGGCTTTTTCCCGCAGGTGCTCCAGGTCCACGCGCTGGCGCGCCTGCTCGTCCAACTGCTCCTTGACGCGGCGCAGCACCTTCATGATGCCCTGCGCCGAAAGCGGTTTGAGCAGATAATCCAGCACCTGGCGCTGCAGCGCCTGCTTGACATAGATAAAATCGTCGTAACCGGACAGCACGATGTATTTCATGGTGGGATACATCTCCTGCAGGCGGGAGATCATTTCCATACCATCCATATAGGGCATATGCACGTCGGTGAACACCACATCCGGTTGAAACTGCCCCGCCTTTTCGATGGCGTCGATGGCGCCGGTTGCCTGCGCGCACAGCGTAAAGCCGCAGCTTTCAAAGTCCACGGTCGCCTCGATGCCCTCGCGCACCTCGTCTTCGTCGTCCACCAGCATCAGCTTGTACATCGCGCCGCCTCCTCCCTTTCCGCCGCGACCGGGGTCAACTTCCTCATGTATCTGCTCGGGAAAATCCCGGCGGCTGTCGTCTATGCCATGACCAACGGCGGGGTGCTGCTCTGCTCCGTGGTGATCTCGCTGCTCTTTCTGCACGAACGCGCCACGCCCCGGAAGCTCGTCGGTCTGTTCTGCGGCTTATGCGCCATCGTGCTGCTGAGCATCTGAGGCGGAATGGCTCCGTCCCGCACGGGCTACACGCATACGAATGATGAAATACCGTATCTTTATTCTATTTATGGCGGTGCTGCTCCTGACCGTC
>ERZ827168.4722-NODE-4722-length-12177-cov-3.595116_pt1 | contig 12177 bp, 8 predicted proteins | sample MGYA00519868_ERZ827168 | MGnify/ENA primary metagenome ERZ827168 (study PRJEB31778, sample SAMEA3449271) | human gut metagenome | biome: human gut; feature: human-associated habitat; material: faeces | place: United Kingdom | collected 2010/2012 ...
AATTTCCAGTCGTCATAGTCCGGTGCACGTCCGTCATGCGGCTCGCCGGAAGCAAGCTTATCGCCGATCTGCATCAGGCAGACAGCGCCCTTTTCCTTTGTGATGATGTATTCACGCTCCTTCGGAGTTTTGTCCGGATAGAGGTCCTCAAGCTCCTGTGTGGTGATAAAGAAAATATCCTTTGGAAGGATTTCCTCGATAAAATCATACTGGATGGACATGTAGGTCTCAGTCTTGCGCAATGCCTTGTATACGGAACGAACGACCTTCTTGAGTGTATCGAGATTGCGTTCACTCTTGACGATGACCTTCTCCCAGTCCCACTGGTCTACATAGATTGAGTGAATATTGTCGGTGGCTTCATCGCGGCGGATAGCGTTCATATCGGTGTAAAGCCCTTCACCGTGTGCAAAGCCATATTCCTTGAGCGCGTAGCGCTTCCACTTTGCAAGAGACTGAACAATCTCAGCCTGCCGTTCATTCTGCTCTTTGATGCCGAAGCTGACCGGACGCTCAAAGCCATTTAAGTTATCATTCATGCCGGATGCGGGGTCCACAAATAAAGGAGAGGAGACACGGAGCAGATTCAGCTGCTTCGCGAGTACGCTCTGAAAAAAGTCTTTGACCGTTTTGATTGCGACCTGCGTATCATACAGTGAAAGCGGAGAAAAATAATCCTCCGGTATGATCAGGTGTTCCATTTTGATATCCTCCGAATTTTGGTATTATGTTTGCTGTTGTACTGAACTGGTAAGTTGTAAAAATTACACTGTCGGACGTTCCGTACTCAGGCCACAGCCCCGCTCGCCCTGCGAGCTATCCGCTGCCGCTGGCAGTTCCTGTCTGTGGCTGATGAGCGTTCTATTGGTAGCGCCTGATGGCGCGCAGGTCATAAGGAATCCTCCCGCAAGCGGGTCCCTCCTTACGACAGTGCTCATCTCAATATGCAAATACAGCCCTCAGCAAATAAATTTGCTGTGATCTGTCTTTGCACATTGCTGCTGTACTGAACTGGTACCTACACATTATACCAGATGATTGGGAAGTTACAAGAAAAAAATTTGAAAAAGGGCTTGCGCTGAAAAAAAAACTGTGCTAGAATCTCCCCATCAAAAAGCGATGAAGGAGACTCTGTTTCTGAAACTTGACAGGAATTTGGCATCACCGACTGAGAGTGCCGATGGAGGGAAGGAGACAATAGGGAACACTCCGGAGCTGACTGTTTGAACAGCAAGGATACCGGCAGAGCTATCAGATCCGGTATTTTCAGAGTAGGGCAGTCCGCAGCACACGTTACGTGCATAAAGAGGGGTAGACGAGGATGTCTGCAATGCGGGTGGTACCGCGGGTAGAAGATTATCCGTCCCGGAATATCATATAAAATGTGATGTTCCGGGACTTTTTTGCGTCCACAGTTCTGAGCAGCAGCAAAATGCAGAGACAGAACTGGCCAAATTTATTTGGTCAGGGATGTATATGCATTTTGGGATGGGCGGAACGCCCATCAGCCACAGACAGGAGCTGCGTAAGCAGCGGATAGCTTGCATAGCAAGCGAGTTTGTGGCCTGCAGCGCAGAACGTTCGAGGGGCCAGAACACGTTTCGTAAGGAATAGACGTTGTGAGAGCTCATTAGATGTTCAGCAAGAACGTTTGGACAAGAAGAAGTCCCGGGACCGGAGAGGAGACCAACATGGAATTTTTAACAGGACTGACACCAGAGGAAACATTAGAGCTTGAGGAGCTGCTCGATGCATCCCGCATCGGCACAGAGGTCCGGGTACGCGGAGCCGTGCACACAATACGCGATATGGGCGAGCTTTCTTTTGTCGTACTGCGCAAGCGAGATGGCCTGTTGCAGTGCATTTTTGAAGAAGGCACGACGAATTATGCGGTAAAGGACCTGCGTGAGGAGATGGCGGTTGAGATCAGCGGCGTGCTGGAGGAGGATGCACGTGCTCCGCACGGCATTGAAATCCGGGCGAGGGAAGTGAAGGTGTTCGGCAGACCGTATGAGGCGCCGCCGCTTCCGATTGGCAAGTGGAAGCTGAACACATCACTGGAGGCAAAGCTCAACTACCGCAGTACCGCGCTCCGCAACGTCCGTGAGCGGGCAAAGTTCCGGATCCAGGAAGGTATCGTGCGCGGCTTCCGTGATTTCCTGTACAGCCAGCATTTCACAGAGATCCACACCCCGAAGATCGGCAGCAAGGGTGCCGAGGGCGGATCCAACGTCTTCAAGCTCGATTATTTCCATCGTCCGGCCGTGCTCGCACAGAGTCCGCAGTTCTACAAACAGATGATGGTCGGTGTGTTTGAACGGGTATTTGAGACCGCACCGGTTTTCCGCGCAGAGAAGCACAACACGAAGCGTCATCTGAATGAGTATACAAGCCTTGACTTTGAGATGGGGTACATCAGTGGCTTCGAAGATATCATGAAAATGGAGACCGGATTTTTACAGTACACGATGAAGCTGCTCTTGGAAGAATATGCCGAGGAGCTTCGGATCCTTGGTGTGACCCTCCCGAAGACCGAACAGATTCCGATGGTACGTTTTGACAGGGCGAAAGAGCTGGTTGCAGAAAAATACAACCGGAAGATACGCAATCCGTATGACCTGGAGCCGGAGGAGGAATCCCTGATCGGTCAGTATTTCAAGGAAGAGTACGATGCAGACTTCGTGTTTGTCACACACTATCCGTCGAAGAAGCGTCCGTTTTACGCGATGGACGATCCGGCAGATCCGACCTTTACTCTGAGCTTTGATCTTCTGTTCCACGGACTTGAGATCACGACCGGAGGTCAGCGTATCCACGATTATCAGCAGCTGCTGGATAAAATCGAGGCGCGGGGCATGACGACTGAAGGCATGGAGCAATACCTGGATACCTTCAAATATGGCATGCCGCCGCACGGAGGACTCGGTATCGGTATGGAGCGTCTGACGATGAAGCTGCTTGGTGAGGAAAATGTGCGGGAGGCGACGCTGTTCCCGCGGGATCTGTCCAGACTGGAGCCGTAAGGCGGACACCAATTAAGAGAACCGCAGGCAGGAGCCCGTCCACCGACGGTGTGCCGCTTTGCGGAACGCATTTTCTGCGTTACAGGAATGCATTTTAGCAGCGGATGTGCTATACTGAACCCAAATCAATTACCGCTGCAGGCAGTATGAGACCATATCCGGTTCGTTGTCCGCAGAAAGAGGAGTGAAAGAAAAGGGGGAAGGCACATGGAACGATGCAGGTTATGTGGCGGCCAGGTCGTGAATGGACGCTGTACGGAATGTGGATGGAATAATCGGAAAAATGACAGCAGGTACCATCTGAATGAACACAACCGCAAGAGCGTTCAGCTGCATGGAGGCAGCTGCGAAGATCATCTGAACAAACCGGAAAATAAGCATACTACGTATCGGACGACGATGGAGGACAGCCCGGCGCGGCGGAAAGAATTAAAGAAGCGCCGGCAGACCGGAACGGTGCAGAAGCGTAAAGGACGGATATGGGGATTGCTTGGCATTATTGTGCTTTACGGCATTCTTGAGGGATGGAGCTGGCTGGATGAGCAGGATATCGATCTGGGAGATGCAGTAACAAGGCTTGTACAGTATTTTGAGGATGATGATTCTGCAAACGACGCTGGCTGGATGGAAGAAGAGGATGCAGAATCGGATGAAATGCTGTCGGTGTCTGCAGAAAAGCAGGATTGGGATACCGGGGATGCCGGTTATTATGAGGCATGTCTGGAGCCGGGAAACTATACGGTCGGATATGATCTTTTCCCGGGCAGCTATCAGCTGGAATGCCGGTTGGATTCCGCATGGATTTACGTAAGCGACCCGGAAGGGACAGACTGGGATTATGAAGTGCTCTATTCCGAGGAGTACCAGGACTGGGTACGCGAGAATGACGAGGAATATTCCGGAGAATACAGTGCTTACTCAAATGTGCTGGAGCTTTCAGAAGGCCAGACGCTCTATATCGAATCTGTCACGGAGAGTGTATGGATTACCGGATTGAAGGCAGAAGGGGCCGTGCTGGAAAAACGGGATTCCCAGGGACTGCAGACGGTTCATTATCAGGAAGGCATGGAGCCGGGTGCCGGGGTTCCGGAAGGGGTCTATGATCTGGTGCTGAGCAATTCGGATACAGGAGTTGTCTATCTGCAGGTGCACGGCGAGGATGGGATGGAGCTGTATCTGACGCTGGGGAAGGACACATCGGTGATCCGGCGGATTTTTATTCAGGACGGCGATACGTTTGAATATGAGGATTATGATACCGGTGCAAAGATTGACTTTGTGCCGAGCTACTGAGGAGATGAAAAAATGGCAAACATCATCAGTGATGAGACGATTGAGTATGTCGGGATTCTGGCAAAGCTGGAGCTCTCGGCAGAAGAAAAAGAACAGGCGAAAAAAGATATCGGACGGATGCTCGATTACGTGGATAAGCTCAATGAGCTGGATACCGCTGACGTAGAGCCGATGTCGCATGTGTTTCCGGTGCATAATGTTTTCCGTGAGGACGTGGTGACGAACGGGGATGACCGCGAGAATATGCTGAAAAACGCACCCGCAGTCAAAGACGGATCGTGGAAGGTACCAAAGACGGTAGAGTAAATGCACGGGGCAGTATTTTGCTGCCGGAAAGGAAATGACGATGCAGATCATGGATATGACGGCCCTTGAGCTTGGCCGGAAGATAAAGGAAAAAGAAGTATCCGTCAAAGAGGCGGTGCAGGCAAGTCTGGATACCATTGAGGCAAAGGATAAGGAGCTGCACAGCTTTGTGACGGTCGATGCAGAGCGTGCTCTGACGCGTGCAGACGAAGTACAAAAAGGGATAGAGGATGGCACTTATAGCGGGCCGCTGGCAGGTGTCCCGGCCGCAGTGAAGGACAATATCTGTACGGAGAACCTGCTGACGACCTGCAGTTCAAAGATCCTCTATAATTTTGTTCCGCCGTATTCGGCGCAGGCTGTCTGCAATTTAAACGCAGCAGGCGGTGTTATCCTCGGAAAAACAAACATGGATGAATTTGCGATGGGAAGCACGACTGAGACGTCGGCCTACGGTGTGACGCGCAATCCGTGGAATCTCGAGCATGTGCCGGGCGGATCCTCCGGCGGAAGCTGCGCAGCAGTCGCAGCCTGTGAGGCACCGTATGCGCTTGGCTCCGATACCGGCGGATCGATCCGGCAGCCTGGATCCTTCTGTGGTGTCACAGGCCTGAAGCCGACCTACGGCACCGTTTCCCGGTATGGACTGATCGCCTATGGATCTTCCCTGGACCAGATCGGACCGATCGCAAAGGATATTTCCGACTGTGCGGCGATTCTGGAAATGCTCACATCCTATGACCAAAAGGACAGTACATCCGTAAAGCGTACCGACTGTGATTTTACGTCAGCGCTGGTCGATGATGTAAAGGGCATGCGGATCGGCATTCCGTCCGACTATTTAAGTGCCGGGCTGGACGAGGAAGTAAAAGCGGCTATTTTAAAGGCAGCGGATGTCCTGAAGCAGAAGGGAGCAATCGTAGAAGAATTTCAGCTCAGTTTGGTCGAGTATGCGATTCCGGCCTACTATGTGATCGCATCGGCGGAGGCCAGCTCGAACCTGGCGCGTTTTGACGGTGTCAAATACGGATACCGCGCGAAGGAATACAACGGACTGCATGGCATGTATAAGAAGAGCCGCTCCGAGGGATTCGGGGAAGAGGTCAAGCGCCGGATTATGCTCGGCTCCTTTGTACTGAGCTCCGGCTACTACGATGCCTACTATCTGAAAGCACTGCGCACAAAGGCACTGATCAAGCAGTCCTTTGACCGTGCATTTGAAAAATATGATGTGATCCTCGGGCCGGTTGCGCCAATGACCGCGCCGAAGCTCGGCGAGAGCCTCTTGGATCCGCTGAAAATGTATCTTGGGGATATTTACACGATTTCTGTCAACCTGGCCGGTCTTCCGGGCGTATCGGTTCCGTGCGGCGTCGATTCCAAGGGACTGCCGATCGGCGTGCAGCTGATCGGGGACTGCTTCAGGGAAAAAAATATCATCCGTGCCGCTTATGCATATGAGCAGGCCAGGGGCAAATGGCAGGCGCCGCCGTGTACGGCAGCAGCTTCCGGAAAGGTGGTGGAGTAAATGTCCAGACAGTATGAGACCGTGATCGGACTGGAGGTCCATGTAGAGCTCGCGACAAAGACAAAGATTTTCTGTGGATGCTCCACTGCATTTGGAGGGGCGCCGAATACGCATACCTGTCCGGTGTGCACCGGTATGCCGGGTTCTCTTCCGGTACTGAATAAGCAGGTCGTTGAGTATGCGATGGCGGTAGGTCTTGCGACGAACTGCCAGATTCACCAGTATTGTAAATTTGACCGTAAGAATTATTTTTATCCGGACAATCCCCAGAACTACCAGATATCCCAGCTGTATCTTCCGATCTGCCACGATGGCGGCATCGAGATCGAGACCGCTGCGGGGAAAAAGGTGATAGGCATTCATGAGATCCATATGGAGGAGGATGCCGGAAAGCTCATCCACGATGAGTGGGAGGACTGCACCTTGGTCGATTACAACCGAAGCGGCGTGCCGCTGATCGAGATCGTATCTGAGCCGGATATGCGCAGTGCCGAGGAGGTCATCGCATATCTGGACAAGCTTCGCCTGATCGTGCAGTATCTGGGGGCATCGGACTGCAAGCTGCAGGAGGGCTCCATGCGTGCCGATGTCAACCTCTCTGTGCGTGAGGTTGGCGCGGAGCAGTTCGGTACGAGAACCGAGATGAAGAACCTGAACTCCTTCAAGGCGATCGCCCGTGCGATCGAAGGGGAGCGTGCCCGTCAGATCGAGCTGATCGAGGAGGGCAGGCAGGTCATTCAGGAGACACGCCGCTGGGATGACAATAAGGAATATTCCTATCCGATGCGTTCCAAGGAGGATGCGCATGATTACCGTTACTTCCCGGATCCGGATCTTGTGCCAGTCATCATCAGTGATGAGTGGCTGCAGGCGGTAAAGGACCGCCAGCCGGAGCTGCGCACCGAGAAGCTTGCACGCTATAAAAAGGAATTCGATATCCCGGATTATGATGCGGAGATCCTGACCGGTTCCAAGCATCTGGCAGATCTGTTCGAGGAGACAACAGAGCTGTGCGGCAAGCCGAAAAAGGTATCGAACTGGCTGATGGGTGAGACGCTCCGTCTGCTCAAGGAGGCAGGGCAGGAGCCAGAGGAGATCACTTTCTCGGCCGCACATCTGGCAAAGCTGATCGAGCTGCTCGACGCAGGCACGATCAACCAGACCGTCGCCAAGGAGGTCTTCGAGCAGATCTTCCGTGAGGATATTGATCCGGAGCAGTACGTCGAAGCGCATGGCCTGAAGATGGTCAACGATGACAACCTGCTTCGCACCGTCGTCGAGCAGGTCATCGCCGCCAATCCGCAGTCTGTCGCTGATTACAGGGGCGGCAAGGAAAAAGCCCTCGGCTTCCTCGTCGGCCAGACCATGAAGCAGATGAAGGGAAAAGCAAATCCGGGCGCAGTGAACAAGATGCTGAAGGAGTTGCTGTGAATGAAAGGACAATATAATAGGTAGAAATGTGTGAAAGGCTGTCGTATCAGAAATGGTGCGGCAGCCTTTTTACGCACTATTTTCCAAAAAGATCACTATGAGTTCCCGAACGAGCCAAAGTCAGTATTAATACCTCTTCTTCAATGCGGTAAATGAGCAGCCAGTCCGGAAGAATATGGCATTCGCGATGTCCAATCCAATTTCCGGTTAATGCATGATCTTTGTTTTTATCGGGAAGAGGTTCTCCCAGCGCAAGTGTGGCGATTACTATTTCCAGTAGATCAATGTTTAGACCGCGCTTCATAGCCAGTTTAAAATCTTTTTTAAATTGGCTGGTGGTTTTAACGGTATATTTTGTTTTCCTCATGCTTTCAGATCTGCAAACAGTTCGTCCAGGTCCGTGTAGCCTTTTACGGATGGATCTTTTGCAATCCTTTCTGCCTCCAGCATGGCGGCAATCGTTTCTTTGTTTGGGCGATCCAGAGAAATGTCAAACGGGATTCGACCTTCACGGAGTGACTGACGAACAAAAATATTGAATGCGGTAGACAAGTTCATGCCGAGTTCACCGAAGAATGCATCAGCCTGTGCTTTTAAATTGGAATCCATGCGGATACTGATATTCGTGGTAGAGCCAGCCATAGTATCATCTCCTTTCTTGCTGATGATTATAAAATATGCTATTTACACGAAAAAATCAATAGTTTGCACGAAAAAAACAGTAAAAATTATTTTTATCAACCAGTAAAAAAACGAAAAAACACTTGATTTGCGAGACAAATTGTATTACCATGTAAATAAATGAAAATTGTGCATAATACAGCTGCTTTTTGCATCTGAATGAAAATATAATGGGAGAATGCATAAAAAGAGCAGGAGAAAAGCACGAAAAAGCAACAGGTTGTATCGACTGGAAAGAAGGCGGACGGATACAGCGGGAAGGGAGAGGCGTATGAAGAGACAACGGGCAGCGCTTGGTATGGCAGTGATGATGGCAGTGTCATCTCTGTGCGGAAGCTATGTGTCGGCATCAGCGATGGAGACGTGGCAGGCGGATGCGATGATTCTGGAGGAGGAACTGGCAGCAGAGGAGATTTTAGAGGAAGCAGAGCCGACACCGGGAGCAGAAGAAGTACCAGAGACAGGGGTAACGACAGAAACAGAAGCCGAGACCGGTGCAGCTATAGACGGGATGGACGGCCTGCAGATCACAGGCATCGAAGAGCTGACACCAGAAGAGGCGGATCAGCTTCCAAAGATCGAGCTGCAGGATGAAGAAGGCGAGGAAAATTCAGGCGAAATCGAGCCAGAAGCCGAACTGGAAGGATTTCCGGGTGATGAGTCACTGCTTCCGGGATGGGGATATAGCATCAATTCAGAATATGGTCTTCGGGTACGGAATGAGGATTATCCGGACGGAGCTATCGTAAGAGCGCAGATTACAGGCGTGTGGATTGATGATCCGGAAGGCTTATTTAAGTATGAGCCCTGGCAGGGAGAAGACAATGCCTCAGATGAAACGTCTCCGTCAGGTGTTCGTCTGCAGCCGGATGATGTCGGAAACTACTGTGTCGAAGTAAATGATGAGGGAAGAACCGGCGAGGCAACCCTTACGAGCTGTTATGTAAATGAGACAGAAGGGGTATGTGGATATAAGACCGTAAATTTATATGCGGTAGCGTCGCGGTACGATGCAGGCTATAAATTTAGCACCGGGACATACAAGCTGCTTCCGGGTGAGGAGATGGATATTACGACCTCTTTGAATCACAGGTGGTATATCCAAGAGGAGAATCGGGAGGAGGAAGAGCCGGTCAAAGATTATACGATCTTGCTTGGAAATGAGGAAGGTGGTACAGGGACAACATGGAGCAGCAATACGATAGACGTCTCTGTCGATGAAGAAGATGGGACAACGCTTCATGTGACGGCAAAGTCTTTAGATAACATAGCGGGAGCAGACCGTTGGAGCAACATACCAGTACGCTATTATCTCATCAACGGAAAAGAGAAAGAAGAAGTGGCGTATGCAGAAATTGGCGTTGTCGTGTTGGAGGACTATTACCGGATCGTTGCAGATACACTGAAGATTGAGAATCCGATGCTTGATGGTATTGTTGATTTTTCTGCGCTTGGAATTTCTACGGAACATTATTATCTTCCAACTGAGCCGGAGACAACAGAGAATATCCGTTATCTGCTGAAATATGATACAAATGCATGGGAAGCGGTAACAGAGGCTGAGACGCATGTGACAACGAAAGAGGATGCGAAAGAACCAGAGCAGTACGGGCTTCTGAAATTAAAGCGTACTGGAAACTGGGATACGACAGTTACGGTGATTGCGCAACACTATATAGACGAGGAAGAAAACGCGCACTGGGATGAAGTAGACCGGCTGGAGTATCGGTTTGATCAGATTGATTACGATTCGCGGTTTGATTTCCACTATGGAGATGCGAATGGATCAGATATCCTGCTTTACGGCGATGGCAGCAAGCCGCTGACGGTTTCTCTGAACTGGAAGGAAATGAATGACCTTGAAGTGGCCGCAGGGGATATCGAATGGACGGTTAAAGTGTCTGAAGGTGAAAATAAGAACGAAAATTTGGATGACTATGGAATTAAGAAGGCTGTTTCAGAAGATGGGAAAAGTGTGACGCTGAAAGCAGACAACTGCGAACGCAGTGATATTGCCCTGTGGGTTGAGGCAAGAATTTCTAAGTATGGAAATGAGCTTACAAGCCCTGCCAGTGACATCTCTGTGGCAAAGACAGAATTATTTGACGCAGACGGCCTTCCGGGTAATGATAAGCGGCTCATACCGGGATGGCCTTATGATATTGATCCAGAATACCAGATTTATGTAAGGGATCTGCAGCATCCGTGGGGTGAGGAGATTCCAATTGCGATTACAGAAGCATGGATTCAGGATAAAGAGGGCGCATTTGAATATACTCCGGAGTTGGATGAGAACGGAAAGATCATACAGTCAGAATATGGAGTGAAGCTTCGGGAAGAGGACGGCTACCATCTGAGAGCAAAGCAGGACTGGACAAAGGTGCCGGAGGGAAACGCAACACTTACCTACTCATATGCATTTTTTAATGATGCAGGAGAGGCAAGTTATTCTGGGCAGAACTCCGTACAGCTTGGCGTGATCACCGAGCGCTATGACCATTCCTACAGATTTGAGGATGGAAGAGAAGAGCTGCTTCCGGGAGATGAGGCATATCTTGACACGACCCTGTATTATACCAGATATGACGTAGATGCAGGCGATTATCAGGAAGATGAAATTGGAGATTATACGGTTACCCTGCAGGAAAACGAAGATGGATCACCGGCATGGGAAGATGAGCTTGTCGATGTTTCATTTGAGGGAACACGAATCAAAGTAACAGTAAGCAAGGAATGTACCGAGTGGTATGAGACATCGATTCCGGTCGATTACTGGGTAGGCTATGATAACGTTTACTCGGACAGCATTCGAGTAGCGATCAGCCCGGACTATTATGTCATTACACCGGAAAGGCTTCTTACGGCGCCGGATGAGCTTGGCGAGTCTGTGCAGATGAATCCGCTGGTAGGAGAAACAATTGACTTTGCAGAGCTGGATGTGACTGCGTGGCATTACCACAGAACAGAGCAGGGAAGCAGTGCGGAAGAAATCAATGTGGATGGAGCGCAGTTCCGCTACCGTATGGAATATGACTCAGAGGCGTGGACGGTTGAAGGCGAGCTTTCTGAAGAAGAGAAAGCGAATGGATACCTGATCGGACTCCGCACACTTCGGCGCATCAAAAACGGGGAAGCACCGGTTCGGATTATTCTGGAAGAGCATGTAGAGGACGAAGAAAGCGGAGAATGGAAATGGGAAGAAAGAATCGGAAGAGACTATTGGTTTTTTGAGGCAGATTATATGCCTGCCCTGTCGTTCTACTATGGCAACAGCAAAACCTACGATCCCTATATTTATACAGATGGAAAGGGTCTGACACTGACTTTTGACAGCATTACCTCTGAGCTTCCGAAAGCTTCAGAAAATTCAGAGGAAGGCAGTAAGGTATACAGCCTGGAATGGAATGTCTATGACTTGGACGAGAATGGCGAGCAGACGGAGGTAAAGTATATTGACATCTCAACCTCAAAGGATGGAAATTCTATCACATTAAAGGGTAAAGAAGATATCGATCAGCATAAGGGTGCGCTGTTTCAGGTGGAGGCAATACTTTGGGCGTATGATGAAGAGGTAGCCCGGATAGGGACCGAAATTAGTGTGGCAGGATCACAGTACAGGTTCGTGAGTGAACCGTTTACAGACTCGGATATTTATCTGCTGGCTGGCTCGAAGGAAAGTGCACAGTATTTCCAGAAGGATTCAGATGGAAAGATCCGGTTGGAGCTTTATCGAAAGGATGAAAATTATCCGGATGGGCAGTGGGATACGGTACTGCTCAGTAAAATTGAGTTTGCGAACCGCGAAGATGCAGAAAAAGATATTGTCCATATAAAAACATCGGATGATGGCTTTAAAGTGAAGGGGGGAAAAAATCCAGGAGAGGTTGAACTGAAATTCAGCATTACTGATGAAAA
>ERZ827168.4724-NODE-4724-length-12173-cov-3.808632_pt1 | contig 12173 bp, 11 predicted proteins | sample MGYA00519868_ERZ827168 | MGnify/ENA primary metagenome ERZ827168 (study PRJEB31778, sample SAMEA3449271) | human gut metagenome | biome: human gut; feature: human-associated habitat; material: faeces | place: United Kingdom | collected 2010/2012 ...
TCGGTTGTAAACGCCCTCGCGACGGCTCGCGGTCGCTACCACCTTTTTGCGAGTGTGCCTGCGGCGCAAAAGATATCTAAATTGTTCACTCTTTCCAATTTAATAATAAACAAAATCCCCGAGTATATTGTTACTTCGGGGGTTTTGCTTTCTTAGAAAACTTAAATATGTTGAAGTCGTATTGATATTGAACACAACATCAAGTGCCAACAGTCAAAGGGATATGAACAATGGGCGAAAATCCACAACTTGATAATCGCCGCAAAAACGATAAATATTTTAACTGAACACCGGTGGAGCTATGATGATTTAGTAAAACGAGTATCAGAAAAATCCGACAAATTGAAAACAATCCAAGATAAAATCAAGTCAGATAAACAGCGGATAAACGAACTTGATACCGTTATGAAAAATCTAAATGCCTACTGTAAATTGAAACCGATATATGCGGAATACGCACAGAAAAATCCGTTGACAAAAAATGCGTTTTACAATAAGCATAAGCAAGAAATTGACCTTTGCCAAAGGGTTATGAATGAACTGAAACAATATAAAAATAAATCGGATAAGCTGCCAAGTGTCAAACAGCTTGAAACTGAAAAAGAGAAATTGCAGGCGGATATTACAAATCTGTCGGAGCAGTTTAAAGCCATAAAGTCGGAGCGTGCCGAGCTTGAAGCATTAAAACGTAATGTTGATATGTTCTTAAAGAGAACGCCGGAGCTTCAACAGGAAGCACTGAAAAAAGAAAAGCCACAACAAAAGCCGAGTATTCTGCTTATTTAACCTAGCAAGAACTGTACATCCGGCGACTTGAAAAAGTCATCCCAAACCGCTTTACAGCAGATCAATAGTTAGTAAATATGATACAGATATGATAGCGAAAGGCATCAAGAACATATCCAAGTACGGAGTTGCTTCAGAGGGAAGAATGTTGAAATAATAACAGAGTAATTATGGGAGAGAATGTAATGGACGTATCTAAACTAAATGTCGTTGCAACCATGCTTTCTCTCTATGCTCTTTTATATAACAAAAAGCAATTGACAAATTATAAACAGTCAATTGCTTTTTAGCCATAACAATGGTGGGCCCCCAGAGACTCGAACTCTGGACCGCGCGGTTATGAGCCGCGAGCTCTAACCAACTGAGCTAGAGGCCCGTATATACTTTCAATATTTTTTAATCTTTAATATTATATCACTATTTTTATGGAGTGTCAATATTTATTTAATTATACTTTACTCAAATTCGCAGGATTACAAAATTTATTCAAAGCCAAATGAGCAAAATTATAGATTAGCAATAGTAAATTGAAAAAAATGTCTGGAAAATCCGTATTCTCTTGCAAAAGCAGGGAGCAAAAAACTGTAAATCAAAACTGAATTTCATTGTAAGGATTTAGTTTTAAAAAGTTAATTATTCAACAGATATTGTTGCTGTTTGTATTTTGATCATGACCCGTCAATACCATGCCAGAACTGACATTCGCTGGGAAGACACAAAAAATCAGCGTGTCAACACATGCTGTCCGTATTAATAAAGATCTCCGGACTCCACCGTGTTACCTGCTACTACCATGTCAAACGGCAAACAGTGCCGGATAAATACTTGGAGGCAAAAGTGACCATCGCAGGCATCTACTATGAGAACAAGAGACGGCGTGGGGCGCTGCACAGGCGGGGCTACGGTCTTAATCGCACCGCCCAACGACTGATGAAGAATTTGGTCTATTCTGTCAGGGATAGATGGAGAAATGGCATTCCCATAAAGGTGAATTTGGCAAGATTGCGTCCATTTTGTTGAAACAGAACTTTGAAGCGGAGAAGCCAAACCAGAAGTGGGTGACAGATGTCACGGAGTTTAGCCTGAACAGACAGAAACTCTACTTGGCGTCAATCCTTGATTTGTGCAGTTGGAACATCATCAGCTATTCCATTTCAGACCGGCCTGTACTGTCCAGGACAACCGAAATGCTCAGCAAAGCCTTTGCGCAAAATTCCGACGGCACAAATTTGAATCTCCATTTCGATCAGGGCTGGCAATACCAGCATAAACAATACCAGTGCCTGCTTGAAGTTCAAGGGAATTCGTCAGCAGCGTGAGTTGCAGGGGTAACTGTCAGGACAATGCTGGCATAGGGAACTTCTTTGGATTGCTCAAAAGTGAACTGCTCTACTTACAGAATTTTGAATCTATGGAATACTTCAAGGCCAAACTGGTTGACTATCTGGATTACTATAACGATAGGCGTATCAAAATAAAACGTAAGGACTTGCCGACCACTTTACATAGGCTGCAAGTCTTTTCCTTTGCTTAATCATAAATTTTTTGTCTAACTTTTTGGCTTAACTTCAGACACATGGGGGTTGATACAATCAGTTCAAAATGATACACTGCAGGTTTTCCATAATATCAAGAGCTTTTTGATGAAGAGCAGAGTCATTGCTGCCAACGGCGTTTGCATCGATATAGACAGGTGTGTTCGGCAGGGCGGTCTTGACTAGTACCGCATTTGAGATCACACAGATATTTGAGACAAGTCCGGCAAGCTCTACGCTATCATACTGCTTATCTTTTAAATATTCAAATAGCTCTGCAGAGCCGAAAGCGGGTTTATAAAAACAGGCATCCGTATCCAGACGCAAGTCTTTGATCTCACCATAAAGTTCCCAGCCGGGCGAGCCTTCTATGCAATGGGAAACAGGCAGCATTTTTCCCTCCTGTGTGTTTTCATAGTCGTTGGTGTGGGTGTCCATGGTGAAGGCGATCTCGTCGCCGTTTTGACGATATGTCCTGATTTTCTCAGCAATCTGGGCTTCAAGCTTCTCCGCCTTGGGAAATCCAAGACTGCCAGTAACGAAATCGTTTTGATAATCCACAACAATCAATAGCTTTTTCAATTGGCACCGCTCCTTTGTTTTCCATTATAGCCACCCTGGGGCAATTCGTCAAGTGATTATTTTGCATAAAGTTCTTGACAAGGGAGCAAAAATTGCGTATAATAGTATTCGTTGTTTATCGTTTCTATTTTTATAGGGGTATAGCTCAGTTGGTAGAGCATTGGTCTCCAAAACCAAGTGCCGAGGGTTCAAGTCCTTCTGCCCCTGCCACGTCGGAACGGACTTTGCTCCGTTCCGATTTTTGTTTGCACAAAAATCAGTCACATGCGCCGTCGATGCTCCTTTATCGCAAACACAGGCACGCTCGGCGCGCCTGTTTGCTTGTAAACGCGCTCGCGGCGGCACGCTATCGCCACCACATTTTTGCGAGTGTACCTGCGGCGAAAATACCTAAATTGTTTTCTCTTCCCATAACAAATGACACCATTTCGTACAAAAATAACCATCCACGTGGACGGTTATTTTTGTACGAAAGTCTGTATTTGCGGGCATTTATAGGTTTCACCCTCACTCACACCCGTCGTCCGAAGCGGACGACGGGTGTGAGTGAGGGTGTTTGACTTTATAATTTTAAATTTGCACCCTTTGAGATGATATTTCATACAGGCAAAAACTATCCGTTAAAAAGTATCAAATTATCCTTTAAATTATGCACCCGTTTGACGATGGTGTTGTAAAAAAGTACATTTCTATCATTTGCTTTTAGGCTTAGTATATTTTAATACATCTGCTATCTCACAGTCTAAAGCATTGCATATTCTTGCTAATACATTTAAATCTACGCTTTCTATCGTATTGGCCATATATCCTTGTCCTTGCTTAAATTGAAGTCGTGCTTCTCTACAAAATTTAGAGATAGTGAAATTTTTATTTTTCATGACTTCATTTACTGTAATATTAACTTTTCCATAATCATCCACTTAAATCAACCCCTTACTATAGTCAGATATAGTATATAAAAATAATATAACATATTAATTTCTATCTTGACATACGTATTCTTTTATAGTATATTTAATCATAGTATAAGATAATACTGGAGGGGTATGCGGCAAGGTGGAAAATACTGAATACTTAACAATGAAACAAATAGAGATACTTTTAAAATGTTATTATTTGAAAAATTACACACGAGTTGCCGCAAACGAGAATATGACACCGGGCAAATTTAAACAGATAAAAGAAAAAGCGTTCCGTATCATTCGGCTGGCGTATAGTCGGTCACGCTTGAAAGGGTTAAGGTTCGACGGGAAAAATGTCTTAAATTATATGGCAGAACAAACGGGGATGGAAACGGTGGCTTTGCTCTCTATTTTTGAAACTTATATCGAAGAGGGTATGACGTCTGATAACAAGAAATATTGGGTACGAATCAGGGGCAAAGGGTCTGTCCCCACTCCTGCCGAATTGCTGGACTTTATATATGATAAATACGAGATTGAGATTGAAGGATTTATTTGATACATATCCGTTAAATTATGCACCTGTTTGACAATGGATGTTGATAAAAAAGTATATTTTTATCATTTGCTTTTAGGCTTAGTATATTTTAATACATCTGAACAATTATTAAACAAACTGGCTTCTATCCATTAGTGGTTACCCTGCAGGAAAGGGACGGGGCAATTTGCCCCGTCCCTTGTTAATAAAACAAATATTACCTGCAGCAGCGGCGGCAATGACAACAGCGGCGGCAGTTACAGCACCCGCAGCAGCCGTTGCAGCCTCTGAGTCCCAAAAGGCCGAAAAGCCCAATAATACCAAACATTCAGATCATCTCTTTTGTAATTGTCCTCAAAGGGAGGCAATACAGTATATGCGAGAATCGAATGAATCGTTCCGGCCTTGAGGCCGTCAGATGTCAAACTGGGTGGACCGAAATAGCGGCATACAGGATCCGTCGTCCTTCCATAGAAATACCTTTACTTTTTGCGCAATGGCAGCCACCGGACAGGTAAATGCAATCAGCTGTTTGTCCGCTCCCGCTGGAATGGAAACGGGCTGCCGCCAAAAGCCCAGCATCTCATCGTCTGCTGTGTAGGCTGCAACCAAAAGCGTTCCCTGCACGGCCTCATCCAGATTGGTATGAAGCGACAAGCTGGCTTCCATGGATTTGGTTGAGAACCTTCCGCTGATAAGTTGGATGGAGTAGGGTGATTTTGGGTCTTCCTCTTCTGCAACCCGATATTGTCCCACGGCAACGCCGCTGTAGAATGAATCTCTCAAACAGGAAACCGCTTTGATGGTAACGTCCTCTTCGATGGTAATTCCGGCCTCCGCATCGTAGAGTATTCCGTTTGTGGCGGAAGGTGTCGAGCCGTCCAGTGTATAAAATATCTTAAGGTGTTCGTCAGAGGCGGTGATTTTCACTACTGTCCCTGTTGGTACAATGCCTCCTTTGGTGTCGAACTGGGGTGTTTCTATCGGACCCGAAATATAATAACTGAATATTGCGTAAAAGCTTTTCAGACCATGACTGCGCGCTTCCGCAATGAGTGTGGAAGATCCGTCACCATTATTATCCAACGTATAGGCTCGGATACCTCTGCCGGTATAGCGTTTCCAATTTCTATCCTCCGTGGTATAGTAATATATCTCTGCGCCCGGCGTCTTGCAGGAGAGGTAAATGACCGTGTCTGTTGACACATCATATTCGATGTTGACTGTTGGAGCCTCGGGGGTCGGATAAACGGAATAATATTGGGTAGCGATGTTGCTGTCATCATACCCGTCGCATATGGCAATCGCCCGCACCTGTGCGTGCTCGGTCAATATAAATGGGCCGGTATATAGTTTTCCGTTGCTCCTGCTCGGGATGGAGCCGTCGATTGTATAGTAAATCTTTGCTGCAGAAACGTCGTTCCACATTTTAACGCGCACTTCGTCTCCATAGATTTTTCCTTCTGGAAGAATTTGTGGCGGCGATAGCTTGATAATCTGCCGAAAGCCGAGGAATTGGATATCCCGCCCTGGATTTCGCGGTGTAAAGGGGTGGGAAATTTTTTTGATGACCACCCCACCGCCCCGCAGGGAGGCGCTGCTGCCGGTAAAAAGATTGGGGCTAAAAGATGCAAAATAAGATTCTCCCCGAAAGCCATAGAGGGAGTCTTCCTCACACAGTAGAGTGGCCATCCTGAAATCTGCAATCAATTCAATGATGTTCATATTGGAATAAAATTTACCCATCACGTCGCTTACTACGGTGGGACCTCGGTTGTTATTTTGAATAATTTGCTTAAAAATGTCCTCTCCGCCGCCGGTGAACTGTTTGGTCTGTACCCGCATGTATTGGAAGAATAGGTAGGAAAGCGCGTAATTAGCCAGCGTGTCGCCGTTTTGATCCCAGTAGGCGACGGAATGCCCGTTTTTTATAGAATCGTAGGGGTCGTAGTTGTAGTAGTTGATCCGGTTTGTCTGTGCGCCGAAAAGCATGTGTTCGGCGGCCATGGCCAATCCTTCGTTGATCCAGGTTGGCAACTCGGCCTGCCGGTGGTTCATCAGATAATCCGAATGGATGACCAGGTGGGTATATTCGTGGGCAAGCGTGTTGATACATTCCAGGGCGTCAGGGGTGTTCTTGTCTTTACCCATTGTGGGATAGGTATCAAGATAGACCATATCCATATTGTTGTTATAGCCCTCTAAATCATTTGGTGAGAAATAACCAGCCGTATAAGCGGTCTGACTGGTGCCATTCCATCCGTCCTGAATATCAAAGAGCAGAATGGCTGTTTTACCATCATTGTTCCGGTCATATCTGGGGCCGAAATGCGATGTGATGGCAGGATATATCTGCCGGTCAAATTTTGCGGCGATTTCATTGCATTGAGAAGTAGAAATTGCAACCTTGCTTCCTTCCTCCACCCATACTGCGGAATATGTCCCCAGTGATTTTAAGACGAAGGTTTTGGAGACAAGCCGATTGGTCAAAAAATTTGATACCCGGAATGTCTGACGGCCGCCGACCGTGGCATTAAGGACCGCCGATTGCTGTGAAGCCGAAAAGTCTGTCAGGACATCCTGCGGTTCAGCCTTCATCTGCCGAATCTGATCCCGCGGATCAACCTGGTAGCGGATACTGCCATCCTCAGGATCTGCGACGACATCTGTAACTTCACCGGATAATGCGCCTTTTGCCTCATTGAGATACAATTGTTCCGCTGCCGGCTCGGTTATCATATCTTCTTCCGTAAGCGGCCCGGTGCTTTTCTTGGATGTAAAATTGGCGCTTCCATTGATAGCAAGGATATATCCGCCTTCATAGGGAACCGTTTCATCCCGTATCACCCTCGCTGTTACGGGTGACCATTGTGTCAGTATAACGGTGCATACCAGAACGATTGCGAACAGCTTTTTCTTCATTTGTTTTTTCCCTCCCCATAACTTTATACTTTTTATTATAGATCTCCGCACCGTTAAAAGCAATGTGGCAGGTAAAATGGTAATATTATATTAACCGCCGTGTAATAATACGTTGTCTATAGAAAGTTTTTTAAAATTGCCTATTGACAAACCGGTTATAATATTATATAATAGCTTTCGTTGCGGATGATGGAATAACATTTTGCTATAAGGATAGGTAGAATTCTTTCAACATTTATATGCACCATTAGCTCAGTTGGTAGAGCACCTGACTCTTAATCAGGGTGTCCACGGTTCGAGCCCGTGATGGTGTACCACGTCGGAACGGACTTTGCTCCGTTCCGATTTTTGTTTACACAAAATCAGTCGCATGCGCTGTCGTTCCTCCTTTATCGCAAAAAGGCACGCTTGGCTCACCTGTTCAGTTGTAAACGCCTTCACAACGGCTCGCTGTCGCTACCACCTTTTTGCGAGTGCGCCTGCGGCGCAAAATCTAAATTATTCACTCTTCCCAAAACGTTTGATATACGAACACGTTCAATATATGTTTTTAAATAGCGGCGTGTTTGGGGCCATGATTATTCGAGAGGAATAATCCTCTCATTTTTTTCACGTTCATATAGCTACAAATAAATAGAAAGATCAAACGCATAATGTTTGATCTTTCTATTTTTCTTGCTTATTGGCTTTTCGAGATTTTTCAAAAGCAATCAATTCTATACCTGCCATAATGTAGCGTTCAATATATTTTAATTCTTCTTTGTCTAAATACTTTAATTTATCGACAATTGGCGAAATGTCGTTTATAATCTGATCTCCTTTTAGAATATAATCGCATGAAATACAAAAGCGATCACTCATTTTTGCCGCAACAAGTGTTGATAAACCAGATTCGCAACGCTCCACACCCGAAATATATTGAGGCCGAACATCTAACAATTCAGCAAATTTTTCTTGTGTGAGGCCCGCTTGATCTCGAATATCTCTTACTCTTATACTAACGCCTCTATCAAAGTCACGCTTTTCTTTCATCTTCAATTCTTTTTCTTTGCTGTCCATGTAATTCACATCCATGTTCAAAATCTACGAAATTAGTATATATTAAATTCAAGTAATAATACACATCAAAATATATGTCATTAAATTAAAGTAATTTTTGTCATAAATTACTTTAATTTAATTATACATATTACTTGATTAACGGAAATTAATGTTGTATAATGTCGTGTATAATCAAAAAAGGAGTGAAAGGACATGGGCGATGATAAATCAAAAGGTATAATCTTAACAAAATTAAGGGCGGCAGATCAATTTGGGCGCGTGGTGTTACCCAAAGAGTATGTAAATGCGATCGGCGCACCTATTGAAAATCTGCGTGGAGCGCTCAATGAATCAAAGGATACTTATTTCATAAAAGAAAGTTCAGAAGGCGAGAATGTTAAGTTCTTTGGGGATGGCAGCCTTTTGTTGCTATGTTTACCGAAAATTTTTATTGATACCTTACATTTGAAGGAAAAGCAACTTCTAAAATTGCGCTATTTTACACACAATAAAATCATTATCATTACCCGTGCAGAACCGACTTGTAGCTTTTGTGGAACCAATAACCCTGACGAATTGAAAGAGGTGACAGGATTACACCCTCTTAAGGAATTTTATATATGTGGAACCTGCGGAGAAGTTATTGCGGCGGCGTTTTCAAAATAAATTCTTTGCTTTCTGGTCTGAATAAAATTGTCTCCTAAAGCGAGCTAACCGAATATTTTGTTTTTGTTTACACAAAAAGAAATTGCGCCATAATTCAATAAGGCGCAATTAGATTGGTCTGATAAACTGATGTTTACCGGTGTAAGTAATGATTATCATATTTTTATAAGTGAATAAACTTTGCAATGTTTTCCTTTATTTTCTTTGCATTGCTTGCAATTGGTTCTGTTCCATCAATATAAATAACAGGACACTTTATGCTTTGCAGCCAGGCATCCGTTTTATCCATTGTCCGGGAAGAAACAAAATCGAAAAATTTCTGTTCCTGTTCGTATAGATCTCCGCCTTTTAAGACACGGCATCCAAATTGGTTTATGCTTCTTTTCTTTACGCGTTCAAGTCTTACTTCAAGCGGCACTTTGATATATATAACACAAGCGTACATGGCGTTTATATCGTCGCCAAAATCGCAGTTAACTGCGGATAAAATAAACTGACCCTGCTTTTTCATATCTGCCAATAAAAGCTCCAGCACTTCTTCTCTGGTGCGGGAATTTGTATATGGAATTGCAGAATCTTTGAAGTAATAATTCTCCACATCCATATGCTTATATCCCAGCAAATCGGCAAGGTATTTACCCAAAGTGGTTTTGCCGCTGCCGTTTGCACCTACAATGGCAATTCCACGACTCATATCAATCACCTCTATTACATTTATGCCTTATCAAAAATAGAACGAATAGCGGCAGATTTGTTTGAGCGGAATGGTGTAGAATTGTATTAAAAAAACGGCGTTCCCTATTTAGGCAGAACGCCGTTCATATTTTATTCCACCGTGACTGATTTAGCAAGATTGCGGGGCTTGTCGATATCGCAGCCCTTCATGGAGGCGACATAGTAACCGAACAACTGGAGTGGGACAACCGCGAGCGAAGGCGTGAGGAATGGATTGGTGTCAGGAATTCGGATCACATAATCCGCTTCGCGTTCCACCTCGCGATTACTTTCCATCGCAAGAGCGAGGACGACGGCGCCGCGCGCCTTGACCTCCTTAATGTTGCTCATCATCTTCTCACTTAGATTTTCCTGTGTCACAAGGGCGACGACCAGCGACCCTTCCTCGATCAGTGAGATTGTGCCGTGCTTGATTTCTCCTGCCGCATAGGCTTCGGAATGGATATAGGAGATTTCCTTAAGCTTAAGCGAACCCTCTAAGCCGACGGCATAATCCAGATTCCTTCCGAGAAAGAAAACATCCTTGGAGTTGTAATGCTTGGAAGCCAAAAACTGAACCGTATCCTCCTTGTCCAGCACCAATTGCAGCTTCTGCGGAATTTGTTGCAATTCCTCGATGATATCCTGTAACAACGAAGGATCAGCAGTTTGTAATTTTTCGGCAATATACACTGCAATTAAATAGATAACCGTAAGCTGGGTGCTGTAAGCCTTGGTGGTCGCAACCGCGATCTCAGGGCCTGCCCAGGTATAAATGACATCGTCCGATTCATTGGCAATCGAGCTGCCAACCACGTTTACAATCGACAGCGTCCGACACCCCTGTCGCTTCGCCTCCCGCAGCGCGGCCAGAGTATCTGCGGTCTCTCCAGACTGGCTGATGATAATAATCAGGCAATTTTCGTCGATGACCGGCTGGCGGTAACGAAATTCAGAGGCAAGGTCGACCTCTACCGGCACACGGGTTAGCTGTTCCAGGATGTATTTACCGACCATCCCGACGTGATAGGCTGAACCACAGGCTACGATATAGATCCGTTTGATATTTTCCAGCTCTTCTTTGGTCAGCGTGATGTCATCCAGCTTTACCTTTCCCTCTACAATGCGGGGGGATATCGTATCATGGATTGCCTTGGGCTGTTCCATGATCTCTTTGAACATAAAATGCTCATAACCGCCTTTTTCGGCGGCATCGACATCCCAGTTAACCTCAAAAACCTCTTTCTCTACTATCTCGCGGTCGGTGTTATAGATCGTAACGCTGTCCTGCTTTAAAACGGCGATCTCCTTGTCTTCTAAATGGTACACCTTTCTGGTATGGGACAGTATGGCCGGAATATCGGAGGCGATGAAGTTTTCGTTCTCTCCCAGGCCGATGATGAGGGGACTGTCCTTGCGAACCGCGATGAACTGGTCCGGATAATCCGAGCAGATGATACCCAGCGCGTAAGAGCCCTCTACCCGATTCATCACCTTGATGACCGTTTCGATAATATCTCCCTCATAATAATATTCTACCATATGTGCAATGACCTCGGTGTCGGTTTCTGATACAAACGAGCAGCCCTTCTTCTCCAGCCTCTCTTTCAGCTTCATGTAATTTTCAATGATGCCGTTATGTACTACCGCGAACCGTCCGGAATTGCTCACATGCGGATGGGAGTTTACATCCGACGGCTGCCCGTGGGTCGCCCAGCGGGTGTGGCCAATCCCCATCGTACCCTTGAGGCTTTTGCCGTCGTCAGTCATATTACGCAGGTTGACCAACCGTCCGCAGGTCTTTACCACATTGATCGTCCCAGCGTTGTACAAGGCGACGCCGGCAGAGTCATACCCCCTATATTCAAGCTTTGAGAGGCCGTCGAGCAAAATCGGCGCAACCTCCTGTTTACCAATATATCCTACGATTCCACACATATTGTTTCTCCTTTCATAAAGCTAAACCTATTGTAACGTATTTAAAAGGTAGCTGCAATAGTTTCCTGCAAAAAAAAATTATACAAAAATATAAATATCTATGGAAATTTGTCCATTTATCCAGTATAATATTTTATTATAGTAGTTTTAGGAGGGTCCTATGCCAGTAAAATATATCTTTGTCACCGGAGGCGTTGTCTCCGGCTTGGGGAAAGGGATCACGGCGGGTTCGCTGGGCAGGCTGCTCAAAGCGCGGGGCTACCGGGTCACCATTTCAAAATTTGACCCCTATTTAAATATCGATCCCGGCACGATGAACCCGTATCAGCACGGCGAGGTGTTCGTGACTGAGGACGGTGCGGAAACCGATCTGGATTTGGGGCATTACGAACGGTTCATTGATGAAAACCTGTATGCGCACAGCAATGTCACGACAGGTAAGATTTACTCGTCGGTGATACAGAAGGAAAGAAGCGGGTTTTATAACGGCAACACCGTGCAGGTCATACCGCATATCACCAACGAGATCAAGGATAAGATCGAGTTGGG
>ERZ827168.4725-NODE-4725-length-12173-cov-3.491913_pt1 | contig 12173 bp, 6 predicted proteins | sample MGYA00519868_ERZ827168 | MGnify/ENA primary metagenome ERZ827168 (study PRJEB31778, sample SAMEA3449271) | human gut metagenome | biome: human gut; feature: human-associated habitat; material: faeces | place: United Kingdom | collected 2010/2012 ...
ATTCCTGGCAGGGTGGCTAACGCACGATCGCAACGATCCAGTTCGCTCTGACGGCGATCCTGCTTTTGTCCCTGCCGCTTTGGAAGAAAAAATCCGCGTCCGCGGCGGCTTCGACGCAAGAAGCGCCTTCTGTGCGGACGCTGCTTCACCGTCTCGACGGGCGCGCGGCGCTCTGTTCGTTTTTCTTTTACTGTTCCCTTGAAATGTCCGCCGGGCTTTGGAGCGCAAGCTATCTTGTGCTGCAAAAGGAAATGGACGCGCAGCTTGCCGCATCGCTGACCGCCGCGTTTTACGTCGGCATCACCGTCGGGCGCATCATCGGCGGCTTTTTGACCGTGCGCATGGATTCTCCGTCGCTGATCCGCGCGGGCGAGGGCTTCATCTTCGCCGCGCTCATCGCGCTGATCGTCCTGCCGCCGTCCGCCGTTTGCGGCACGGCACTGTTCTTTCTCGGGTTCGGCTGCGCGCCGGTGTCCCCGTGCCTGATCCACGAGACGCCCCGCCGCTTCGGGCAAAACGCAGAAGGAGCGCGCAAGGCGGTCAGAATCTGTCTCCGCTATGATGAATTGGAATGAGGCGCAGACCAGATGCTTGATTGACGAGCAGCTTCGTCTTTCTGGTTGGGAAGCTGATACGCAGAACCTGCGCTACAGCAAAGGAACGCGTCCTGTAAAGGGGAGAAATATTGCCATCAGCGAATGGCCTACCAATTCGGCCTTTTACAAAAACGGGTATGCGGATTATGCATTCTTCGTTGGCGAGAAGCTCGTAGCATTGATGGATGCAAAAAAGATGTCGGAAGATGTGGCATCTACCATCGATGTGCAGGTAAAGGACTATGCTGCACATATTAAGCCGGAGGATATTCCACATACGGTTGGAAACTGGAATGGTTATCAGGTCCCCTTCCTCTTTGCTTCAAATGGCAGGGCGTATTTAGAGCAGCTGCGGACGAAGTCTGGTATTTGGTTTTTGGATGTCCGGGAACAGGAAAATCAACCGTATCCTATTCGGAACTGGTTTAGCCCAAGTGACCTGATGGAAAAACTTGGCCAGAATACAGTGGCGGCCAATCAAGCGCTGGCTGCGGCAGATAATTCGTTTATGACAGATCCTAATGGGTTGAATCTGCGCGACTACCAGATCAAGGCCATTGATAAGGCAACAGAGGCAATCGTTGACGGCAAGAGAACGGCCTTGCTTGCAATGGCCACCGGAACAGGTAAAACCCGTACTGTTCTGGGGCTTATCTACAAGATGCTGGAATCCAAGCGTTTCCGCCGTATTCTTTTCCTTGTAGATCGAGTGTCCCTCGGTGAGCAGGCAATGGACACCTTCAAAGATGTCAAGCTGAAGGAACTGCTGACGCTGGACAAAATATATGAGATCAAAGCGATCGATGACAACATCATCAATCTGGAAACCAAGGTCAGCATTTCAACGGTGCAGGGGCTTTTGAAACGCACGATTCTGGCAGAAGAACCGGATTTGATGCCCGGTGCATTTGATTTGATTATTGTGGACGAAGCCCACCGAGGCTATATTCTTGACCGTGAAATGACGGAAGAAGAAATCCTCTACGATAATCAGGATGATTATATGAGCAAGTACAAGCAGGTTATCGAGTATTTCGATGCGGTGAAAGTTGCCTTGACTGCTACGCCCGCCCTGCACACGACCGAGATTTTCGGGGAGCCGGTCTATACCTACAGCTACCGTGAGGCGGTTATCGATGGCTGGCTGGTGGATCACGATCCTCCGTATCTGATTAATACGGATTTCATTGAAAATGACGCACAGTTCAAGAAGGGTGAAACCTTGGCGCAATATGACCCCAACACCAATGAACTTTTGAACGGTGCAGTTTTGGACGATGAAATGGATTTCGATGTGTCGGAGTTCAACCGCAAAATTGTTCTGCCGGATCATACCCACAAGGTGCTGGAAGAAGTTTCGACCTACTTGAATCCGGAAAGTGGAGAAAAGACGCTGATTTTCGCAGTAAATGATGCACACGCTGACCGTATTGTGGATACGCTCCGAGAGATTTACAAGCCCTATGGCATTTCCAATGATGCCATTATGAAAATCACGGGCAAAACTGCCGGCGGCAACAAAAAGAAGATTTTGCAGGTGATCAAGCAGTTCAAAAACAACCAGTACCCCAACATTGCCGTAACAGTCGACCTGCTGACTACCGGAATCGATGTGCCGGCAATTTGCAATTTGGTGTTTATGCGCAAGATCAACAGCCGGATCCTCTTTGAGCAGATGCTGGGACGCGCTACTCGCCTTTGCCCGGAAATCGGAAAGACGCACTTCAATATCTTCGATGCAGTTCGCGTGTACGAGGACTTGGATGACACTTCCAATATGAAGTCAGTCTCCGTCAGCAAATCAATGGCTGAATTGTTGGAGGATTTGTTCCGTCCGGGTGAGGCCAGCAAGCAGCCTGTCAAAGATCGCATTTTGGCAAGATTGCAGCGTAAGAGCAACAATCTGACCGATGAGCAAAAGTATGATGTATCCGAGCGTTTAGGCGGAGAAACAATTCGGGAATATGCGAAGGAATTGAAAAGCTGTACAGAGGAAGCTTTTGTGCGACGCTGCCGGGAGGATAAGGATTTCCTGCTTTGGTTTGACAACCTGAAGGGCAAAAAGCGCGGACATTACTATTCCGAAAAGGAAGATACTCTTTTGGAAACGACCCGCGGCTATGGTGACACGGAAAAACCGCAGGATTATCTGGACTCTTTTGTGGCCTATGTTAATGAGAACAAAGACCATATCGAAGCGATCCGCATAGCCTGCACCCGCCCCAGTGATATGACCCGGGCGCAGCTTCGGGAGTTAAAGCTGGAACTGGATAAGGAGAATTTCACCGAGAGCAGCTTGAATGAAGCGGCCAGCGCGGTGAGCAATGAACGGATCGTGGCAGACATTATCGCCTTTGTTCGTCGGGCTGTACTTAAAACGCCGCTGGTGAACCACGATGACCGCGTGAAAATGGCCTTTTCTAAACTGATTTCGGCGCATCACTTTAACAAAATGTAGCTGGATCTGCTGGAAAAGATCAAGGTATATATGCTTCACGAGAGCATCCTCAATACCGAGACCTTTGAGGCACCGGCGTTCAAGATGGATGGCGGTTTCGCACGCTTTAACAAGAAGTTTGGCGGGCAGCTTGCGGAGATCATCCGCGAGATCAACACTTATATTTACGAAGGAGTAGCTTAAATGAGCACGCAAGATATTGTACAGAAACTTTGGAACCTCTGTAATGTGCTGCGGGATGACGGTATTACTTATCACCAGTATGTGACAGAGCTGACCTACATTCTGTTTTTGAAAATGGCCGATGAGACCGGTGCAGATAAGGATATTCCCGAAGCATATCGTTGGGGCTCTTTGACCAGCCGTTCCGGCATTGACCTGAAAAAGCACTACTATACGCTGCTCAGCAAGCTGGGCGAAGAATCCGTTGGCCGCGTGGCGCAGATTTACGCCAACGCATCCTCCAGCATCGAGGAGCCGAAAAACCTCGAAAAAATCATCACGGAGATTGATAAGCTGGACTGGTATGAGGCCAAAGAGGAAGGTCTGGGCGACCTGTATGAAGGACTCTTGGAGAAAAACGCCAATGAGAAGAAGTCCGGTGCCGGTCAGTATTTTACCCCTCGTGTGCTGATCGATGTGATGACGGAGCTCATCAAACCCCAGCTGGGCGACAAGTGCTTTGACCTGGCCTGCGGTACTTTTGGCTTTATGATTGCAGCCAACCGCTATGTCAATGCGCATAACGATATGTATGCACTCTCTGACCGTCAGGCAGATTTCCAGCAGAACAAAGCGTTCAACGGCGTGGAGTTGGTGCACGAAACCCACCGTTTGGCATTGATGAACGCCTATCTGCACAATATGAATGCCAATATCACATTGGGGGATTCCCTCGCACAAAGCACCAAGGGATTGAAAGATTTTGATGTCATTCTGACCAATCCGCCCTTTGGCACAAAAAAGGGCGGTGAGCGTGCGACCCGAGATGATATTTCTTTTCAGACCTCCAACAAGCAGCTGAACTTCTTGCAGGTGATCTATCGCAGCCTGAAGGCGGACGGCAAGGCCCGCTGCGCCGTGGTACTGCCGGATAATGTGTTGTTCGCCGCCGGAGACGGTGCCAGCGTGCGCCGGGAACTGATGAATTTCTGCAATCTGCATACCATTCTGCGCTTGCCTACCGGCATTTTCTATGCGCAGGGCGTCAAGACCAATGTGCTGTTCTTTACCCGCGGGACAACCGAGCAGGATAACACCACCGAGGTTGCATTCTACGATATGCGCACCAATATGGACAGCTTTGGTAAGACCCGGCAGCTGCGCAAGAGTGATTTCGACGAGTTTGTGGCAGGGTATGAAGACCCGTCCAAGCGCACCGGCGAGCGCTGGAGCAAATTCACTCGTGAGGAGATCGCCAAGAATCCGGACGATAGTCTTGACTTGGGCTTGATTCGTGACGACTCCATCGTGGATTATGACGATCTTCCTGACCCTGTAGAAAGCGGCGAGGAAGCGATTGCAAACTTAGAAGAGGCCGTAGATCTGCTGAAAAGTGTTGTGCGTGAGCTTCGTGCTCTGACGGAGGAAAAGTGATGGCAAGAGCAAAAAAAGAAGCCGCCCTCACGCCCGAAGAGCGTTTGCAGGCAGCCCTGGTGCCGGATTGGGAGTGGCCACATAAATTGCCGGAGAATTGGTGTTGGACAACTGTTGGGGCAATAAACCAATATGTAGGTATTTCTGCCGACCCTACTAAAGCTAAAAATGAGACTTTTGAGTTATACAGCGTTCCGAGCAGCGCAGACAACTACCCGGAGATTGTACTCGGCGCTGACATTGGCTCAACAAAACAAGCTGTCAAAAAAGGTGATGTTCTTCTCTGCAAAATCAATCCTCGGATAAATCGGGTTTGGAAAGTCTCAAAATATACGGATTACTCTTTGCTTGCTTCGTCTGAATGGATTGTTGTTAGAAATAGCGGGCTAATTTCCAATTATCTAATGTGGTGTTTCCGGTCACCATATTTTCGCGGGTATATGCTTTCAAATGTATCGGGCGTTGGTGGATCGTTAATGAGAGCACAGCCAAAATTTGTTCAGGGATACCCTGTCCCTGTCCCTCCGCTTGCCGAGCAGCAGCGCATTGTTGACCGCATCGAAAGTCTGTTTGCCAAGCTGGATGAGGCCAAGGAAAAGGCGCAGGCCGTGGTGGATAGCTTTGAAACCCGCAAAGCCGCTATTCTTCATAAGGCCTTCACCGGTGAACTGACTGCGAAATGGCGGAAAGAACACAGTGTGGGGATGGAGAGTTGGGAACATCATCAATTCTCGGATTTGTGTGCTATTGTTCGCGGCGGTTCACCAAGACCTGCAGGCGATCCCAGATACTATGACGGCAATATTCCGTTTATGAAAGTTGCTGATATTACTCGAAATGATAGTCCGTATGTATCAAAGGTGGAGTACTCAATCAAAGAGGAAGGGCTGAAGAAAACACGAATGGTTGAGGCAAATACCTTGTTGCTGACCAATAGCGGTGCAACATTGGGTGTTCCTGCGATTACTACCATTAGGACAACATTTAATGACGGAATTGCGGCATTTATTGGGCTTGATATTGACAGCCTTTTGTTTTATTACTATTTTTGGACGAGTAAAACGGCTTTTCTGAGATCTATCAATATGGGAGCTGCACAACCCAATTTGAACACCAAGTTGATCGGTGAAGTTGAGATTGATGTTCCTCAAACTGCGGAACGGGTAGAAATTGCGCGCGTACTAAATGCCTTACTATCGAAAGAGCGGCAGGCAAAAGAAGCCGCCGAGGCAGTCCTTGACCAAATCGACCTGATGAAAAAATCCATTCTCGCCCGTGCCTTTCGCGGTGAACTGGGTACGAATGACCCAAGCGAGGAGAGCGCGGTGGAATTGCTGAAGCAAGTAATCGAACAAGAGGATGGAGTTGTGATCAGGCCAAAGGCAAAAGCGAAGCGAATTGCAATTCCCGCAGAAATTAAGCCGTTGTTGTCTGGTGCTAATGAAGAAGCAATTGTCAAACTACTATTAAAAGCTGCGCCCCAATCTGTTTCTACACAGACAGTAATGTCCATTAGTAAGAAAAAATTTGAGCTTATGGACGCATTACGCAATCTGGAGAAAAAACAGATTGTGTCGAAAAGTGACTCTGGAGAATACTCACTAGTGAGGTAATATTATGCAAATCAAACGGCTTCGGATCGATGATTATCTTTGTTTGGTTGACTTTGATATAGTATTTGACACCGTATCGGGTGGTAGCTCAACAATTCTGATTGGAGAAAATGGCGCTGGAAAATCGACGATGATTGAGTGTATTCTGAATATTCTGATGTCTTTTGATTCTCCCGCAATAGAAAAACAGATTGACTACAGCTATTCTATGGAGTACAACTATGCGCAAAAGGCAGTATGCATTGTCCAAAGTAATCATAATTATCGTATCACGGTAGATGATGTTTTCTGTGAGGGAAGCTATAAAAGGGTGCGCTCTTTTATCCAATCTCATTCTTTGTTCCCTCAGCGCATCATTGCGTTTTATTCTGGGGCCAACAATAAGCTCTTGCCTCAAATAGAACAAATTAACAAAAGCTATGTAAGGCAATGCAGAAATACACTTGTGCGCTTTCTTAAAGCAATGAATGATGAATCTGATCGCTTCTTGCCGAACTTTCCCAAAAGAAAGTACAATTATTGTGATGAGGGAATGACTCCAATATATTTGGCTTCTATTCTCTGTGGTCAGGATTCTTTTGAGCAGAATTATCTTGTTGATGCGTGCCATTTCGATGAAGTCCAATGTGTGGATATGGCCATTAATATTGTTAAAGTTGAGGGCGTTTTTGGCAGAGGACGGTTCGAAGGAGATGTGCCCACGGGCCTGTACTATTTGACGGATTTCATTGACCATCGGTTTACGGATTTACTGCGAAGAGGATTACTATATTCGGCTATGGGAAAATCTTATTTTGAAATTAAAGGGATTGAAAAGCTAGGATTAGATTCTATTGCAATTTTAGAATTTTTTGAGAAACTATACTCTCTGTTTGATGCTAGATTTGAGGTAACCGTAAATCAAGGGAATTCCATAGTGAAATGCAAATCAATGAGCGAGGGGCAACGCCAACTTATCAAAATTCTTGGTATGCTTGGTATTTGTAAGACGGAAGATTGTCTCGTTTTAATGGACGAACCAGATGCGTATATGAATCCACGCTGGAAGTATGACATCAAAAGCACAATGGATCGATCCTTGAAAGAAGCCGTAAACGCTCAGGCAATCATTGCGACACACGACCCATTGGTGATCAATGGTGTTCCTAAGGAGTTTATTAGGATATTTATCCAAAACAAAGAACTTGAATCATCTACGGGATTTTTTATCACAAGAGTTATCACCCCTGTCGAAAATACCGAGGGAATGGGCATCGATGGGTTGCTACAAAGTGAATATTATGGGTTGCAAACTTCTTATGACCAAAAATCGCATAAAAAATTCTTGCGCAGGCAAGAATTATATCTAAAACTTATTGGCGGGAGTGCTACGGACGGAGAAAAAGCAGAGCTTCGTGAAATAACGAGAGATTTGGGATTGCTGCCGCTATCGTATAATTCAATTGATTTTCTATATGATGATTTTTTGACCGTATATAAGAAGTGCGATTTGTATAGTCAAGAGTATCTTACCTACGACCAAGTGTTAGAGCGCAGAGAAAAAATTAAAGAAATCATTGAGGCGTTATACGAAGGGCAAGTATGAGATATATAAAGATAGAAGATCTTCTGGTATTCAGAAGCAGGTGGGGACAAGGGAATACACTCTGGAAAAACAGTGTGCTCAAAAAGGATTTCAGAGATTTCTTTCACAATAAATGCTGGTATACAGAGGTGCTACTTGTCGGGCAAGATGTGCATATTGACCACTTTCGACCCAAGGCAGCGGTAAAGCCTTTTGAGAATTTTAAATATAATCATTTAATTCAAGATAAGGGGTATTATTGGCTAGCGAATGATCCGTCAAATTATAGGGCGTGCTGTATCTATGCTAATCGAAAGACTGGTGGCGGCGGTAAAGGAAATTATTTTCCTTTAGCAGATGATGGCGTATATCAATCGGAAAAAGATGAAAATAATGAGCATCCAATGCTGTTAGATCCATGCGTGGCAGAAGATGTTAAGTTGTTGTCTTTTCTGTGTAATCGCGTAGTTCCTGCAACGGACGATGAATTGGGCAAAGAAAGGGTTAGAGTTTCGGCATCTATTTACAATCTGACTGATGCTTACATAAGCAACGAAAGAGGGAAAATTTGGGCGAGCATCGAACAATTACTTACAGAGTATGTCTCCGGAGATATTAGCAAGTCCAGCTGCATTCGCCAGCTAAGGGACGCTATATCGCCCAAAGCTCCCTTTTCAGCTTGTGCAATAGCTTGTGTTAATTCTCTTGCTCCAGACGAAATAAAGAGCGAGCTTGATTTGATACTCTAACTCTATGAAATGAGGGATGATAGTGCTGGATCAGACAAATGCAAATATTGAAAGACATATCAAAACCCACACAGAGCGTTCCGATGATGACCGTGCGGCAGTATCTGTTTTGGAGACATTTCTTCGTTCAAATGGGAGAATCAACACTTCTTTTGCATCAGATGATAAGTGGCCCAATCACGATGGCACTTTTGAGTTTGTTCCAAACCCGGAAATATCGAGACGCCCCGTGCAAACTTTCTATGTCCAAATAAAGGGAACACGCAATTATACTGAGCGCGAGGGTGTTATTAAGTACACACTAAAAGATCTCGCTTTTCCTGCTTTTATATGTGGCAGAGTATCCCTTGATCCGGGAATTCTGTTTGTGATTCTCAATCCCGCTGAACGCGGAGATGAGAGAGTTTTTTGGAAGTATATGTCGCCCAGTTTTCTCAACAGTATTGATTTTGCAAAAGACAGTATAACCGTCAGTTTTTCACCGGAAGAGGAAATCTTGAACAATGAAGAAAGCGTTTTAGCTTTTTGCGAGAGGTTAGAAGAAATTGTCGAGCGGCATTCCTTTGTAAACCAATTGGAAAGGCATAGTTATTCTTTTGAAGAAGCTAAGCGAATCGTTGAGACCTGTGATACGGAAATCACGGAAAGCATCGACAATTTAAGCATTCTAAATAAGAGCCGCGACAACATTTCACGGAGAATTCTGACGAGATTGAACGATCTATGCATTTCAGCTTTACTGCTGAATGCGATGAAAGACGGCTATCAAAGTCCCAACGCCGGCTTTGCGTGGGAATACTCACTCTTAAGGGCAAATACAAAGTACTTAGGGAATTTTTACCGAGGATTGCAATATATCGGACGCCGGATCCCCGAGGAAGGCCAAGCAGAGCGGCTGATGCTGAAGTACTACAGCTTTATGTGGCAGATCCGTCAATCACTCTACGAAAACTACGGCATCACCGTGCTTCAGAACTTGGAAAAGTTTCAGGAATATACCGGAACCGATGAACAGGATAAACAATACTATGAGTTGGTGGCGAATGCTTTCTCAACCCCCAAAACCGAGCAGAAACATAACAGCAATACGAGGTTTTATATTCAGAAAAGGACGCCGTTTTATGTTGGTAAAGAGCGTTATTTTGAGGTAACACTGCAGCAAGCGGACATCTATGCGTCAAAGTATAACCGAATTACAGCATATACCAAACTTGACATTTCTACAGGCTATTCTGTACAAATCGACTATGTCCCATCATTCATTAATCTCTGGGGTGTCGATACAGAAATTAAAATTATCACAGCTTGGCGTGTTTCGGTAGATCCCAAATGCTTGAACAAGCTTGGAAAGATACTTAATATGCGCCTTCAGCTTTCTTCAAAATATGGAGAATATGATGCCCTGATGAGATTCCTAACAGAAACAGGTATGGATTTTCTGGAAATGATTGATCTTCGGGAGATACATTTCTCGCATCTTTTGGAGTCGGTTTACAATAAAACAAACACCTCTTATTTCAAAGATGTCTTACAGCAGTTGCGGGATAACTATTCTACAGGTTCAACACGCTTCGGACGATATACAGTTCGATATCTGTTACTGAATCTGCGCGAAGATCTTTTGGAACGCGTTATGCCGTCTCAGTTTAATCCGCAATGGAAATGCAGGGATTTATACCTATCTAAAAAATGCTTTCCGTTTGAGCGTAACCCACTTGCTTCTGATTTAGCAGACAGTAAAACAAGTCAACTAAGTCAAGCCAAGTACTTAGCCAGAGTAGTTGAAAAAGAAAAGACTGAGATCGCTGTTCCATACTGGCCTATTGTAAAGTCTATGCAAGATACCGGCGAAATTTACTGCAATCTTGGTGGAGACTTAACCGAACAGGCAATCCAGAAATATAATGATTGCTTAGACGATTGGGAAAGACAGAAAGGGTATGAAATCATTTCGGATGGAAATGTTGCTTGTATTGCAGCATATGAAGCTTCGACGCTCTTTATTTTGAATAAACTACTGGAACTATCGCAGCTCCCCAATAAAGGCCAAAAAGAAGTTAATGAAAGATACTTGAGAGATTGCAATATTGCTTTTTCTGATCCTAAAAAAGAAGAAACTCTTAAATATGCTTTTGTAAACTCCCGCGTACTTCTTATTTACGGAGCTGCCGGTACCGGAAAAACGACCCTAATCGATATGATCTCGACAATGCTGTCTGGGCGTCGGAAATTGTTTCTTACCCAAACACATACGGCCTTGCAGAATCTGCAGAGGCGAATTAATAATCCGGGGGCTGATGCCAGTTTTGTAAGCATCAATAGTTTTACGAAGAGGGTAAACCTTCCTGATTATGATGTTATCTTTGTAGACGAATGCAGCACCATTGATAACCGTGCAATGAAGGTATTCCTCGAGAAAATGCGCCCGGATACATTCTTAGTACTTGCGGGAGACACCTATCAGATAGAATCTATTGATTTCGGTAATTGGTTTACTTATGCCAAGGATATTATTAAGACTAAAGGTTCGAATGTTGAACTCGTAAGCACTTGGAGAACAAAGGATCCCGGTTTAATTGAGCTTTGGAACGAGACTCGAAATAAGGGTGCGCTAATAACGGAAAAACTTGTTATCGACGGCCCATTTTCTGAAAATATTGGCGAAGGAGTGCTCAATTCCGAGATAATGGATGAGGTGATTTTATGCTTGAACTATGACGGAAAATTTGGCTTGAATAATATGAATAGCTATTTTCAAAATGCTAACACAGAAACGGCTGTTGTCTGGAGAGACTGGAAATATAAAGTTGGCGATCATATATTGTTCAATGACACGGACAGATTTTCTCTGCTCTATAATAATTTAAAAGGGCAAATTGTCCAAATAGAACTGTTTGACAGTGGAATCAGATTTACAGTAGATGTAGAGATCCCGTTAACAGAGCAAGATTGCCAAAACGATGGCATAGAATTCATCGATATAATTGATGATGTGACCCGAATACGATTTGATGTACTTGATTTTGAAGAGGAAATGGCAGATGAAGATCGCAAAAAAGCCATCGTACCGTTTCAGCTTGCCTATGCGGTTTCAATTCATAAAGCGCAGGGCTTAGAGTATAGGTCAGTTAAGGTTGTTATTCCGAGTAGCAACGCTGAAAAAATAACACACGGTATTTTCTATACAGCAATTACGCGTGCAAAAGAAAAGCTAAAAATCTACTGGAGTTCTGAAACAATGCAAGAAGTCGTCGCTGGATTTTCAGTAGACACTTCAAGACAAAAAAGTTTGGCAATTATTAAGGAGAAGCTGAAGCAGGACAAGAATACTTAGGAATAGGGCACCGACCGTTTGGTCGGTGCTCTATTTATATATGAGCCATCTATAAGTCAATAGTGATTATCAGCCGTCCTCCCATCATCGGGAGGGCGGCTTTTTTGCGTCTTGATAGAAAAATTAAGAAATTTCTCGAAAACACCCTGCCAAATGGTACCCCTTATTCAGAGCAAGTAGAAGGGTCCTTTTGAAAAATTGAGGGGACTTTTCAAATTACTTTGCCAAAATCTCAAAAAATTTCCCAATTGGTTAGTAGGAGG
>ERZ827168.4728-NODE-4728-length-12167-cov-11.290869_pt1 | contig 12167 bp, 14 predicted proteins | sample MGYA00519868_ERZ827168 | MGnify/ENA primary metagenome ERZ827168 (study PRJEB31778, sample SAMEA3449271) | human gut metagenome | biome: human gut; feature: human-associated habitat; material: faeces | place: United Kingdom | collected 2010/2012 ...
ACTTATCCATCGCACACGACAAAGGGCTGTGTGCCCTTGTCAAGCGATGTAAATGTTTTCAAATAGCGCAGCCTTTCTTGCAAGCGTCTCCGCACGTCCAGAAGGGAGTGCGAAAATGCTAACGGATAGAACATCAATATCAAAATGCTGGACCGCCCGAACCGAGGTTATCACCCCGATTCGGGCGGTTTGCTGTTCCATGCGAATTTTGCCGATTCCTGCAAGAGAAACGGGATTTAAGGAGAAAAACAGACAAGGGGACCTAAAGAGGTGCTGCTAACAAGGTTATAACCCCTGCGCAGGTCCTCTGCTTCGAGACACTTTGTCCCGAAGTTGGCAGCCCCGGCTGCCGATCTCCGCCATTCCTCCATTCAGACCGCAGACACAAAAATCTGAATGGAGGATATACAAATGACTACCATCAATCTGAAGGACTTTTATCCGTGGTACACCCATGATGAGTACATCGAAGTTTCTGATGAAGTGGCCGCCGCGCTGAAGGCGGACAAGCTTTATGAGGCAGCCTATCAGCGGAAGGTAATGCGTAACAAAGCGCAGTATTCCCTCGACTGCGACGATGGGATCGAGTATTCCGCCTGTCAGCATGAACCGTCCCCGCAGGAGTTGCTGGAGCGCAAGGAGCTGTTCTACCATCTCTGGAACGCGCTGAACTCTCTGCCGGAGGTGCAGGGCGTCCGGGTGGAGGCCCATCTCATTCTCGGTAAGAGCTACACCCGGATTGCGAAGGAACAGGGCGCGGACCGGAGTGCTGTCCGGCGCTCCGTAAAACGCGGGAAAACGGCTATGAAAAAATATTTGAAAAAAGTTTTGTGATTAGGGTCTCCTTTTGGCCGGTTTTTGTCCTTGGTATATGAGAGGAACTTTTTTAACCTCTCCGCAGCAAAGCAGCAGCGTGGCCCGCCCACTGTGCAGGCTGCCGCCGCCTGCTGTGCGGGAGCGCCGGGCTATGAATTGCTGTCTTATGACGGGCCGAAAAAATGAGCGCGGCGCTCCCACAATACCATAGGACTTCGAGACACTTTGTCCCGAAGCAGGTCAAGCGCGAAGAGCGCCGCCAGCGGCGGCGCTCTTTTGCGTCTTAACTACATGAGGAGGTTTCGCCATGAGGCTCACTATCCGCGAATTGGACAGGCTGCAAAGTGTAGATATTGGCGCGGTAGATCCGGCCATGCTGCCGGACGCGGGTAGCGTGGCGCTCAACGCTGCCCTGCCCCAAAGAGACCGCGTGTCCTGTTTGGTACAGGCAGGAATCAATCCCTACTGCTTCTGCGTCGGCGGTGTCGGCGTTAAGATTGAATTTTCAGAGGATGGGCCATCCCTACAGGACACATTGGCAGCGTTTCTTCTCCGTATTAAAAGCGGGCGATAATATCGTTCCTGCCTGCCGCTTCGAGACACTTTGTCCCGAGGCGGGACTTTCAAAGGCATCGTTGTTGTCCCACCCGAACAGAGGTATAATATAGGTGTAATGTGATAGGGAAGGAGGAACAATGGCACGCACAAAAAACAGAGAGTATCAGCAGGTTCTTTCCCCGGCTTACACCTTTTCCCGCCGCTGGAAAATGGGCGGTTACATCCGTCTTTCCAAGGAAGATCTGAAAAAAGCCCTCAATGGCAAGGATGACAGCAACAGCGTCAAAAACCAGCGGGACCTGCTCAATGACTTCTACCGCAAATATCAGGAGGAATTTGAAAGCATCACTGAATATGTGGATGACGGCCACACCGGGACAGATTCGGACCGGGAGGCGTTCCAACAACTTCTGGCCGACGTAATGAGCCGCAAGATAGACTGTGTTGTGGTAAAAGACCTTTCCCGCTTTGCCCGCAACTACAGCGACGCGGGTAGTCTGATCGACAACCTGTTTGTGCAGATGGGTGTCCGATTTATCAGCCTCGCGGAAAACGTAGACAGTTACAAGGACCCGGACAGCGTTTCCAGTATCATCGTTCCCATTACCAACGTAATGAACGATCAATACTGCTATCAGACCTCAAAGAAGATCCGGCAGGTGTTTGACTACAAGCGGCGCAACGGCCAGTATATCGGCTCCAACCCACCTTTTGGGTATGTCAAAGATGCAAAAGACCGTCACCACCTTGTTATCGACCCCGATGCCGCCGAGATTGTCCGGCTCATTTTCTCTTTGCTACTCAAGGGAACATCGAAACGGGGTATCAGTTTCTATCTGAACGAGCACGGTATTCCCAGCCCCTCGGTCTACAAGTTGGAAAAGGGCATGACGGTTTCCAACAAGCCGGACGGCAACACCCTTTGGTCGGGACGCATGATCCATACGATTCTCACCAATCCCATGTATACCGGTGATCTGGTGCAGGGGCGGTTTCGTGTAAAAAGCTACAAGGTACATCAGATCGAGACGGTGCCTGAAGAGGAATGGGTACGGGTAGCTGATACCCACGAGGCCATTATCGACAAGGCCACTTTTGAGAAGGTGCAGGAATTGCTGCTTCGGGATACCCGAACATCGCCACAGGGGCGCACCGTCCACCTGTTCAGCGGTTTTCTCAAATGTGCCGACTGCGGCAGAGCCGTTACCCGCTGTTCCGGCAAGAACAACGTGTATTACGCCTGCGCTACCTATAAGAGCCGTTCAAGAAATGCCTGCACAATGCACTCTATCAGTCATGCCCGGTTGGAGGCCGCCGTGTTGTACGCCATCCGGCAGCAGGTGCATCTTGCTGTCTCCTATTCAGAAGTCATCGCCCAAATCAATTCAGCCCCTATCAAAAAAAACCAGTCTTTCCGACTGGACGATACGATTCATGCAAAAGAACGTGAGCTTGCCAAAGTGACCCGTTATAAACAGTCTCTTTATCAGGACTGGAAAGACGGGGAGATCACGCAGCAGGAATACCGGGATATGAAGGCCACTTATGACCGCCAAATCAATGAGGTGTCCGATGTGCTGGCCAGACTAACCGCTGAACGTGCGGAGCTGGCAAACGGCGTTGACAAGGAACACCCTGCGCTGGTCGCTTTCAAAAAGTATCAGAATATCGATGCCCTGTCCCGTGAGTTGCTGATCGAGCTGGTGGATCATATCAAGGTCTATGAAAATGGCAATATCAGCGTCAAGTTCAAGTTTGCCGATCAGCTTCGCCGCATCGCGGAGTACATCGACGTCAATACCGCTGAATCCCCTGCATGGGCGGTTTGATTTCGCACTACATTCCCTGTGTCAGCGTGTTTTCCTAATAGGACGTGAACATATGCGCGCGTGCTGCCGTGCGGCGCGGCCTTTCCCGAAGTGGCCATCGGCCGTGTACTCGCTGTGAAGCGCCGCTGCGGTCTTGGCAGCAGGATCGTTGCCGCAGCCATTGATACGGCGAAGGAACGGCTGCACGCCGATACGATCACCATTGAAGCGCAGACCTATGCGCGCAAGCTGTATGAAAACTTCGGTTTCCGCCAAACGTCGGAGGAATTTTTGGAAGATGGGATCCCGCACATTCAGATGCAGCTTGTAATAACAGAATAAGAAAAGCTCCTCTCCAAAGGAGAGGAGCTTTTGCGATATCTTTTACTTGCGGCTGAACGGTGCGACGGCACGCTCGTGCTTTGCAGAATGTGCGATCGGAGCCATCGTGCGGTGCTCCTTAGGCGTGCGCAGATTGCGCCTGTTGATGAACGCGGGGGCAACCTGCGGAAACAGCGCGAGCGAAAGAACGTCCTCTTCGCTCCTGGCAAGATCCTTGAATTCCTCGCGGTACTTGGGAAGCTCCGGCTCCAGAAGGTCGGCGGGACGGCAGGTGATGACCTCCTCGGGCTTGATGCCGGCCTTGGCGCGGACATCTTCATTAACGGTGCCGGGCAGCTTGCCATATTCGCCGCGCAGCATGGCCTTGGATTCCTTGGGTACCATCTTGTAGCGCTCGCCGGTGATGATGTTCAGCACGGCCTGCGTACCGACGATCTGACTCGAGGGCGTGACCAGCGGGGGATAACCGAAGTCCTCGCGCACGCGCGGGATCTCGGCGAGCACATCGTAATACTTGTCCTCCTTGCCCGCCTGCTTGAGCTGGGAGATGAGGTTCGAGAGCATGCCGCCGGGCACCTGATACAAAAGCGTGTTCGTGTCGACATTCAGCACCTTCGGGTCGAGCGCGCCGCTTGCCTTGAGCTGCTCGGCCACCTTGCGGAAGTGAATGGCGGCCTCGCTCATCTTGTCGAGGTCAAGCCCCGTGTCGCGCACCGTGCCCTTGAGCGTAGCGACAAGAGATTCCGTTGCGGGCTGGGAGGTGCCGTTGGCGAGCGGGGAGAGCGCAGTGTCAACGATGTCGACACCTGCCATCGCGGCCATCAGATAGACCATGTCGCCCGTGCCGCTCGTGTTGTGCGTGTGCAGATGAATGGGCATGTTGACCGTTTCCTTCAGGCGCTTGACAAGAGAGTAAGCGTCCATCGGCAGTAGGAGATTGGCCATGTCCTTGATGCACAGCACATCGGCGCCCATCTGCTCAAGCTCGCGGGCAAGCTTGACAAAGTAGTCCTCGTTGTGAATGGGAGAAATGGTGTAGGAGAGCGTTGCCTCGACCTGTCCGCCGTATTTCTTCGTGGACTTGATGGCCTGCTCCAGGTTGCGCACGTCGTTGAGCGCGTCGAAAATACGAATGATGTCGATGCCGTTTTCGATGGACTTGGCGCAGAACTCGTCCACCACGTCGTCGGCATAGTGCTTGTAGCCTAAAATGTTCTGGCCGCGGAAGAGCATTTGCAGCTTGGTGTGCGGCAGGTGGGCACGCAGCTGACGCAGCCGCTCCCACGGATCCTCGTCCAGAAAGCGCAGGCAGGCGTCGAACGTGGCGCCGCCCCAGCACTCAAGCGAGTAATATCCGATCGAGTCGAGAATTTCGCAGGCGGGGAGCATCTGCTCGAGCGTCATGCGCGTGGCAGCCTGCGACTGGTGTGCATCGCGCAGGATGGTGTCGGTGATGAGAAGAGGCTTGTTCGATAAAAATTCCATGGCGGTGTGAGGATCCTTTCTTAAAGTTATTATTCAGTTTAGCACAGCAGCGTGGACTTGGCAAGCGGCCTTTCGGTAATTATTTTTCATTTTTATCAAATGCTTCAAAAAAAGTGATGAATACGATAAAAATATCACATCGCTCGCGTCTGCGCTTGACGGCGGTGGAAGGATGTGGTAGGTTATAAACGCATTTTCCCTATGTTCGGGCGCGGCGGCACGCCTGATTTTTTGTTGTCCGGAGGATCCCACGATGACTTTTTTTGAACTGCTTCTCATCGGCATCGGCCTGTCGATGGACGCCTTTGCCGTGTCGATCTGCAAGGGGCTCTCCATGCAGAAGATCGACAAGAAATATACGCTCTGCATTGCGCTCTTTTTCGGCGGCTTTCAGGCGCTGATGCCGCTGCTCGGCTATGCACTCGGCAGCCGCTTTTCAGGCTATATCGAGCGCTTTGACCATTGGATCGCCTTTGTTCTGCTGGCGTTTATCGGCTTAAACATGATCCGCGAGAGCCGCGAAGAGGCGGAGGAGGAAAAGCACTATACGGGCATCAACTTCAAAGAGCTTTTTATCCTTGCCGTTGCAACGAGCATCGATGCACTGGCGGTCGGCGTGACGTTTGCCTTTTTGCAGGTAAATATCGTGCCCGCCATTGTGATCATCGGCTGCACGACGTTTGTTATCTCGCTTGCGGGCGTATATGTCGGCAATGTGTTCGGTGCGCGCTACAAGAGCCGCGCTGAGCTGACCGGCGGCGTTATTCTGGTTTTGATCGGGCTGAAGATCCTGCTTGAGCACCTTGGTGTGATCGCTTTTTGAGGAAATGATCCTCTCCCCTTATCCTGCAACAAAAAGAGGGCTGCTTGAAGCAGCCCTCTTTTATGCAAGTGTTCAGCAGCCGCAGCCGGTGTTGCAGCCACAGTTATTGTTGCAGCCGCAGCTGTTGCCACAGCCATTGCCGTAGCCGCCGCAGGCAAAGATCAGGATGATGAGGATCAGGATCCACAGGCAGCAGCCGCCGCCGAAACCACAGTTATTGTTGCACATAAAACGAACCCCCTATGAAGATTGAAACCACCGGCGCGGCGGTCTCATTCCATAGTATGGAGGGGAAAGAAAAAGGTGTCAGCCGATGCGCGCGGAGCTGACCATTGCGCGGGAAGCGCGGTAGGCCGCATCAGAGAAAACGCCGCGTGCAATGAGCACATCGCTCAATGCGCCGCCGCCGTTTACGTTCGTTTCGAGCGCGTAATAGGAGAGATAGACCACATCGGCGCGCAAAAAGGCAGATGCGCGCAGCGCACTCACCTCGCCGGAAGTCAGGACACCGGCAAAATACGCGCGCTCGGGCGCGTTGGAGATGTCGGTCTGTGCGGTGGAACTGTAACGCAGTGCGCGCAGCAGAAATTCCGTGTACATCTCTGCCGAAGCGCTCATTGTTGTGCCGAACATCGTCGGCTCAACGCCGTTGGTGTAACCCTTTGCGTAGGCGTAGGCGGCATAGGGCTCCGCCCAGTCGGGCACATCGGCAAAAGGCTGATAAGCCGTGCAGGCGAGCGCCTCGCTTTCCTCACCGAGCAGGCGAATGAGCATGATGAGCGCTTCCATGCGCGTGGGAGCTTTTTCAAGGTCAAAGCCCTCACCGTAGCCGGTGTCCGAGCCGCGGAAGAGGGAGATCGTTTTAAGCGCGGCCGCCATGGCCGGATAGTCGACAGACGGGGCGGGGGAGAGGGAGTAGAGGCCGCAATAGCTCAACACCGCAGTTTTTCCGGTGACGGCGAAGAGAGCGGTCGTGTCCTCAGCGACGAGGTAGCGGTGGTTCTCAGCAAGCGAAGCGCTGCTGCTCACCTCGCTGCCGGTCGTCACATCAATGACCGCACCGGAGGAGAACTGGACGTTCACATTGCCCGCAAGCACGATGACCTGAAGCCCGGTGGGACCGGAGAGCATGTCGCCCTGCTTGAGGCGCGCCTCGGTAAAGACGTCGGCGCGCTGCGCGCCGGCATTGGCCTCCGCTGCGGCGACGGTCGAGCGGAGTACGGTTTCCGCCTGCGTGTAGGCCGTCTGCCCGGTTTTATCAAGGGAAGCGTCGATAGATGAATTTGCCTTGGCAGTAAAGACCGTTTGCAGATAGTTGAGCGAGATCAGCGGGTCGCTGCTGTCTCCGCCAGCAGCTGCGGCTGCGGTGGCAAGCACCGTTACCGCGAGGAGAGATGCGAGCAGCGCGATGGGGCGTTTCACGATGAGCCTCCTTCCTCCTCCGCCTCAGCAGAGGTTTCAGAGATCCGATAGCTCAGCGTAAGCAAGCTGTCGGCAAAGTGAACGTCTTCGGTAAAGACCTCGCTGCCGACATTCAGCTCCGTGTTGGTAAAGTTCCAGATGCCGCGCACGCCAAGCGAGATGAGCTGCTCGGCAACCTCCTGCGCGATGGTTTTCGGCACTGTCAGCACAGCGACATCGGGGTGGCAGACGGCGAAATAGTCGCCCAGCTCATCAAACGAACGGATGAGCACGTTGTTTACACGTGTGCCGATGAGCGCGGGCGAAACATCGAACGCGGTGTCGAGCAGAAAACCGGCCTGCGCAAAGTCAAAGTTGCGCAGCAGCGCATGACCCAGGTGACCGGCGCCGATGACGACAAGGCGGTGGCCTTCGTCCACACCGAGGATGTGGCCGATCTCTGTGCGCAGTTCGAGAATGTTGTAGCCGTAGCCCTGCTGGCCAAATTCGCCGAAGCAGCTCAAGTCCTGACGAATCTGCGAGGCGGTGATGCCCATGCGCTCGCCGAGCAGGCTTGAGGAGATGCGCACAATACCCTTCGAATGCAGATCATCAAGATAGCGGTAGTAGCGGGGAAGACGCCGGATGACAGCGTCGGAAATTTTTCGTTTTTTCATAGGAACGGTCCTTTGCTATGGAATACTGCAATTATACGAGCGAAGAAAGAAGTTGTCAATTTTTTTAACGATCTTTGACGAAAAATTTAGCTTTACAGGGTTGGAAAAACTTGCTATACTATTATTGTTGGCCGACCTGCGGTCAAAATTTTATATGTGCCCGTAGCTCAGTTGGATAGAGCGTCAGACTCCGACATTTCAGGTGTCTCCAGTTGAGATATGGCGCAAAGCCTTGCCGCACCTGCGTTTGCGGGAACGGCAGAGAAAAAATGCGTGGTCGTTGACTACTATTTGACGACTATCGCAGAAACCCACAACCCAATATGCGCCCGTAGCTCAGATGGATAGAGCGTTAGACTCCGACTCTAAAGGCCGCTGGTTCGAATCCAGTCGGGCGTACCACTCGCCTCCAAAAGCCCATGGCTTTTGGAGGTTGTCCTTTGCCGCAATTGACAAATACGGCTGTCCCATGGTATAATAAAACTCCAAAATAAGTGTGGATTTTTCTGGAGCATCGCCTCCATTTTTCGCCACGCATCCGACAGGGTGTGCGGCGTTTTTTATTAGGAGGAACGACGGATGAACATATTTTACCAACTCATCGGGTTCGGCGCACTGATCGCCATGGGTCTCAGCTACTGGCAGAATGACAAGCGTACCATCTTGCTGTGGCAGGTGGTGGCCAACCTGATCTTCGCCATCCACTACACGCTGCTCCACGCACGCTCCGGCGCACTGTGCAGCTTTTTCCAGATCGTCGTGCTGCTGCTTTTCCTATTGCAGGAGAAATTCAACTGGAGTAGACTGGTCACCGCGATACCCATCGTGGCAGTATTTCTGCTGATTGCCGTGGTGACCTATGAGACGCCAGTGACGGTACTGCCCATCGTGGCATCGTTGGCGGCGTTACTGCCGTTCTTCCAGTCCAGGCGGTGGGTGATACAGGTGGCGGGCATTGCCAGCGGCCTGTCGTGGCTGGCGTATGTCATTGCGGTACGGTCGTATTCCGGCATGGTGACAGAGTCGGTACTGACCATCATCACGGCGGCGTCCCTGCTGAAGAAGAAAGCCAGAAAGCCCTGAACGGACAGACCCCCGGCACATTGTGCCGGGGGAGTCTGCCGAAGGGGTGCGCCGCGTCAGGCGTAGTGCTTCAGACCCTGCGCCATGGATGAGGCGGTGCAGCGGCGGGCATGGCAGGAGAGCGTGTCACGTTTCTCTCCGGCGCACCGGGTGGCTGCTATCAGCGTGGCCAGTCTCCGCTTGCGGGGGACTAAGGGAGTATCCTGTTTCATTTGCTTTTCCATGGAATATACCTCCGTTCGTTTTACTACCGCTATCATAAAACAACGGACAGTCTGTTCCATTGGCAAAAATAAGTGAACATTTCTATGAAAATTGTGATAGTATCACAAGGGGGGCAGAAGCCATGACATCACAGCACACAGCGGACTATCCCACACTGCAGGAGGTGCTGCGCCTGCCCGTGTTCGCAGGCTGCACGGTCTGCGGCGGCGCGGCGGGACTTGGCCGTAGAGTCAGCGGTGTCAATCTGACGGACACACCGGACTACGCGCGTTGGCTGGCGCAGGGAGAACTGCTCATCACCACTGGTTTTGCCATCGCAGACGATCCGCAGGCCGTGGATGCGCTGCTGCCCACGGCGGCAGAAAAAGGCCTGTCCGGCGTGGGTATCAAGCCGGGGCGCTACCTGCCCAGCCCCCTGCCGGCGGCGCTGGCGGAGAAGGCTGACCGACTGGGACTGCCGCTGCTCCAACTGCCGACCGATATGCGCTTTGCCGAGTTGGCCGATGCGGTGTCCCGCGAGATCGCACGGCGGCGAATACCGGCGGAGCAGGAGCGGCAGCTGGCCGTACTACTGCACCATCTCATCTCTGGCGCGCCGCTGAGCGAAGAGATGGAGCGGCAGGCGGCGGAGTCCGGTATCCATTTGGAATGTCCGCATATCCTGTTGCGGATACGGGCGGATGCGCCGGAATTGCAGCGGCGCTCTTGGCTGCACGAGGCAGAAGAGTGCTGCCGGGTGCTGGGCGCGGACATGTGGGGGGCACTGTTGGAGGATGGCCTTCTGCTGGTGCTGGAGGCGGACGACCTGTTCGCGCTGGAGATGCCGCTGTGGCAGGTGATGGCGGACTTTGCCGCCGTCCACGGCGTTATCTGCGGCGTCAGCCGCCCCTACGGCGGTACGGTGGGTTTTCAGAAAGCAGACCGCAGTGCCCGCGCGGCGCTCCGCATGGCGGCGCGAACGGAAACACCCTGCGTGACAGACGACCCAGCGGGGGTGGTACGGCTGCTGGAGGAATCCTCCCCGGCGGAAACGGACGCCTATATCCATCGGCAGCTGGGAACGCTCCTGCGGCAGCCAGAGCCGCGGCGGCAAGAGCTGCTGGACACGCTGGCGAGCTGGTTGCGCTGTATGGGCAACCAGCGCCGGATGGCACGGGAGCTGCACCTGCACTACAACACCGTGAGTTACCGGCTCCAGCAGCTATGGATGCTGCTGGAGGCCGATCCGGTCGATCCGATGAAGCGATTGGCATTGGAAACGGCCCTGTATCTGTACTGGTACAGGCGCACATAAAGGAGTGACTGATCATGGATAAGAGCAGGACGATCGGTGAATGGGAGCGGATGGTGTCGGGGCGTCTCTATACGCCTACTGATCCGGAGATTGCCAAGCGGCACCGGGTTGGTATGCGCCGCTGTGACCGGTTCAACCGCCTCCCGCTGTGGCGTACCAAGACCAAGCAGCGTGCGCTGGAGCGCCTGATCCCCTCCGCAAAAGGGAAGAATTTCGAGGCGTTTGCACCCTTTTACTGCGAGTACGGCGTGAATATTTATGTGGGGCGGAACTGCTTCGTCAACTACAACAGCGTATTTCTGGATGTAGCGCCCATTACGCTGGGGGACAATGTACTCATTGGACCCAATGTGACGCTGGCCACGCCCAACCATCCGTTTATCGCCGAAGAACGAGCCTATACAGACTACCCCAACGGCTGCCATGCGTTGGAGTATGCCGAACCCATCACCATCGGGGATCACTGCTGGCTGTGCGCCGGTGCGACGGTGTGCGGTGGCGTGACCATCGGAGCGGGAAGCATCATCGCCGCCGGCGCGGTGGTGACGCGGGACATCCCGCCCAACAGTATCGCTGCCGGTGTGCCCGCCAGAGTGCTGCGGCAGATCGGCGAGCGCGACCGCCTGTATGTATGGGAGAAGTATGTGAAGAACGAACTGCCCGATGCGCAGCGGTGACAACAAAATCTGGGAGCAATTACAAAAACCGTCTCAAGCAACATGTTAGAGACGGTTTTTATATGCGGAGAATTAGGAGAATTGAAACCTGATTTGACCACTACTGCACATTTTGCAATCCAACTGAGCTATCCTATGTCATATCTCCAGCATTCCCTGCAAGCCCGCGCTGGCGGCCTTTTTGTTCTTGTCGAAAGCATGGGTGTAGATGTCCAGCGTGGTGGAGGGCTGACTGTGGCCGAGGATGCCTGCCACCGTTGCAACATCCGTGCCGCCCGCGATCATCAGACTGGCGGCGGTGTGCCGGAGGGAATGGACGTTCAGTTCCCGCGGCAGGCCGTTCTTCTTGAGGATCAGCTTGAAGCGGTAGGTGAAGGTGGTGGGCGTCATGGGGAGCTGCGCTCCTTGACGGCGGAACAGGAAGTCATCAGCGGTCAGCTGCCGCTGGTCATAGGTTTCGGTGATATCGGCCCTCCTGAGACAGATGAGCCGCTCGCCATTGCTCTTGCGGAAGGAGACCAGAATACCGATTTTGCCCAGCGTATCCGGAGGATGGCCGTCTGGGGCTGAGCAACGACCGCGCTGAGCACAGCATAAAGCCATTTGCGATGGGACGAAGGAACTGATTATTCGCCAATACGCCAGATGGTGCCTGAGCCAGTGCCGTAATGTATAGTCTGATTGAAACAACAAAGGAAAACGGTCTGGATCCGTACCGATATCTTTTGTGGGGGTTGCAAAGCGCACCCAAGTTGAGCGAGATGGACACAACATGGGAGGAACACCTCACGCCGTCCACGCACTGGATAAATGCAGGATGTCAAAAGATTAAAGAGAGCTGGCTCGTGCCAGCTCTCTTATACTGTGCGCTGTCAGGTTCTACGGTTACTATCAAAGTGCATTGACGGTTCCTGATTTCTCAAATATTCTGTTTCAGGCAGGTCTTAATGTCATCCTCAGCATTGGTAATAAGCCGCA
>ERZ827168.4734-NODE-4734-length-12155-cov-7.209669_pt1 | contig 12155 bp, 13 predicted proteins | sample MGYA00519868_ERZ827168 | MGnify/ENA primary metagenome ERZ827168 (study PRJEB31778, sample SAMEA3449271) | human gut metagenome | biome: human gut; feature: human-associated habitat; material: faeces | place: United Kingdom | collected 2010/2012 ...
TTAAAAAAGTAAATAGTTCTTTTTTTATCTGTCTACTTTTATTGTATCACTTCATAATTGTTCGCTTTTTTGTTTATAAAATAATTATAGTTATTTATTTTGGATAATTGTAAAATGGTGTGTATAGACACAAATAAGTGATAATTATTTATGTAGTCAATGCCGTTATGCATTGGCTATTTTTTTCTAACTTTTTGCTCTTCCAAATCATTAATTAAAAACTTATCAATAGAATTTTTGATTTTATCAAATTCATATCCGATAGTTCGACATGTATTTAAACCTTTATTTTTCGCATTTTCAATATTAATAGAAGTATAATCAATAAATAAAATATTTTCTGGTAAAAATCCTAAATCATCCTCAATAATTTCAAAGGCAAGTTTATCATTTTTTTTAAAATGTGTCAAAAAAAAGCCAAATATAATCAAATTTATCTAAATCAAACTGTTTATCTAAAATAGGAAGAAAAAAAATTAAATCTGAAAATATTCCTATTTTACATTTTTTTCTCAAAGAATGAATGTAATCTACAAGTTCCTTATAATAACCAACATTCAAGTGTTCCATAATAAATTTATTTGAAAACTCTAAAACAGTGGTATTAAGTCCTCCGCTAGAATTAAGTCTTTCTATCAATTTACTTTTACTATCGTCATCATTTTGTCTACTTATAAACACACCGTTTTCATCAGCTAAAGCATTAATATAAATACTCCAAGCATCATTATCAAAGAATGCAGGATTAAAACTTCTAATTGTTCTAATAATAGCTTGTTTATCATTATTCTCAACAGGAGACTTATGCATAATAACGCCTCTCAATCAAATATAACTACTTTTTTCTCCATACAATCACCATTTATATTTTAAAATATTATACATTAAAACATCTATATATCAAATAATGTTAAAGTATTATTTTTGAATTATAACCAAACTAATATTTATATTTAATTAAAAATTATTTGCTTATTTTTTAATCTTTTTTATATAATAGTTGCAGGAGGACTACTATGAAAAGATTAGACTTTAAGACAGCATTATTTTTAAATATTATAGGTGCTAAAAAGGAAAAGAACATTTTAAGAAACGGAGAAGATAAAGAATTAATTAAAAAGACAGAAAAAAATATTGTATATGTATTTGAAAGTTATGATGAATTTAAAACATATTTTGAAGAATATCTTGGAAGTGTAGATGAAGACTTGATTAATATGGCAATTGTTACAAGAAGTAGTAAGGGACAAGTTATTGCTTTAAAAGGACTATGTGAAAATATAATTGTAAAAGTTCAAATGAAAAGAGAATATGATAAATTAACTGATCAAAAAGTAAAAGAAATTCATAATGAGGGAAAATTAACTTCTTTTGACATGGTAGATTTGTGGCAACAAAATAATGTATGTGTTCCAAGTGATGACAATAGATGCAGTTTCTTTGATAATAATTGTGATAGTTGTTTATTAGAATATGCATCTCATAAATTAGAATATGATGTAAGAGATGTACAAACAACAATTGCTGCAAAAGAAAAAACATTGATAAAAAGATAAGTTGGTATAGGATATTATCTTTTTATATTGTATAATAAACATATTTTCAGGAGTGATTTGTATGGAATTAAAAAAATGTGATGAATTAACTAAAAAAATATTTCTTCAAATAGCAAAATATAACTTATTTGATTATTTTGAAGATAAAGACGAAATATTTTCTTGGATAAAACAACTAACAGAGAGAGAAATTAATAATTTTTTAAGTTTAAATGTTGATATAGAAAAAATAAAATTTGATAAAGAAATTTTAATTGATAGTAATCTTTTAAAAACAAAAGATTATTTAAAAAGAGTAGAAGAAATAGTAAGCATAGATAATGCAGATGGCTGGTATCATTTATTTAAAAATTTAATAACAAAAGACTTTTTAGAAAGTGACAGATTCTATAAAGATATAGAAAAGTTAAAAACTGCTCATTCTGCTCAAATACCACTATGGATTATTGGAGACAGAACATTTATAAATAGTCCATACCATGATGAAGACTTTGATATGCTAATAAGTAAAATATATAAATCAAATGAAGAATATGACTATGTATCAGGAGAAGCAATTGCAAGTCTTTCAGCAAACGAATTATCTATTTATAGTGGTCATCATCAGAGTGATATGCAAGAAGTATATAACTCATCAAGTGATATTTTACAATCAACTAGTTCTTTTCCAAAAAGATCAATTAATAACTTAGCAGAAGACAAGGTATCACTAAATGATCCATTTCATCAAGAAAATATGGAAATATTAAAAAGTAATCCAGAAATAGGTAATTTTTTATACGCTGTAATGACAGATGAAAAAGTGCTAAAACGTCAAGATTATAGAAGAATAATAAGAAAAATGGTAGAACATAAAGATGATGCAAAATATGTTTTCTTAGTTTGTACCTATATACTAGGTTTAGACGAGGCAAAATTATCATTGAACCTTACACAACAAACATTTATATATGAGTTAGGTGGTTTATCAGCTATACAAGATAAAGCAGAACAAATTTACCTAGAAATGAATACTATTGATGCTCCATATATTGAAATTGAAACTTATAGAGAAGATAGTAAACCAAAAACATTTTTTAAAAGATTATTTAAAAAATAAAAAATATGTTAAACTATTGTAATAAGAAAGGATGTATATATGAATAAGTTGGATAAATTAATAAAAATATTACTAGATGAATTAGAAGAAAAAATAGATGTACCAACAAATGAAAGTGAAAAGTTTTATTTATATAAAACACTTGTAAATATAAGATTACCAAAAGAAATAGATGAGAAATACTTATTATTAGAAGATGAATTTTTACAAAGTAGATTAAAGGACAATATCATTGATATAAATAATTTTAAAAAAGATAAAATATTTCTTTTTAAAGGTGATATTACTAAATTAAATTGTGATGCTATCGTAAATCCTGGAAATGAAAAAGGCTTAGGTTGCTTTGAACCATCACATGACTGCCTAGATAATAAAATAAATGTGAATGCTGGAATGAGATTAAGACTTGCTTGCAACGAAATAATGAGTAAAAAAAATTATCACTTAGAAAAAGCAGAATGCATAATAACTAAAGCGTTCAATTTACCTTCAAAATATATAATTGAAACAAATGGTCCAATAATCGATAAAAAGTTAGAAGAAAAAGATAAAGATGTATTAAAAAATTGCTATATTAACGCATTGAATTTAGCTAAAAAAAGTAATATTAAAACAATAGCTTTTCCATGTATTGCAACAGGACAATTTAATTTTCCAAATAGGGAGGCAGCAGAAATTGCCTATAATGCAATAAATGAATATGTAAAAAACAATCCTAATGTATTTGACCAAATAATTATATGTACATATAAAGATATTGACTATAATTATTATAAATTACTTATAAATTCAAAATAAAAGAGGTAATAAATTTGAAAAAGAAAAGTAATGATAGTAGCAAAAAGACTAACAAATTAATAAAAATAATAAATTATATTTTACTAATAATAATGTGTGTAGGTTCATTTTCTCTTATGATATATAGAGTCTCTCAAGGAAGATTTGGAAGAGTTCCAACAGATATAGCAATCTACTTTGTACTATTAATACCAGTAATTTTAAAAAGATTTATAAAGATAGGCAAAAAAGATAAACTAGAATTTTACATATTTATATTTATAGATGAATTTTTAGGATGCATCGTAAATTTATTTAAATATATACCTTGGTTTGATACATTTTCACATTTTGTATCAGGGATATATTTCTTTATAATAGGACTAAAAGTATTAAGATTTATTAACAAGTATGATGAAAAAAATATCTTATTTAATCTTTTATTTGCAATAGCAATTTCCTTATCGTCTGCATGTATTTGGGAAATATTTGAGTTCAGCATAGATAATTTATTTAATATGAATCTTCAGCATAATATAGATACTGGCGTTATAGATACAATGAAAGACATAATTGCTTGTACAACAGGAGCATTTATAAGTGGGTTTAGTTATTATTTTTATAGAAAAAAGTCTTAAAATAATGACAAAATAAAAAAAATATACTACAATAATAATGTGATTGCCCTATAGCCAAGTGGTAAGGCAGTGCGCTCTGACCGCATTACGCGTTAGTTCGAATCTAACTAGGGCAGCCATTATTATAATATAACAGCCAATTTTATTGACTGCTTTTTTGATAAAAAAGATAGAATATATGATTTTATATGTTTGTATTTTTAATATGAGTATGTTATAATCTAACATGTCAAAGAGGTGTAAAAAATGAATAAAGAAGAAAGAAAAGAATTAGCAGAACTATTATTTCCAAATATCAAACATGATAGAGCATATTATGAGAATATGTATCCGGAAAGAGATTTAGCAGATGGTGCTATGGTTACAAGATATGGACCATCTCCAACAGGAAGTGTACATTTAGGAAATTTATTTAGTGCATTTTGTGATATGATTTATGCTAGACAATCAAATGGTGTTTTCTTCTTAAGAATAGAAGATACAGACCAAAAGAGAATGGTCGAAGGTGGAATTGAAAATATAACTGGAGTATTAAAAGGATTTAATATCCTACCAACTGAAGGATATTCATTTGGAGGAAATTATGGTTCATACCAACAAAGTGAAAGAACAGAAATATATCAAACTTATGTAAAAGATTTAATAGAAAATGGCTTAGCATATCCATGTTTTATGACAGAAGAAGAACAAAACGAAATTAAAGAAGAACAAGCGATAAACAAGATGAAGATTGGAATATATGGAGTTTATGCAGTAGATAGAGATTTATCATTAGATGAAGTAAAAGAACATTTAAATAATAATGAAGAATATGTAATTAGACTTAAGAGTCCAGGTAACGCTAAAAACCAAATAGAAGTAGTAGATTGCATAAAAGGGAAAATTAAATTCCCAGAACATGATGTTGATACTGTACTTTTGAAAAAAGATGGTACGCCAACATATCACTTTGCTCATGCAATAGATGATCACTTAATGCATACAACACATGTAATTCGTGGAGATGAATGGGTATCAAGCTTACCACTTCACTATCAATTATTCCAAATTCTTGGATTTACTCCAGTTAAGTATGCACATATTGCTCCAATTACTATTAAAGACAAAGAAACAGGAACAATTAGAAAATTATCAAAAAGAAAAGATCCATGGGCTGGAGCAAAATACTATGAAGAAAGTGGTATTCCAATAGAGGCACTACATCTTTATCTAGCAACTATTGCAAATACTAATTTCGAAGAATGGTATTTGCAAAATCAAGATAAGTCAATTAAAGACTTCACATTCACATTCGAAAAAATGGCAATTGGTGGAACAAGTTTCGATGAAGATAAGTTCAATAACATTTGTAAAACTTATTTCTCAAGAAAAAATGGTAAAGAAGTTTACGAAGAAACATTAGAGTGGGCAAAAAAGTATGATAAAGAATATGCAACACTTCTAGAAGAAAATAAAGAATTAATGATAAACTTCTTAAGTATTGAAAAAGATGGTCCAAGACCAAGAAAAGATATTTCTAAATATAGTGATGTAAAAGAAGAATTCTCATATGCAATAGATAAGATGTTTGAAGAAGAGAATTATTCTAAATTTGATGGAGAAAAAACATATGATATTTCTCTAATTGAAGATTATGTAAATAACTATTTAGACCTAGATTGTACAAATGAAGAATGGTTTAACAAAGTAAAAGAATTTGCAATTAGTAATGGTTTTGCTGGAAGTCCAAAAGAATATAAGAAAAATCCAGAAGAGTATAAAGGTCATGTAGGAGACATTTGTGAGGCACTTCGTGTTATGGTAACAGGAAGACTTAAGTCACCGGATTTATTTAGTATCATGAAAATACTTGGAAAAGAAAATGTCTTAAAAAGAATTTCATTATATAAAAATTATATTAATAACTAGGAGTAAATCCTAGTTTTTTCTTTATATTTAAAGAAATTATAGCTATTTTTTAATTGATTTATCATTACTAGCATGATATAATTTATTCGTTGTGAAAGAGGAGTGGAAAAAATAATGGAAGAAATTAATTTAGAAGAGTTATTTTATTATTTTAGAAATAAAATTTCTTGGATAATTATTGCTATAATATTAGCAATTGGTATTGGAAATACATTTACAATTCTAACTAGAACACCTATGTATAAAAGTAGTACAACTATAGTTCTAGTAAATGAAAATAAAGATTCAAGTACGTACAATACAACAGAACAACAACTAAACAAGAACTTAGTTGGAACATATAGTGAAATAATAAAGTCAAGAATGATTTTAGAAACTGTTATTTCAAACTTAAAGCTTGATTATACAAGTGCAGATCTTGCTTCAAACATATCAGTTGAAGCAGTAGATAACACAGAAATAATTAAGGTTTCAGTTTCAGATGCTAATGCAAAGGAAGCAACAAGTATTGCAAATGAAATAGCTAAAGTATTTATGGAAAAAATCCAGAAAATATATAATTTAAACAATGTATCAATTATTGATAAAGCAGAAGATGCAATTGCTCCATATAATGTGAATTATGTAAAAGATAATGCAATTTATGTATTAATTGGTTTAGCATTATCATGTGGAACGATATTTATTTTCTTCTATTTTGATACTACAATAAAATCTAGTGAAGAAATAGAAAGTAAATTAGGACTAAACGTAATTGGTACTGTACCAAAAGTAGAAAAGGAGTAATTGTATGAAAGGTAAAGATTTAATTATAACTAAAAACCCAAAATCATTATTTGCTGAATCTATAAGAAGTATTAGAACAAATATTGCATTTGCATCACTTGATAAAGATGTAAAAATAATTATAAATACCTCTCCAGAAGCAGGAGATGGAAAAAGTTTTATAACTTCAAATCTAGCAGTTGCTTATGCACAAGAAGGAAAGAACGTTCTTTTAATTGATGCGGATTTAAGAAGAGGAAGATTACATGAGATATTTGATGTAATGAATGTTACAAGTGGTGGATATACAAATTTAATGTTAAATTATAAAACAAATATTTCATTATCAAAATATATTTTTCCAACATTTGATAAGAATATAGATTTATTACCAACAGGACCAATGCCACCTAATCCGGTAGAATTACTTGCAAGTGAAAAAAACAAAAAATTACTAGAACACTTAAAAACAAAATACGATTTAATAATTATGGATTGTGCTCCAGTAATTGGACTTAGTGATTCATTAATATTAGCAACACTAAGCGATATTAATTTAGTAACTGTTTCTGCAAAAAAGACAAGAATGGAAAATTTGGCTCAAGTACAAAAAATATTTAATCAAGCAAATTTAAAAATAAATGGAGTTATTTTAAATAAAGTTCCAATGTCAGGAAGTCGCTATTATAGTTATCATTACACTTATAGTAGTGATAATTATGGAGAACCAGCAAAAAAATAATGAAAGATTTACATTCACATTTACTATATGGAATAGATGACGGTAGTAAATCACTAGAAGAATCAATATCTTTATTAAAAAAAATGCAGGAGCAAAATATAACGGATTTAATGTGCACGCCACATTATATAGAAGATTCTCAATATGTTTGTAACAATAAAGATAAAAACAAAATTTTACGAGAATTGAAAAAAAGTATGAAAAAAGAGAACATAAATATAAATATATATTTAGGAAATGAACTTTTTATTACACCAAATGTTACAGATTTAATAAAAAAAAGAGAAGTCAAAACATTAAAAGGTTCAAGATATGTTTTGTTTGAATTCCCAATGAATAATGTTTACTTAAATACAAAAGAAATAATATTAAAAATGACTAAACACAGGTATATCCCAATTCTTGCTCATCCAGAAAGATATCCTATTTTTCAAAAGCATCCAGAAAAAGTAGAGGAATATCTAAAGATGGGTGTACTTCTTCAAGGAAATATGACTTCATTATTTGGAAAATATGGTTGGAAAGCCCAAAAAACTATAGAAAAATACATAAAAAAAGGATGGATATCATTTCTTGGAAGTGACACGCATCATGACTTTAATGTTAATTATAAAAAGTTAGAAAAAAAACTGCATAGATTAAATAAAGATAATGAATATATAAATAAAATACTTTATGCTAATTTTGATAAAGTGATAAATGATGAAGATATTCAAATGATAAGATAAAATAAGGCTAGAAGAAAATTCTAGTCTTTCTTTTTGAATATTATTATATTATCATACATAAAACAAAAAACTTGCATAAAGAAAAAATATGCCTTAAAATAGTAAGACAAGTAGTATTTTAAGGAAAGGTGTTATTATGAAATTAAATTTAAAAAAAGGCCCTGAAAGTGAAGAATTTAAATACAAAGAAGAAATAAAAAGTGAGTTAAAAAATAATAGTATAGTGTTATCTTTTGCACTAGCAATCATAGTAATAGGAATATTTTCAATATTCTATAAAAATAGTACATCTCTTTTAATAGGAATAGCGATATCATCATTATTATTAACAATAATTCAATGTGTTAGTAATGGAAATACAATGTACAACATACTTCCAATTTTTACAATGTTAATATTTGGTTTTTTTCAAAAATCATTAGAAAACATCCCAGTAATAAACGTCTTATTAAAAGAGCAATATACAAACTTTATTATTTTTATAGCGTTTAGTTTAACATTTTTGACACAAGCATATAAGAATATAATATTTAATCATAAAACAAAAGAACAATTGATAAATTATAACTTAGAAAAAAATAAACTTATCTACGCTCAATTAGAAGTAATAAAAACTATTAAGGATAAAACAAATAAAATTATTTCCTTAGTAGATAATAAAAATATTACACAAAAGGAATTAAAACAAGAACTAGAAGAATTAGAAGAATACGTAGAAGATCAGGCATTTGTAAGTAATGTCAAGTCTAGCCTAATTGTAAAGGGTAGTGAAGAAAACAAAAGTACATTTAACATTGAAGAAGTAGAAGAATCAATTAAGTTAAATAGTAGTATCGTCAAAAATAGAAAAATAAATGCTACTACAAGTTCTGAAAAAGAATAAAATATTTATAAAAAAATGACAACTTATATGTAAAGTATGTCATTTTTATAAATCATAAAATAAAAGATAATGTATAATACAAAACTATTGAGGTGATTATTATGAAGAAAACAATTTCAATAGTAGCAGTAATTATTTGGACATTAATTATCTTTTTAGCAAGTACAAAAACGTCAGCTGAGAGTAATACAACTAGCAAAGCGTTTATTTATAATAATTTAAAAGCAACAATTAATATTACAAATAAAATAAAATTAACAAATAGTGATATTTATAATGAAAAATGGATTGAAAGTAAAGTTGATATTTTAAATAAGCCAATAAGAAAATGTGCTCATGCATTTATCTATTTTGTCTTAGCAATATTATTGTGTTTATGTTTGAATATATCAGGAATAAATAAAAACAGAATATATTTATTAGTTTTATTAAGTGCATTTTGTTATTCATTAACAGATGAATTTCATCAGTTATTTGTAAATGGTAGAACTGGACAATTTAGTGATTGTTTAATAGATACAGCTGGGGCAATTCTTGGAATATTACTATTTAAAATAATACTTATAATAAAAAAACAAACTATCTAAAAATTAGATAGTTTTATTAAGCCCTTATATTTCAATGACTTAAAGTAAAAAGTGTTTGAAATATAAGGCTATTTTCGGTATAATAAGTAATAGTGATTATTAGGAGTGATAAAAATATGGCAGCAAGTAAATATGATGCAAGTACAATTAAAATATTAGAAGGCTTAGAAGCAGTTAGAAAAAGGCCTGGTATGTACATTGGTTCAACTGACAAAAGAGGATTACACCATTTAGTATGGGAAATTGTGGATAATGCAACAGATGAAGCAATTAATGGTTATGGTGATCATATTATTATAACTATTCATAAAGATAAATCTATTTCCGTAGAAGACCATGGGCGTGGTATACCAACTGGGATGCATGCATCAGGAAAATCAACACCTGAGGTAGTATTTACAGTATTACACGCTGGTGGAAAATTTGAAACTGATGGATATAAAGTGTCAGGTGGATTACACGGAGTAGGTGCCAGTGTAGTTAACGCATTATCTAAATGGATGGTTGTTGATATAAAAAGAGACAAGGAAGAATATACAATATCGTTTAAAGATGGAGGTCACCTTGATCAACCACTAACAAAAGTAGGAACAACTAATAAAACGGGTGCTACAATAAGATTCTTACCTGATGATGAAATTTTTACAACTACTAATTTTTCGTATACAACAATATGTGAACGTATGCAGGAGTCTGCATTTCTATTAAAAGGTCTAACAATAGAAGTTATAGATGAAGAAGATGGTTTATCATCAAAATTCCATTATGAGAGAGGACTAGAAGAATTTGTTGAAGATATAAATAAGGGAAAAAATACACTTCATAACGTATTTGCCTTTGAAGCAACAAAAGATAGAATAGAAGTAGATATTGCTATGCAATATACTGATACATATAATGAAAACATAGTTTCATTTGTTAATAATGTAAAAACAACAGATGGTGGAACACATGAGGTAGGATTTAAAACAGCACTAACAAGAGTATTTAATGATTATGCAAAGCAAAATGGATTAATAAAAGGAAATGCCAAAGCATTTGAAGGTAGTGATGTTCGTGAAGGATTAACTGCAGTAATAAGTCTAAAAATTCCAGAGGACATCTTACAATTTGAAGGTCAAACTAAAGGAAAACTAGGAACTCCACAAGCAAGAACTATAGTTGATCAATTAACATCAGATAATCTTAGAGTATATTTAGAAGAAAATAGAGCGATAGCAACTGAAATAATTGACAAATCACTAAAAAGTAAAGTTGCAAGAGAAGCAGCAAAAAAAGCAAGAGAAGCAGCAAGAAATAACACAAAAAGTAAGAATAACAAAGAAAGAATATTATCTGAAAAGCTAGCAAAAGCAACGGGAAGAGATTATAAACACAATGAATTATTCCTAGTCGAAGGTGATTCTGCTGGAGGATCAGCAAAAAGTTATAGAGACCGTGAACATCAAGCAATTCTTCCATTAAGAGGTAAAGTTTTAAATACTGAAAAAGCATCAGAAAAAGATATAGAAAACAATGCAGAACTAAGACAAATTGAATATGCAATAGGAGCGGGAATTGGACAAAACTTTGATTATAAAGAATCAAATTATGGTAAAGTAATAATCATGACCGATGCCGATGTCGATGGTTCCCACATACAAATATTATTAATAACTTTCTTCTACAAATTTATGAGACCTTTAATTGAACATGGAATGTTATTTATAGCAACACCTCCATTATATTCAATTGAAACAGGTAAAAAAGGAGAAAAAGAATATATTGCAACTAATGAAGATTTAGAAAAAAGGCGTCAAGAGCTTGGAAACAAACCATATAAATTACAAAGATTTAAAGGTTTAGGTGAGATGGATGCTGATGAGTTGTATGATACAACTATGTCTCCAAAAAATAGAAGATTAATAAGAGTAACTTTAACTGATGCAGCCCTAGCTGAAAAAAGAATCCACGTACTTATGGGAGACGAAGTTGCTCCACGTAAAGAATGGATAAATGAAAATGTAGACTTTACATTAGAAGATAATTTTAGAAAGTAGTGATAATATGGCAAGAAAAAAAGATGATTTTATAAACAACATAGCAAGAGAAATAAATGACTATAGTCTAGATGAGATAATGGAAGAGGGATTTGGAAGATACTCTAAAGAAATTATTCAAGAGCGTGCTCTACCAGATGTAAGAGATGGTTTAAAACCAGTTCAAAGAAGAATTTTATTTGCCATGCATAAAGCAGGGTATACATATAATAAACCATATCAAAAAAGTGCCAAAGCAGTAGGTTATATAATGGGTAACTTCCATCCACATGGAGACTCATCAATATATGATGCTCTAATTCACTTGTCTCAACCATGGAAAATGAGAAAAACATTTATCGATATTCATGGAAATAATGGTTCAATAGATGGCGATGGACCTGCTGCAATGCGTTACACAGAAGCAAGACTATCAAAAATAGCTGAAACAATG
>ERZ827168.4736-NODE-4736-length-12147-cov-9.488009_pt1 | contig 12147 bp, 10 predicted proteins | sample MGYA00519868_ERZ827168 | MGnify/ENA primary metagenome ERZ827168 (study PRJEB31778, sample SAMEA3449271) | human gut metagenome | biome: human gut; feature: human-associated habitat; material: faeces | place: United Kingdom | collected 2010/2012 ...
GCTGATGGGCGCACTCGGCGCAGCAGAGTATGCTCGCCAGAAGGGTCTTGCAAAGGCGAAATAAGGCTTAAAATAGTCTTTACTGCGGTATCTCGACAATAGACATTGTACTGAGTTTTAGTGCCTCGCGTTCAATAGGACGAATGTCCTTTGGCCACTGCACTGCAACGAGTACGATCCGATAGGGCGTATCGCAAACTGCATAAGCATTAAAGGGCAGCCTTTTGGCTGCCTTTTTTGCACGCAAAAAATTATTGATTTACCTACGGGATTGGTTGTATAATAATCACGAGGTGAAATATATGATATCAACTAAAGGACGCTATGCAATACGCATACTGCTCGACCTTGCCGAGCACAACAACGGCAGCTACATTCCCATGAAGGAGGTCGCCGCCCGACAGGAGATATCTCTAAAATACATTGAGAAGATCATGCCGTCACTCAAGTCATCCGGGCTTATTGACAGCGTTCACGGCATCGGTGGCGGCTACAGGCTCACAAGGCCGCCGGAGCAGTATACCTTGTGGGAGATACTAAAGCTTGCGGAGGGCGATCTCGCGCCCGTTTCCTGCCTTCAGGATAACGCACCGGTCTGCCACCGCGCGGCCGAATGCCGCACACTGTCGGTCTGGCAGGGATACTACGACCTGACCCGTGAATATTTTTCCGGAATAACGCTTGCTGACCTTATGAACGCGCAGCGCGGCGGAGATTACGTCATCTGACGATCTCTCCGCCGCCGAGTACGGTGTCACCGTCGTATAAAACGGCGGCCTGGCCGGGGGTTACAGCGCGCTGCGGCGAGTCAAACTGTATTGTAATGCTGTCGTCTTTGTGGGCAATCGCCGTTGCGGGCTGCTCAGGCTGCCGATAGCGGATCTTTGCGGTGCAGCGGATCGGTTCGGCCGGAGTCTCGCCGCTGATCCAGTTGAAGCCGCGAACCTCGGCTGTGGACGAGTACAGCTCGTCGCTGCCACCAAGCGTAACCGTGCTGTTTTCGGCGTCGATGCTGCACACATACCTGCGCTCGGGGAGTGACAAACCGAGGCCACGGTGCTGCCCGACGGTATAATGCGTTATGCCGCGGTGAGTGCCGATAACCTTGCCGGAAGCGTCGATGAAATCGCCGCACGGCGCTTTGATGCCTGCCAGCCGCTCTATTGCGGCGGCGTAGTCGCCGTCGGGGACAAAGCAGATATCCTGACTGTCCGGCTTATGTGCGCTCGAAAGCCCGGCTGTGTCGGCGATAGCTCGCGTATCGGTCTTGTGCAGAGAACCGAGAGGGAAGAGCGCGTGCGCAAGCTGCTCCTGAGTGAGCATGTATAGAACATAGCTCTGATCTTTTGATTTATCCAGCGCCTTTTTGAGCTGATACTTTCTGCCGTCAAACTCAATGCGCGCATAGTGGCCGGTGGCAATTTTGTCGCAGCCGAGAAGCTTTGCACGCTCAAACAGCTTATCGAATTTCATATACCGATTGCAGTCGATGCACGGATTTGGCGTTTGCCCCCGGAGATAACCGGAGGCAAATTTTTTGATGACCTTTTCGCGGAAATCGTCCTTGAAGTTGAACACATAGTAGCGCATTCCTAGCGAGAAAGCGACGCTGCGCGCATCCTCAACGTCGTCGAGACTACAGCATGTACGGCCTCGCGGCAGACCGGCGTCGCAGTTATCGTACAGCTTCATTGTACAGCCGATGCACTCGTATCCCTCGTCGCACAAAAGCTTTGCGGCGACGCTGGAATCAACGCCGCCGCTCATTGCTATCAATACTTTCATCATTCCGCCCATGTCGCTGCAGGGGTCGCGCGCATCGCAAGTATGGTTCGGCTTATCAGCTCGTCAAGGCTCCAACCGAGCATATCTGCGCCGCGCTCGATGACCTCGCGCGAGCAGCCGGCCGCAAAGTTTGCGCTTTTGTATTTCTTCTTAACGGATTTGAGCTCCAGATCGTCCACGCTCTTTGACGGGCGCATGATGGCAACAGCGCCTATCAGACCTGTGAGCTCATCCGTAGCATACAGGACCTTTTCCATAAGATGCTCGGGTTTTATATCGACTGTGATCGCATAGCCGTGGCTTGCCGTTGCATGGATTATTGACTCGTCAAGTCCCTCTACGCGCATCAGCTCTTGGCTTTTAATGCAGTGCTGATCCGGATACTGCTCAAAATCAAGGTCGTGCAGCAGACCGACAACGCCCCAGAAATCTGACTCGTCCGCATAGTCAAGCTCCTTTGCGAAGTGTTCCATAACACCGGAAACTATAAGTCCGTGCTTTATATGGAAAGGATCGGAGTTATATTTTTTGAGCAGCTCAAGCGCCTGTTCTTTGTTCGGAATCATGGAAAAAGCCTCCTGTGTTATTTGTGATAATTAGTCGGCAAACAGCGGGGTGGAAAGATAGCGGTCGCCGGTATCGGGGAGAAGAACAACGATCGTCTTGCCCTCGTTCTCGGGACGCTTTGCAAGCTCGATGGCAGCCCATACGGCAGCGCCGGAGGAAATACCGACCAGAACGCCTTCGCTCTTGCCGATCTCCTTGCCGGTTGTGAATGCGTCGTCGTTTTCGACGGGGATTATTTCGTCATAGATCTTGGTATCCAAAACGTCGGGAACAAAGCCAGCGCCGATACCCTGGATCTTGTGCGAGCCTGCAACGCCGGTGGAGAGAACTGCGGAGCTCTTCGGCTCGACTGCAACGACCTTGACCTCGGGCTTCTTGGACTTGAGATACTGGCCGACGCCGGTCACGGTGCCGCCGGTGCCTACGCCGGCAACGAAGATATCAACATTGCCGTCGGTGTCTGCGAAGATCTCGGGTCCGGTGGTCTCAAAATGTGCTTTCGGGTTTGCGGCGTTAACAAACTGGCCGGGGATGAAGCTGTTGGGGATCTCCTTTGCGAGTTCATCGGCCTTCGCGATGGCGCCCTTCATGCCCTTTGCACCCTCGGTGAGCACAAGCTCTGCGCCGTATGCCTTCATAAGCTGGCGACGCTCAACGCTCATGGTCTCGGGCATTACTATGATTATGCGATAGCCTCTTGCCGCAGCTACGGATGCAAGACCGATGCCGGTATTGCCGCTGGTCGGCTCGATGATAACGGAGTCGGCGTTGAGAAGACCCTTGGCCTCTGCGTCGTCGATCATTGCCTTTGCGATCCTGTCCTTAACGGAGCCGGCCGGGTTGAAGTACTCAAGCTTTGCGAGTATCTTGGCTTTCAGGTCATGCTTCTTTTCAATGTGGGTAAGCTCAAGCAGAGGAGTGGAACCAATAAGCTGATCAGCGGAAGTGTATATTTTAGACATGATATTATCTCCTTAAAATTAAATAGTAAGAATGAAATTGGTGTGTGTTTTATTGAAGTGGGTTAGCCGTTTTCACAGACCCGACATCGGAAGACAATATATGCTGCCATATTGATTACCTCGGTTCGAATAAATACTACTAACTTAGTAGGTTGGTAGTATTATAAGTCTGCGTTTTGCATTTGTCAATAGCTTTGCGAAAAAAGTTGAAAAAAGAAGTTGTAAAAAACGCACAAAATAGCAAGAACGTAAATGGCAATTATGACGAATGAATATTAACCGCTTGATATTATTAAGAATACTACTTATTATTACAAGTGACGGCATCAGTTAAAGCAAGCTGTACTTGCTGATGTATAAGGAAAAATACGGAGGAAATATGAAAAAGAGATTATTAAGCTGGCTGCTCGTGCTGGTAATGGTTATGAGCATAGCACCAATGAGCGCCCTTGCGGCTGAAAATAATGAACCTGCATGGGAACAGTATGTAATGAGCGCCGTTGACTATGAACATGCCCGGTTTTCTTTTGCGGCAGTGTTCGGCAAGAGCGTTAATATCACAAAGACCGGCATTGACCTTTATAACAGCACCGGGAAACTCACTTATTCTGCTAAGGATGATGTGAACATATCATCATCGCGGATTAAGATCGATTACACCGTGCCGTATAGGGGAAAGACCCTGATGACGGCCGAGCTTTATGTAGTTGCCGATGGCGAAAAATATGTGTATAGCTTTGAGTTTAATATGATCCACATTCATGATACGGGTGATAAGATCATTGAACCTACATGCACCGAAAAAGGGTATACGCTGCATGGATGCACCTGTGACACTTCCGCATATAAAGATACCTACACTCCTGCCCTCGGCCATGAGTTTGTTGATGGCAAATGCACACGCTGCGGCATTGATATACTCGATGCGTTTACGGATGTGAAGAGGGACTCGTATTGCGCCGACGCGGTGCAGTGGGCGGTGGCAAACGGCATAACAAAGGGTACGGACACGACGCATTTCTCGCCGAACGCAGGCTGCACGCGCGGTCAGGTGGTGACGTTCCTCTGGCGCGCAGCAGGTGAGCCGACCGTCGGCGGAAACGTCGGATTTGTTGACGTGGCGCCCGGCTCTTACTGCTACGAGGCCGTCAAATGGGCAGTCGCAAACGGCATAACGAAGGGAACCGACGCAACGCACTTCTCGCCGAACGCGACCTGCACTCGCGGTCAGGTGGTGACGTTCATGTATCGCGCCGAAGGTGAACCGGCAGTCGGCGGAAACGTCGGATTTGTTGACGTAGCCGTCAGCTCGTATTGCTACGAGGCCGTCAAATGGGCAGTCGCAAACGGTATAACCAAGGGCACGGACGCAACGCACTTCTCCCCGAACGCGACCTGCACGCGCGGTCAGGTCGTAACATTCCTGTACAGAGCACAGTAAGCGCAAAGAATACAAACGCACCGCACGAAATTCGTGCGGTGCGTTTTCTTATCAAATTTCAATGTTTATCAGCTGTGCATGAGACCGGCGGTTTTTGCCTTGCTGTCATTAAAGCGCTTCAGGAATGGCTTGAAGGCCGTGTGCAGCAGGATGCCTGCCGGGATCGCGATAGCCGCCATGAGCAGCAGAACGAGGATACATTTGAAATAGGTGCCATTGTAGCTGCCTGCGATAGTTTCGCGCATTGCGTTCATCGAGTACTTAAACGGCATCACACCGTACAGCACCTGGAAGAACTTCGGCAGCATCTCGACGGGGTAGGTGCCGCCGGAGCCTGCGACCTGAATGACCAGTACGATGATCGAGAACGCCTCGCCGACATTGCCGAAGGCGAACACGAAGCCGTAGTTTACAAGCGTCGCGACAAGGCTCGCGAGCGCCGCGGCAAGCCAGAAAAGGAAGGGATTATAGCACTGGATGCCGATGTAGAAGAGGTTGCCGAGCACGGTTATGAGCGCCGTGAGCTGGCCGATCGCGAAGAAAACGAAGTATCGGCCGAAGTAGGCTTCCGTGGTCGTGAGCGTGGGAAATTCCGAACGGCGCTTGATGTGCGGATGCATGAGGCTGACGCTCAGCAGCGCGCTTGCCCAGATGGCCAGAACGGTGTAGAACGGTGCCATGCCGGAGCCGAAGTTTTCGAGCGCGTATACCCTGACGACCTCGAGGTTAGCCGGGGAGGAGAGGTATTCAACAAGGCTGCTGACATCGTTTTGCATGAGGTCGAGGATGTTTGAAACGCTCTCGGACGAGCGCAGCTCGTTTACGTTTGCCTGAACGTTCGTGACAAGCTCGAGCATGGTGTTCATGACCTCGCGCGTGCCGTTTATGCTCTGCGTGCAGGAGCCGAGGGCAGAGGTGAACTGCTGCAGCGTGAGCGCCTGACTGTTGACGTCGCCCTGGATCTGCGCGATAAGTGAATCGAGGTTATCCAGCGACGACTGGAGCGTGGTCATGGAGTTTATGAGGTTGCTGTCAATATTGGTCTGCTGAAGAATATCGTCAAAGCGGATGACACTTTCGTGCAGCTGCTTGTTTACGTCGTAGTACAGATCGTCGAGGATCTCGCCCTCGTATTCGTTTATGCCGCCCTCGCCGTAGAGCGCGTCCCAATCGATATACGAGCTGCCGGCACCGGCCGGGTCGCCGCCGGTCGCCTCGTCAAGGCGCTCGATGGTGTTGCGCAGCTGCTCGGAGCTGTTTCTTATGGCGTCGGCCGAGTAGATGACATCCTCCTTGCTGGTCGCGAGGCGATCCTGCATGTTGGATATGCTCTTGCGGCTGTTGTTGAGCATATTCACGACGTCGGGCAGGAGATTGCTGGTCATCGTCGTTACGTTCAGCGCCGACTGCGTGACCGCTGCCATGGAGTCCATGATGGAAACATAGGTGCGCAGGTCGGTTTTTATATCCTCAAGCTGCTCGTCCAGACCGTCCAGCGACAGAGAAGCGTCGCTGCCGATGCCAGAGAACACGGAGGTGAAGTTTGAAAGCTCGTCAACGATGGAGGCGAGGAAAATGCTGTTGACTTCGTTCTTGACGATGCTCTGAGCGCGGTCGGTAACACGGGAAGCAACGGCGTTCATCTTCTGGTTATCGTAGTAGATGATCTCGGGGGTTTCAAACTCGCCGTCGGTAAAGCCGAGCAGAGAATCACTGAAATCGGCCGGGATGACGAGACCGGCGTAGTAATCGCCGCTGTACAGGCCGTCCTGCACCGCCTGCTCGGAATCGACAAACTGCCAGTTGATCTGGTTGTTGCCTTTGAGCTTTTCTATAATGATGTTGCCGACATTGAGGTCAAGCCCGACGAACGTGGTGCCCTCATCCTCGCTCGCAACGGCAATGGTGAGGTTCTTCGTAGAATCGGGAGTGTACGGATCCCAGTTCGAGATGATGTTGAACCATGCATACAGACACGGGATCAGAGCCAGACCGAAGACGCAGACGATCGCAACAACGCTCTTACTCAGACGCTTAATATCCGAACGAATGATGGCTAAGACGTTTGAAGTTTTGTCTTTTAATTTGTTCATCGCATTACTCAGCTTTCGTAGAGTGTTATTCGTCCTTGCCGGTCGGCGCTTCCTCGTAGTTGTCATACTCGAAGCTTCCGGCTTTGCCGTCGTTTTCCGGCGAGCGGCTGCGTATTGACTCGCGTATCGCCTCGGCTCTCGGATCGGAGCCGGCGGCGCTTTCCGCGATCTTCGGCTGTTCGCTGCCGCTTTTTTCGACCCGTGTTATCATTTTTCTTAGCGTATAGTCCTGATACTCAATAACGATGAGGATTGCGGCTATAATAAACATTGAGACTATCCACAAAACGAGGAAGATCGTTTTTGAGCTATTGGTGAAAAACAGCATTACGAGGAAGATAGTCGGAACGATCAGCAGACTGCGCAGCGCCATTTTCATGCGTCTGACGTTGTTGTCGTGCATCTGCCGCAGGCACGCCATCAGCTCGTTATACTTTTTTTCGTACTGAGTATCCATAATGATTGCTCCTGTAGTTTTTACATCATTTCCGTCTTGTCAAGCTGTTCGTTCATGTACTTGTTTATGCCGCCAAGCGGGCGCTTTGCGAATATGCCGATGAGCAGGCCGATAACGAAGAACAGCATAAGCTGCAATATGTATATCAGATACTGGTTCTGATACAGACCGGCTATGGCCTCGCGCATTGCGTTTATCGCGTAGGGGAAGGGGAAGAACAGGTAGACCTGCTGGAAGAAGTTCGGCAGCAGCTCGATGGGGTATGAGCCGCCGGAGCCGGCTATCTGAATGATAAGTATGACGACGATCAGCGCTCTGCCGATGTTGCCGAAGGCAACGGCAAAGGCGTATGCCAGCATCGAGCACGCCATCGAGGTGAATACGCCGGACAGCAGAAGCAGACCGGGATGCACACAGTCAACGCCCAGAATGATGAGGTTGCCGAGCATGGTTATAAGCGCCTGAATTTGGCTGAGCACGAAGAAAAGCAGATAGCGTCCGAAGAATCGCTGCTTTTCGTTAGCCTCGGGAACGGGGATGGGCGCGTCGCACTTGAGTATCGCGTTGAGTATGACGCAGCCGACCCAGATTGCGAGCATGGAGTAGAACGGCGTCATTGCCGCGCCGTAGGACTCAACGGGGTATACGGACTTCGATACCATGGAAACGGGGCTTGAGAGGAACGAGCCGATGCTCTCGGGATCGACATTCAGGAAGTCGAATACGTTCTGAAGCGTGCCGTTTTCGGGGTTGCCGTCGAGCATTTCGATGAAATCGTCGATCCTGCCGCTGTAGGAGGTGATCAGATCCTTGACCTGAATAAGGGCGTTGTTGACAGCGCCGAAGGTGTTGCCAAGCTCTTTGACGATGGGCGTTGTCTTGCCGAGAATGCCGTTGAGGTCAAGCAGCAGGGCGGATACCTCGCCCAGACTGTCCTGCAGATTGTTGAGCATCGTGTCGAGCATGGGGTAAACGTTCTCGGTGAGGGTAACGCGGACGGTGCCGAGAGCGTCGCTTATAAGCTGCAGATCGCGAATAAGGTCGATGTCGCGGTTGCCGCTGAGAATATCGTCGAGGATAGCGCCGGCGTCCTTTGCGTCGCTCTGCGCGCTGTCGATGGCGCCGGTAACGCCGGAGGTGTCGCTTCCGCTTGCGGTTCCGACAGCCTCGGCCGTTGCGCCGAGTGCGGTGATCTCCTGCTCAACGACTCTGGTGTCGCTCTGCGCGGCGAGGAGTGCCTCCTGGCGCACCTCGGGATCGGAGGTGCTCTGTGCCTTGGAGAGGTTTGCCTGAATGCTCTGGATACGCTCGTTGGTGTCTTCCTTCATGAAGCCGACGAGAGACTCCATCGACTGCTGAGTCTGCGTTGCGTCGTTGAGATCCTCGTAGTCATAGCCGGTGACGGCCTTGTAAACTGCCGGAACCGCGACGGTCTCGTAGTCGGTTTTCACGGCTTCGATAGCGCTCTTGTTGTGCGCCGCGAGAACTCTTGTCTGCTGTGCGTCGGTAAGGCCGCCGTTGAGGCCAAGCTTATCGCGCAGCTGAGTGATCTTGTCGGTGAGCTTGTTGAGCGCAGTGAGCGCGTCCTCAACCTCGGTGTTCGTAAGACCCGAGTGGGTGAGGTAGTCGATAAGCTCCTTGTACTGAGCTTCAAGCTCCGCAAGAGCCGCCTTTGCGGCTTCCGCATCCTCGGTGCCGCCGTTATAGAGCCTGTCGAGCTTGTATATTGCCTCGTTGACAGAGTCCTGCAGCTCGGTGAGCATGCGGTTGACCTCGTCGTTTATAAGCGCGAGATCCTTCTTTGTATCTTCAATATATACTATCTGCTTTGAAATGTTAACTCTCTCGTTACCGATGAGGTAAATTGAATAGTTCAGAGTATTATTCGTGCGCTGCAGAGTATCGATAAGCGAGTTATTCGCGGAAATAAACTGATCGATTGTGCCGCTGTAGCTTATGAGATTGTCATTTATCTTCTTGAGCGTGTTCTTGAGCATTTCGGCAGAGGAGCTGCCCTGCACGTCGGAGGAGAAGGAGTTGAGCTTGTCAAACAGCGTTTCGACAACGGTGGAAATGTACTTTTCGTTTACGATCTTCTTGACCTTGTCGCCGGCGGCCTCGACGACCTTGACTGCAACGGCGTTGGTCTTTTCGTTCTGATAGAACTTGATCGTGGGGTTGTACATATCCGTGGTCAGGAAGTTGTACATATTATATGTAAAGTCAGGCTCGATGATAATTGCTGCGTAATACTTGCCGGCATAGAGATCTTTGACCGCCTTGTCAGCGTCATCGAGGAACACAAATCCGAAGTTTTCGTCATCCTTGATCTCGTCAATAAGAGCTTTGCCCATGTTTACGATGTTGCCGTCGGAATCCATATAGTCCTTATCGTTTGAAACAACGGCTATGGAAACATCCTTGGTTTTCCCATACGGATCCCAGAACGCATAGATGTTGAACCATGCATACAGGGCCGGCAGTATAAGGATCGCCAGGATGATGAGGAAGGCAAAAAAGTTCTTGTAAAGCGCCCTCAGATCATGTTTGAAAATCCTGAAAATATTACGCATATCGGACAATACTCCTGTCAAACTTAAGAGTAGTATAATACGAAGATGAGCCGAAAACGGCTGCAAATTGTCGATTACAAAACGGTAACGATTTAGATACAAGGATATTGTACAAGTAATTAAAATAATTGTCAAGTAGACATAACCACATAAATACATAAAATTTTTGCATGATTGTGGTCAGTAAAAATAACGACACAACATCTTGTATGTACAAAGATTTTAGCAGTAATTACATGCTCCGAGCGGGAATATAACGGCGCATTGCGGCAATGATAAGTAACGGGTCAAGAAACCGTACCCAATACAGAAAAGGAGATGTAAAAGCTATGTCTAACAATTCCAGCAATCATCTTGTTGTCCCTGCTGCACGCGAGGCAATGGAGAAGTTCAAAATGGAAGCTGCAAACGAGGTCGGCGTAAATCTCAAGAACGGCTATAACGGCGATATCACCGCTCGCCAGGCCGGCTCCGTCGGCGGCCAGATGGTCAAGAAGATGATTCAGGCATACGAAAACGGCCTGAAGTAATCCGAAGAGAGCAAAAGAAAAAGCGATGCCTGCATTTTGCAGGCATCGTTTTCTACATTATTAAAATATAACGTTAGTCGCGGTATTCAAACTCGAGGTTATAGATGCTCACGGTGTCGCCGTCCTGAATACCCATATCCTCCATGCGCTGATAAACTCCGTTATCGCGCAGGACGCGGTCGAAGTACATCATACTCTCGTTGTCCGAGAAGTTGACCGACGACATAAGGCGCTGGAGCCAGCCGCCCTCGACGACCCACACGTCGTCATACTTTTCGATCGTAAGATCCTCGGACGTGTCGATCACGGGTTCGGGCGGTACATAGTCGGCCTCGAAGCGGATGACCGGGGGAAGCTCGCTGAGCATCTCGGAGGCCATATTCACAAGCTCGTGTGTTCCGCTGTGAGTTGCGGCGCTCATCTCGAAAAACTCATAGCCGAGAGCCTCGACATGCGCCTTGAGCCGCTCGATATTCTCGCGGTCGTCGCCGCAGAGGTCGCATTTGTTCGCGGCCACTATCTGCTTACGCTCGGAAAGCTCGGCGGAGTATTCCTTAAGCTCCGCGTTTATGGCGTCGAAATCCGCAACGGGATCGCGCCCCTCGGAGCCTGAAACGTCAACAAGATGTATCAGCAGACGGCAGCGGTCGATGTGGCGCAGAAAATCGTGGCCGAGACCGGCGCCCTCGGAAGCGCCCTCGATTATGCCGGGGATATCGGCCATTACAAACGAGCGTCCCTCATCGACGTACACAACGCCGAGGTTCGGGAACAGTGTTGTAAAGTGGTAGTTTGCGATCTTCGGGTGCGCCTTGCTGACGACCGAGAGCAGGGTGGATTTGCCGACGTTCGGGAAGCCGACGAGACCCACATCGGCAAGAAGCTTAAGCTCAAGCGTTATATCGTGCGCCTCGCCGGGGAGACCCGGCTTTGCAAAACGGGGGACCTGCCTTGTCGGAGTGGCAAAATGCTTGTTGCCCCAGCCGCCCTTGCCGCCGCGAGCCGCGACAAAGTCCTTGCCGTCCGACATGTCGTGCATTATGCCGCCGGTCTCGGTATCGCGCACGAGGGTGCCGCGCGGAACACGGATATACAGACTGTCGCCGTCCTTACCCGAGCAGCGCTTGCCCTGACCGTCCGCGCCGTTTCCGGCGACGTACTTGCGCTTGTATCTGAAGTCCATCAGTGTGGACATGTTATCGTCAACGACGAAAACGATATCGCCGCCGCGGCCGCCGTCGCCGCCGTCGGGACCGCCGGCCGCAACATACTTTTCGCGATGGAACGCGACCGCGCCGTTGCCGCCGTTGCCGGCCTTTATCGTTATTCGTGCTTTATCAACAAAAGAGGTAGCCATATTTCACCTCGCAAAATTCAAAAATAATATTCATCTAATGCGGCTTCTTCAAACCGATACGGCTGCCCGAAGCAATATGGCATTAAATGAAATGCCGGACGATTTTCGTCCGGCATCGTCATGTTAATTTACTGAGCGATCTCTTCGTAAACAGAAACCTGCTTGCGATCCTTATCCTTGCGCTCGAACTTTACCTTGCCGTCTACGAGAGCGAACAGGGTGTCGTCCTTACCCTTACCAACGTTGGTGCCGGGATGGATCTTAGTTCCGCGCTGTCTGACGAGGATATTGCCGGCCAGGACGAACTGACCGTCTGCTCTTTTAGCTCCAAGACGCTTAGACTCACTGTCGCGGCCGTTCTTGGTAGAACCCATACCTTTTT
>ERZ827168.4737-NODE-4737-length-12146-cov-4.748821_pt1 | contig 12146 bp, 9 predicted proteins | sample MGYA00519868_ERZ827168 | MGnify/ENA primary metagenome ERZ827168 (study PRJEB31778, sample SAMEA3449271) | human gut metagenome | biome: human gut; feature: human-associated habitat; material: faeces | place: United Kingdom | collected 2010/2012 ...
CAGAATGTGGAAGAATATCTGCGAAACCTTGCATAACAAAACCGCCGCCTCGACTGAAAATCAGGGCGGCGGTTTTATGCAGGCATAAAATCAGATAAACTTGTCATACGACAAGTTGCCAGCAGAATAACTCGACGTATAATAAGCGGTATTAAGGTAGAGAAAAGAACAAGCATACTTTCTTCAAGCGAAGATATTACGTACATAGATGAAAGTAGAATACACTATGCCGAGACTCGACTCCTACTTCGGGCGGATTAACATCTCCCAGCGGATTTGGTGCAACAGAATCAACCGCAATTGAAAGTCGCTTGATGCTTTTTAAGGCCGCGGCAGAGACCCTTTCTTAGCACGCCCTGTGGCTTTGAATCGCCGCAGGGCGATTTTGCGTCGTGTTGACTGATGCCCGGAAGTGTTGGTAATAAAGAATTTGCGGGAAACCACGCTGTTAAATGCTGACGGATTGCGTGATTGAGTTTTGAAGCCATAAGACTAAAAATAAGGCTAAATTTTGTGGCCGTGCGGAATGTACCGACGCAGAAAACGCAGAGAGCCTTTGGCGATTGTCGCCAAAGGCTCTCTGCATGATACACAAGGGCTACAACGAATTGTGATAGTGGGCCTGGCTATCGCTGTCTGCGGGCAAGAAACACCGTATTTGGCAGGGACGGCGGCTGGAACATGAGGGGGGTGGGGTCGCAAGATGTTCCCGGATTGGTTGTTACATCGCTTGCCGCCTGCTACAATACTCAAAAACGACCGGGAGGCGTAGCGCATCATGCGGAAGAAATTGGAGATCACGGAGAAGGAATTGGCGCGGTTCGCGGGGTATCTGCGGCAGGAGGAGCGGGAAGCATCCACCATCGAAGCCTACCTGAGGGCGGCGAGGCGGTTTGCCGCGTGGCTGGATGGCCGCGCAGTAACGAAGGAGCTGGCGGCGACGTGGAAGGCGCAGCTATTGGAGCAGGGCTACCGTCCCGTCAGCGTCAACGCCATGCTGGCGGCGGTGAACAAGCTGCTTGTTTGCATGGGGCGGGAAGACTGCAAGGTGCGGTATCTCAAGCTCCAGCGGAGGATGTTCCGCAAATCGGAGCGGGAGCTGACCCGCGCCGAATACCAACGGCTGCTGGACGCCGCCCAGGCGTGGGGGGACATACGACTGCTGCTCCTGCTGGAAACCCTCTGTGCTACGGGTATCCGTGTCAGCGAGCTGCAATATATCACCGTGGAGGCGGTGCGGAACGGCGTGGCGGAAATCGCCCTGAAGGGCAAGATCAGAACCATTCTGCTGCCCACGAAGCTGTGCCGCAAGCTATTGAAATACGCCAAAAAGAGGAACATCCGCCACGGGCAGATATTCCTCACAAGAAACGGAAACGGATTGTCGAGAAAATTCATCTGGTCGGAGATGAAGAGGCTGTGCGAGGCGGCGAAGGTGGCGCGGAGCAAGGTGTTCCCTCACAACCTGCGGGGGCTATTCGCCCGGACGTTCTACGCCGCCTGCCGGGATGTGGTGCGTCTGGCGGACGTGCTGGGTCACAGCAGCATCGAGACGACCCGCATCTACCTGCTGTCCACGGCAAAAGAAAGTGCCCGCCAGCTGGACAGGCTTGGTCTGCTCAGCGGGTGGGCATAATTATTATTCCATTTCACTCCGCAGAAAGCGTGCAGTAGCAACGCCTCGCAGCCAAGGCTGCGAGGCGTAAATGAATATAAATGGAAGAGCCGGTTCAAAATGTAATGGAACGGCTCTGCCTTATCGTGTGAAATTGTTGCGTTTGCTTGACTTTAGTCCTTAAATGTGATACCCTATCGTTGGAATTTTGGCGGCATACTGAGCATTTTGTCAGCACCTCGTCGAATTAATAATTATGTCACGAACGGAGCAATTATGGCACGGAGAAGAGCGAACAGCGCGAAGATCGACCCGGCACTTTTCCATCGCAGCGCATCATCCGTGACGCTGACGGAGGACGTGATCACGGCCTATGTGTCCATCCTGCGCGCAGAGGGTCGTGTGGAGTCAAGCTTGCATCTCTGTGAGACCGTCCTGCGGCAGTTTCTTGCTTTTTTACCGGATGGTGTTCTTGCAAAGGACTCGTTATCCGCATGGCGTGAGCAGCTGCTGACCGAGGGCTTTGCCATCCGAACGGTGAATTGCAGGGTTTCCACTGTGAGCGCGCTGTTAGAGGCGATGGATTGCCGGGAGTTTCAGGTAGACCGACAGCTTCGCCCTCCTCAGTTCGAAGCCCCGGAGCTGACGCGGCAGGAGTATCTGCGGATGCTGCAAACGGCGAAGGTGCTGGAGGATCGGCGGGGCTATGTGCTGGCGAAGCTGTTTGCCACCACGGGCTTGTCCGTGTCTGACCTGCCGCTGGTGACGGTGGAGGCCGCAGAGGCCGGTCGGCTGGTGAAGGGGCGGGAGATCGTCCGATTTCCGGAGGGTCTGCAAACCGATCTGTCGGAGTACGCCAAGCAAAACGGACGCACGACCGGCACGATTTTCACGCAGAAGAACGGCTCGCCGCTGATGCGGACGCAGGTGAGCGTGTATATCCAAAAGCTGGGACAGGATGCACGGATACCCGTCGAGAAAGCCAACGTCCGCGCTCTGCGCCAGCTGCACAAGGCCGCCGTGGCGGCCATAGAAGCCAACTTCGACCTCCTCGTCCAGCAGGCCTACGAACGGCAGCTGGAGATGGAGGAGGTCAGCGCAGGGTGGTAAATCAAATTAGTAAGGGATCGCACTATGACTTTAGCAAACGACAAGCCGCAATTTGATTTGAAGCGCGTGTTCGCGCTTTGCTTTGCCGTGTACACGGTGCTCATCATCGCGTTTTACTTTCTGGCAGGCGACCAGCTGCATTTCCGCCGCTCCCGCGGCGAGGTGACCATGCCCGCCGCCGAGGCGGGGACGATAGAGCTGGTGCAGGGGACGTACGTGCAGCAGACGTTCGCCGCGAAGATCCAGCGATTGGAGAGCGTCTCCATCCAGTGGGGGACGTACTACCGCGCCAACGCCGGAACAGTGACCATGGCACTGTACCGCGGCGAGGAGCTGCTGGGGCAGCAGACCTTTGACGCGGCAGGTATCACCGAGGGCGGCGTGACCACGCTGACCTTCGATACGCCCTTAGAGGGGCTGGTGAATGTGCCCCTGACGCTGCGTCTGTGGGCGGATTCCGCCTCCGGCAGCGCGGTGTCGCCTATGATGAACACCTCCGCTGCCCAAGAAGAGGGCTTTGCCCTCGACTTGAACGGCTCTGCCGCTGCCGGAACGCTCTGCTTTTCCGCCGGTGGCGAGGACTATATCTGGACAGGTCTGCACTATTGGGAGTTCGCGGCGGCGTTTGGGCTGCTGCTGGCAGCGTACCTGTTCTGGTCCTATAAGCGGTGGCAGCAGGGGAAGCCCAGCGCGCTGGTGAAGGCCGTCGTCGCCGTGCAGAAGTACCGGTTTCTCATTAAGCAGCTGGTAGATCGGGACTTCAAGGCGAAGTACAAACGCTCGGTGCTGGGCGTGTTCTGGAGCTTTCTGAACCCGCTGCTGAACATGGCGGTGTAGTATGTGGTGTTCTCCAATCTGTTCAAGTTCGATATTCCCAATTTCCCGGTGTATCTGCTGTGCGGCAACGTGATCTTCAGCTATTTCTCCGAGTCCTGCAGCATGGCGTTGACGTCCATCGTGGGCAACGCCAGCCTTATCACCAAGGTCTACGTACCCAAGTATATCTACCCGTTGACCCGGATATTGTCCTCCCTCATCAATCTGCTGATCTCCATGATCCCGCTGATTGCCGTGGCACTGATCTCCGGGTTGCTGCCTGCGCCGGCGTATGTCCTGTCGCTGTATGCCTTCGTGTGTTTGGCACTGTTCTGCTTAGGGCTGGGGATGCTGCTGTCGGCAGCCATGGTATTCTTCCGGGATATTCAGTTTTTGTGGGGCGTACTGACCACCATCTGGATGTATCTGACCCCCATTTTCTACCCGGTCTCCGCACTGCCGGAGGCAGCCCAGCGCATCGTGATGATGAACCCGCTGTACTACTACGTGACCTTCGTGCGGACGTGCATCATCGACGGCGTGTCGCCTGAGCCGACCATGTACGCACAGTGTCTGCTGTACGCCATCGCGGCACTGGTGGTAGGCGCGTGGGTGTTTAAGAAGAATCAGGATAAATTCGTGCTGTATCTGTGAGGTGGAGTATGGAGCAAAACGATATTACCATTTCCGCCCACGATGTGGCGATGCGCTTTCGGCTGACGGATGACAAGATCCTTCGCTGAAGGAATTCGTCACGCGGAAGATACGCGGAAAGATCAAGACCAACGAGTTCTGGGCACTGAAGGGCGTCAGCTTCGACGTGCATAAGGGCGAGGTGCTGGGCATCATCGGGCGCAGCGGCTCCGGCAAAAGCACGCTGCTCAAGTGCATTTCCGGCATTTTGAAGTCCACGCGGGGCAGCGTGACGTGTCACGGGAACATCGTACCCATGCTGGAGCTTGGCTCCGGCTTCGACCCCGACCTGACGGGACGGGAAAACGTGTTCCCCAACGGCGCGATCTTGGGCTACACGGAGGAATTCCTGAAGGAGAAATTCGACGAAATACACGAATTCTCCGAGCTGGGGGACTTCATTGACGTACCCATTCGGAATTACTCCAGCGGCATGATGGCGCGGCTGGCGTTCTCGGTGGCCACGGTGGTGAATCCGCAGATCCTCATTGTGGATGAGATACTGTCCGTGGGCGACGAGGCATTTCAAGCCAAGAGCCGTGCGCGGATGATGGAGCTGATGAGCGGCGGCACCACGGTGCTGTTCGTGAGCCACAGTCTTAGTCAGATCCGGGAGATGTGCGACCATGTCCTGTGGCTGGACAGCGGAGAAGTGAAAATGTACGGCGAAACACAAGAGGTGTGCGATGGGTACGCACAGCGGTGAGGGGGAAAGCGATGAGTGCAGATAATCGGGCATAGCATGGTGTAAATCCAATAATTTAGAGAAGTCCCTGCGGTATGCAAATCAAGTGGCGGCCATTACTGTTTCTCGAATGGGGGCAATTCCTTCTTTGCCAACTCAAAATGAAGTGAAATTGCGTTAACATGTAAAATAGGAGCGAAACTATGAGGGAATCTTGTAAAGAAGCTTACGAACGATTTCTAGATTCCGTTGAGTCCAACATGAAAGAACTCCTTTGTGATGGGCAGAAAGAACCAGCCCATGCAGACAGGCGTGGGCTGGTTTTGCTGAACAGAAGATGCATCAAGGTGCGCGACGCCCAGAGGCACCGGGGATCTGCAGTTCTCCACGATATTTTGCCGCAGTGCGGCGTGAAACGGGAAAGCCCTCCTGCACCAACATTTGACAGAGCTTTTGGTCGGAGAGTGGATGGTGTTTGTCCTCTTGTTCGATGAGACGGCACAACAGGGCGCGTGCGGCATTGCTGCTGTAAGCACACTTGTCTGCCGCGGAAGAGGAGAAGAAGTGGGAAAGAGGGTAGATACCCTGTGGGCTTTGAAGGTACTTATCCCGCACTGCCCGGCTGATGGTGGAGGGAGATACACCCAATGCCGATGCCGCGCTGGTCATCGTCATAGGGGTCAAAAAGGAGGGGCCGCGGCGGAAGTATTCCTGCTGCTGAGCGGCAATGTAACGGGCGCACAGCAAAAGCGTGGAGCCCCGCTGCTCCAGCGCGTATAATATGCTCTCGGCATGGCGAAGTTTTTCCTTCAAATATTGTTTCAATTCAGCGTTTTCTGTGGTGAGATACAGCTTGCGGTAGTAGACATTGACGTGAACGGTGGGACGATAAAGGCGATCCTCATCGCAGACAAAGGTACCGCCGCGATCCACGATGTAGATGTCCGGGCGTATCGTAGGGCTGCGTTCCGGTCTGCAGAAGGCGAGACCGGGGCGGGGTTCCAATTGGCGGATGGCGTCCGATGCGCGGCGGACTTCCTTTTCGGGGACACCGATTGCTTCAGCAATCTGCCGGTAGCGACCTTTGGCCAACGAGGGAAGGAAGTCCTGCACGATGCGAAGAGCAGTCTCGTCACTGCCAGTGCGTTCTAATTGCAGCCGCAGGCATTGCTTCAGAGACTGCGCGCCCACACCGGCGGGCTCCAGAGCTTGCAGTGCATTCATACAGCGGCGGAGCAGGAGGGGAGCCAAGCCGGTGTCTTCCGCAAGCTCCTCAGTGGTGGCGTGCAAGTAACCATCATCGTCCAGGCATTCACTCAGGTAGAACAGAACTTGCTTTTTCCCCTTGGAGATAGGTAGTGCCGCGATTTGCCGCTGCAAGTGACGCGGCAGAGTCTCATGCAGCCCTCCATCTGTGGAGGCGAGATCAATGAGGGAGGGAGCTTCATCCTCAAGGGGCGGTCGGTAGGTGCTGCCGGGGTATGCGGCGGAAGGGGACACGTCGGCATGATAAAAATGAGAGGCATCCAAGTCGATGAGAGGGTTTTCTTCCGCCAATTGACTCAGAGTGTTTTCCAGTTCCATCCAGCCCATCTGCAGCAGGTGCAGGCTTTGGATCTGCCGCTGGGACAGCCGTTGTTCTTGCCGAAGTTCCAACTTCATCGCACATACCTCCCTTCCAAAAAATGTTGTGCGGGATAGATCCTGTCAATATTATACACCAAACCAACTGGAATGACAACCGCCACCTTGGGAGCGTATTATCCGAAACTATGCGGCGATATATTTCCCCTTGACAATCCTGTCGAAGGCTGTTACTTTGTTAACAAACAACGGGTAACAAAGTGCCGCCGGCGACAGAGAGGATTTCGCCGAAAGAAGGGAGGCTTTTGCATGAAGTGTCAGGAGTGTAGTAATTGCTTTGTCTGTTCGTCCATGCAGGATATACAAAGCAATTATGAGCAGTATGACAGGGAAGAGCTGTTCCGCAAATTTGCATGTCTGCATAAGCTGAACGACTCGTTACAGGTGTTGATCGAGGATCTGCCGGATACATTTTTCGTCACGGATGGTGACGGAACCATCTTGATGGTAAACAAAGCATATGAAAAGCTCAGCGGGACAAAACGCGAAGAGATCATAGGGCGCAATATGCGGGACTATCAGGGGGATGTGATCTCCAGGTCGTCCACGCTGTTAGTGATAAAAACGGGGCGCGAGGTCACGCTGGAACAGATCCACTACCGCACCGGACGCAAGAGTTTTACCACCAGCAAGCCGGTGTGGCGTAACGGAAAGATCATGTTCATCGTATCGAGCAACCGTGATTTCAACGAGATCACGCAGTTGCAGGTGGAACTGGAGCAGGAAAAAATGCGTGCCAGCAGTTATCTGCAGGAGCTGCAGAACATTCGGAGCGTGCTGTTGGAGGATCACCAGATCATAGCGAATGACAAGACGACGCTGGCAGTGCTGCGCCGCACAAAGAAAGCGGCTATGGCAAATATCGGCGTTCTTCTCACCGGCGAGACTGGCACAGGAAAGTCGGAGTTTGCCAAATTCATCCACCGCAACAGTGACCGCAGGGACAAGCCGTTCCTGACCATCGACTGCGGCGCGATCGCAGCGAGCCTGATCGAAAGTGAACTGTTTGGTTACGAAAAGGGCGCGTTTACAGGTGCGCGTGCCGAGGGTCACAAGGGACTGCTGGAGTTGGGCAACGGCGGAACCATATTTTTAGATGAGGTGGGAGAACTGTCATTGGACATGCAGGTAAAGCTGCTGCGTGTGCTTCAGGAGCAGGAGTTCTACCGCGTGGGCGGCAACAAGCCCATTAAAATGGATGTACGGTTCATCTCCGCCACAAATGGTAACCTGCAGAAAATGGTGGCAGAAAAAATGTTCCGCGAGGATCTGTATTACCGCCTCAGTTCGGTGCCTATTCATGTACCGCCGCTGCGGAAACGTCGAGCAGATATTGTCCCGCTGGCGACGCACTTCCTGCAGGTGTTCAACGAAAAACACGGCACCAACAAGCGTTTGTCTTCGCAGGCCTACCAACAGCTTAAAGGCTATGGCTGGCCGGGAAATATCCGGGAACTGAAGAATGTTCTGGAAGAAGCGGTGATTATGAGTGATTCATCCGTCATTGAACCGAGCGACATCCTGTCTTATGAAAGACTGGCAAGAGTCCCGCAGCAGGGGAAAAGCATACTGCTGCCAGAGCAGACGGAGAGCTTTAACATGACAGAATATATGGAGAGGATAGAACTGCATCTCTATCAGGATGCTTATTGCAAGGGCGGGAGCGTGCGCAAGGCGGCTGAACTGCTGCAGGTATCCGCATCCACCTATGCACGGCGATTGAAAGCATTAGAGAGCAAGTATGGAGAGAGAGCCAATACTCCGGCGGACAGTTGACCCCGCCGCAATTAGTGTCTCAATAATGCGGCAATTGTGCCAAGAGTGAGACAGATGTGAGGTGAACGATCCTTCCGGGGGTTGGTTTCGCAGAGAAAATGTGGATAAAGGGCGGCGCGCTCGTCTCATTTGTGAGACGAGCGCGCTTTTTGTCTGGGGAACAGCAGTGCGTACGTTTTGCAGAGGGGTGCGTGAAAATAGGGCCATTTGTGTTTTTGACAAAAAAATAACAGAATAATCGCCATATTGACAACGAAAGTTGGCACACATTTTGCTACATATTTAAGTGAAGGCACGAACAATGCGTGATAAGAAAAGGATTAAAGAAAATAGATACGTTATGGGAGGAGCCTATGAAAAACTGGAAAGAGAAGTACAAAGACAAAGTAGTGACGGCGGAGGAAGCAGTAACGCACATCCCCAATGACTGCCGCATTCTTATCGGACATGCAGCTAACCAGCCCCCAGTCTTGGTGAATGCGCTGTGCCGCAATTATCAGCAGTACAAAAATGTGGAGCTGATCCACTGGGTAACGCTGTACGATTCTCCTTACTGCGCTCCGGAGATGAAGGGCCACCTGAGGTTCAACGGCCTGTTTGCTAGCGGCAGCAATCGCAAAGAGATCAATAGCAATCTGGCGGATTTTACACCTACCTATTTTGGTCAGTGCCCGCGCTATTTCCGTGACGGAACACTTCCTGTGGACGCCGTATTGATCTCCGTTACACCTCCGGACGAGCATGGCTTCTGCTCTCTGGGTGTGTCTGTCGGAGGAACCAAGCCCGCCACAGAGTCAGCAAAGCTGGTCATCGCGCAGGTCAATGAGAATCTTCCACGAACCTTTGGTGATTCCTGCATCCATATTTCCAAGATCGACTATCTGGTGGATGCCTCTACACCTATGCCGATCCTACCCCCGGCAAAGGTGGGAGATGTGGAGGCGGCCATCGGCAGAAATTGCGCCAGCCTGATTGAGGACGGCTCCACTCTGCAGCTCGGTATTGGATCTATCCCCGATGCGGTGCTGAGCTGCTTGGGGGATAAGAAAGATCTGGGTATCCACTCTGAAATGATCGCCGACGGCGTTATCGATTTGTACGAGAAAGGCGTTATCAACGGAGCGCAAAAGACCATTCATAAAGGCAAGATCGTTATTGCTTTTCTGATGGGCAGCCAGAGACTATACGACTTTGTCAACAACAATCCGGCGGTGGAGGTTCTGCCTGTAGACTATGTGAACGACCCTTGGGTCATCGGACAGAACAACAAAATGGTCTCCATCAATTCCTGCCTACAGGTGGACTTCAACGGGCAGGTGAATTCCGAGTCCATGGGAACGCAGCAGTTCAGCGGTGTGGGCGGACAGCTGGATTATATCCGCGGCACGTTCCTCTCGCCCGGAGGGAAAGCGATCCTCGCTATGCCTTCCACAGCAAAGAAGGGGACACTCTCCCGCATCGTACCTGTATTTGAGGCGGGTACCACCGTCACAACGCCCCGCACGGATGTGCACTACATTGTTACGGAATATGGCATCGCTAATTTGCGCGGTAAAAATCTGCGGGAGCGCGCAAAGCTGTTGATCAATATTGCGCACCCGAGCTTCCGTGCGGAGCTTTGGGCGGCGTACAAGGAACGCTACGGTGAAGATGAGAATTACTGCGCTCAAAACTTGTGAACAGAGAAAGGAGGAATCCCGCTATGATGACCGCGAAAGAGTATATCGACTCCCTGCGTAAGCTGAACACCCGCGTGTACATGTTCGGCGAGAAGATCGACAACTGGGTGGATCACCCCATGATCCGTCCCTCCATCAACTGCGTCGCCATGACCTACGCCCTGGCCCAGGATCCCCAGTACGCGGATCTCATGACCGTCAAGTCCAGCCTCACCGGCCACACCATCAACCGCTTCACCCACCTGCATCAGTCCACCGAGGACCTGATGAACAAGGTGAAGATGCAGCGTCTGCTGGGCCAGAAGACCGCTTCCTGCTTCCAGCGCTGCGTGGGCATGGACGCCTTTAACTCCGTCTTCTCCACCACCTATGAGATCGACGAGAAGTACGGCACCCACTATCACGAGAACTTCAAGAAGTTCCTGACCTACGTTCAGGACAACGACCTCACCGTGGACGGTGCTATGACCGACCCCAAGGGTGACCGTTCCAAATCTCCCAGCCAGCAGGCTGATCCCGACATGTACGTCCATGTGGTGGAGCGCCGTCCCGACGGCATCGTGGTCTGCGGTGCCAAGTGCCACCAGACCGGCTCCATCAACTCCCACTGGCACATCTTCATGCCCACCATCTCCATGGGTGAAGCCGATAAGGATTGGGCTGTCAGCTTTGCCTGCCCCACCGACGCCGAGGGTATGTACATGATCTACGGCCGTCAGTCCTGCGACACCCGGAAGATGGAGGAGGACGCCTCTATCGATGTGGGCAACGCCAAGTTCGGCGGGCAGGAGGCTCTGGTGGTTCTCGACCACGTGTTTATCCCCAATGAGTACATCTTCCTCAACGGCGAGTACGAGTTCGCCGGCATGATGGTGGAGCGCTTCGCCGGCTACCACCGCCAGAGCTACGGCGGCTGCAAGGTAGGCGTGGGCGACGTGGTCATCGGCGCGGCGGCACTGGCCGCCGAGTACAACGGCGTGGAGAAGGCCAGCGCTGTCAAGGACAAGCTCATTGAGATGACCCACCTCAACGAGACGCTCTACTCCTGCGGTATCGCCTGCTCCTGCGAGGGCTGCCCCACCAAGGCGGGCAACTACCAGATCGACCTGCTGCTGGCCAACGTCTGCAAGCAGAACGTGACCCGCTTCCCCTATGAGATCGTGCGTCTGGCAGAGGACATTGCCGGCGGCCTGATGGTCACCATGCCCTCTCAGGTGGACTTCCACAGCGATATGGTTGTTGGCCGGAACGGCGAGACCATCGGCCAGATCTGCAACAAGTTCTTTGCCGCCCGCGAGGGTGTTTCCACCGAGAACCGTCAGCGCATCATGCGCTTCATCGAGAACCTGTGCCTGGGCGCAGCCGCTGTCGGCTACCGCACCGAGTCCATGCACGGCGCCGGTTCTCCCCAGGCCCAGCGCATCATGATCGCCCGCCAGGGCAACATCCAGGGCAAGAAGCAGTTTGCCAAGGATATCGCCGGTATCGTCGACTAAAGTTATAGGGGGGATCGCATCCCCCCTCTCCCTCACACGGTGAGGAAGCCGTGCCCCGGCACGGGCAGGCATGTTTCAAGCAAGTAAAACTCGCTTGAAGCGCATTTCAATTGTGATATTTGTCCCTGCGACATATCAATATAGCCTTTCCAAAACTGATATAAGGAGAAAGCATTATGGATTTCAATCTGAGCCCTGAGCATCTGTTGATCCGGAAGATGATGGCTGAGTTCACCGAGAACGAAGTGAAGCCCATCGCTGCCGAGACCGACGCCAAGACCCTCTATCCCCGCGAGAACATCGAGAAGCTGTTCGACCTGGGCGTGATGGGCATGTGCATCCCCAAGGAGTACGGCGGACAGGGTGCTGACCCTCTGGCCAGCGCCATCTGCATCGAGGAGCTGTCCAAGCAGTGCGCCTCCACCGGCGATATCGTAGCCACCCACAACGGCCTGTGCTGCGACCCCATCCTGACCCACGGCACCGAGGAGCAGAAGGCCAAGTATCTGCCCATGCTGTCCACCGGTCACAAGGTCGGCGCCTTCGCTCTGACTGAGCCCAACGCCGGTTCCGACGCTTCCAAGGGCCAGACCGAGGCCAAGCTGGAGGGCGACCACTATGTGATGAACGGC
>ERZ827168.4739-NODE-4739-length-12139-cov-17.865690_pt1 | contig 12139 bp, 14 predicted proteins | sample MGYA00519868_ERZ827168 | MGnify/ENA primary metagenome ERZ827168 (study PRJEB31778, sample SAMEA3449271) | human gut metagenome | biome: human gut; feature: human-associated habitat; material: faeces | place: United Kingdom | collected 2010/2012 ...
AAGGACGGTTTTACACACCCTCAAATCTAAAAAGGACGGTTTTACACACCCTCAATTTTCTAAAACGGAAGGTTTTTGACATACCTTCACATTTCTAAAAAGGACGGTTTTTGAAGTGGGGTAAACCGCATAAATACATGGCTTTGAATGTAAAAAGGACGGTTTTTGATATAGGTAATATAGGTAAAACGGACGGTTTTTGACATACCCTCAAATCTAAAAAGGACGGTTTTTTACCTACCCTCAAATCTAAAACGGAAGGTTTTTCACGTCCCCCATTTTCCAAAAAGGATAGTTTTTCACGTGGTAAAACGGAAGGTTTTTGATATACCCTCAAAGTTAAAAAGGACGGTTTTTCATACCGTAACACATTTTTAAAACGGAAGGTTTTTGATATAGGCCAAACCGCATAAATAAAGGCTTTTGAGGGTAAAACGGAAGGTTTTTGATACTTATAAGTATTATCAGAGAGAGAGGAAGGAAGAAGAGGAAAAGAAGAGAGAGAGGAACATACAACAAAGTACTGTTACAAGTTATATTAAACTAAAAAAAGTGAGTACCAAATAACCAGTTATATGAAACCATGCCAAAGTGAGTATCACAAAAAGTATGCTTGAAAAAAAATGGAAATATACTTATAATTAGAGTGTAAACATGTTGAAATGTTGTTATGTTATTATGTTATTATGATGTTATAACGTAGAAGAAGAAGGGGGCTAGTAAATGGGATTTATTACGAATATAAAAAATATATTCAGACCAAAAGGAAGAGCACTCGTTAAAGCTGAAATGCTTAACGGTAATACTTCCAATGCCTTCACTAGCTGGAATTGTGGAGCGTATGCAAACGACTTAATGCGCGAAGGAATCGACAGTATAGCTCGAAATGTGGCCAAGTTGAAGGGTGCGCATATTGTCAACTATGACGGAATGCACAAGACAACGACAGACGCAAGACTTAACAGGTGCTTGCAAGTTGCGCCAAATGCCTACATGACGGCATACGACATGTTATATAAGCTTACAACACACTACTACTTGTATAATAACTGTTTTGCATTTTTAAACAGGAACGAAAAAGGCGACGTAGTAAGTATTTATCCTATTACGTGCACACAAGCGGATTTTTTGGCAGATGATAACGAAACATTATACATACAGTTTCATTTTAGAAATGGCAAAAGTTTTACAGCCCGTTACGCTGATGTAATCCACCTTAGAAGACATTTCAACAGTGACGAACTTTTAGGGGACAGCAACGACGCAGTAATACCAGCGCTTGAACTGGCACACGCTGAAAATGAAGGAATTATAAACGGAATACGAAGCGGGGCACAGATACGCGGAATTTTAAAATATACTCAAATTATGAACGACGAGAAGCTAAAGGCAGAAAAAGAAGCCTTCATAGCTGATTATCTGGACGTTTCAAACAATGGCGGAGTTGTGGCGACCGACTCAAAGGCTGACTACATCCCGATTAACAGTAACCCAACCAGCATTAACGCCGAAGAAACCAAGGAAACGAAAACTAAAATTTACAATTATTTAGGAATTACCGAAGCAATAGTAAGCAGCAGCTATACAGAAGACCAGTACGGCGCATTTTACGAAAGCGTAATTGAACCGCTGGCATTACAATTAAGTCTTGAATTTACAAGAAAAATCTTCAATGAGCGTGAAAGAGCATACGGCAACGAAATTATTTTTGAAAGTGGCCGAGTTATTTACTCAAACAATCAAACCAGATTGAACATGATTAAAGAGCTTGTACCGTATGGACTTCTAACAGTCAACGAAGCAAGAGAAATACTAAACCTTGCACCGGTTGAAGACGGCGACAAACGTTTACAAACTCTAAATGTGGTGGACGCAAGCAAAGCAAACGCCTACCAGTTGGAAGATAAGGGGGCGGAAGCATGAAAGAAATCAGAACAGCAGAAGTTAGAGCGACAGACCCGACGGCAGACGGCAAAGACGCTTTAATCATAGTTGGTACGCCGATTGTATTTGACACACCAACAACCATTAACGACCTATGCGGAAGTTATACAGAGGTAATTCAAAGGGGTGCGCTTGACGGGTGCGACTTGACAGACAGCAGACTATTAGTCAATCACGACATGACACGTATTCCACTGGCACGAACGCCTAAAACAATGTCGTTGAACATTACAGAAAAAGGGCTTGAAATGCGTGCAGAGTTACCGGACACAGAGGAAGCCAGAAGCGTTTATACGGCAGTGAAACGCGAAGACCTCACAGGTATGAGCTTTGCCTTTTCTGTTCCGGACGGCGGGGACAGTTTCGACGCTAAAACAAACACCAGAACAATTACAAAAATTTCTAAGGTGTACGAAGTTAGTTTAGTCAATTTTCCAGCATATCCGACAGCAAGCGCAGAAGCAAGAAGCACAAGAGCCGAAAGTTTAAAGAAACTGGAAGCACGAAACAAAGCCATTACGCTTTGTAACTTAATTCTAATGAAAGAGGTGTAAAAAATATGTTTAAAACAGTAGCAGAAGCATTTAACTATTATAGAAATTTATCTATTGAAAACATTGAAAAGAGAGCACAAGAAGTTAAAGGTATCATTCAGACCGACCCAGATTGTGACATCAAGTCTTTGAATATCGAGTTAACTGGACTTGCACAAGCAAAGGCAAACGCACAGGAAAAGGAAGCGGGCGCACAGGAAAACCAAGAAGCAAGAAGCTTTAATCCGGTTACTGGTGCAACATTCAAGGACGGCGCAAGCGCTGAAGCTGTAAAAGGCGATGTATACGCAAGTGCAGAATACCGCAGTGCATTCTACAAGTCTTTAATGGGTAAGGAACTTACAGCCGTAGAACGTGGCGCACTTGACCGAGCAATGGAACTTGAAAAGCGCAACGACGCATATACAACTAGCGGAAATACACCGGTAATCATTCCAACCGCAACATTAAACGAAGTAGTGAAAAAAGCTCGTACAATGGGCGGACTTATTGCAGAAGTTAGAGCGTTCAACGTACCGGCAAAAATTGCCGTCCCAGTGGCAACGCCAGCGTCTCGCGCTCAGTGGAATACAGAAGGCGCAGACGTAGAAACAGACAAGCCAACTATTGCACAAGTTACTTTTGACGCAAACGAGATTATCAAAGTTTTCTCTATCAGTGCAAAAGTAAAAACTATGAGCATTGACGCATTCGAAGCATATTTAACAGAAGAATTAACTAATTGCGTTATGGAATGCTTGGCGGACGGTATCGTAAATGGTACAGGCACAGGACAAGGCACAGGACTTGAAACAGGTATTACATGGAACGAAGGCACAAACCTTTTAACTACAACAGCTTTGACATTCCAGAACATTACAACAGTTATTGCAAAATTAAAACGTGGATATTCAAAGGGTGCAAAATTCGCAATGAACAATGCAACTTTGTATAACAGTGTTTACGGATTAATGGACGCAAACAAACGCCCAGTATTTGTACAAAATGCGCAAGATGACAGCGTAGGAAAAATTTTAGGCTTTGAAGTCGTAGTTGACGATAATATCAAAGATAATGAAATTTTCTTCGGAAACTTCCAATATTACGGCTACAACATGCCGAACGGGATTGCTGTTGAGTCTTCTACACAATCAAGCTTCAAATCTGGAAAGGTTGACTATAGAGGTATGGCCATTGCCGATTGTAAACCAATTGTAGACGAAGCATTTATTAAACTGGCTATCACACCAGGGAAATAATTTTAGAAAAGGGGCTAACATATGATACAGATAATTACACCGCAAGAAGCTAGAGACTGGCTGAGACTGGATAACAGCGACAACGATGTAAATATTGAAGGCTTAATAGAGAGTGCTGAAGAGTATATAACTCTAACTACTGGAATGAGTGTAGAAGCACAAGTAGCAAGCCCTTTAGCTAAAACAGCGTGCAAGTTTCTGTTAACGTTGTGGTACGACCCAGAACAGACAGACAGCGACAAGCTACAAAGAAGCATTGATAATCTATTAAAAGCATTATCATAAATTTACAGTAGGGAAGTGGTGCACAGTGGCAAAAGAATACGCGAAACGTTTCTATGCGTCGAAGGCGTGGCGAGACACACAACGGGCATATATGCAAAGTAAGCATTACGTGTGCGAGAGGTGCGGAGCGCCGGCATACATTGTGCATCACAAAACCTACATTACACCGGCAAATATCAACGACCCAAACATAACACTGAACTGGAACAACCTCGAAGCATTGTGTCAAACATGCCATCAAAGGGAACATATGGAAAAGCCAGTTACAGAAGCGGGACTAATATTTGACGACAAAGGAAACCTAGTTAAGCTATAGCAAGTGATTGTTATAGCAGTACGTACAGGTGCTTGCAAAAGTGTATTGTATGCAAACCGAACTTTTAAAGATTGTGTATGACTGGTGCGCAGTCTTGCGGTCTATGCGTTTCGACCGTTCACGCGTTCATAGGCAAGCATATACCAGCACGAACACTTTACAGCAAACTTAAATAGTTTTTTCTCTCTGTCTTCCTATTCCGGTTAAGCTGAGGCATTTATACGTACTGCTATGACAATTACATACCGCCCCAACCCAAAAGGCAGGGCAGGTGAAAAGTAATCAAACGCCCTACCTTCGAAAACCCGTCTAAGGTTTTTTGCATGACGGGAGGGTAAATATATAAACATATAGCAACTTTTGAAGGGGTGATAGCATGGAGAAAGCAAAAGATACAGAAACGACAGCCCAGAAGGCAAGCCGTACCGAACTAACACGCCTAAAAAAAATTGTGAAGTTAGTACCAGAGAACAAAAAGAGCGTCGCAAACAGTCTTATTAAAGAATTATCGTTCATGGCTGGCACTCTGGAAGAGTTAAAAGAAAATATTACAGAGCATGGCGCAGTTGACTACTTCAAAAACGGAAAACAAGAAATGTGGCGAGAGAGTCCAGCACTCAAAAGCTACAACACGACAATACAGCGCTACAGTTTGCTTTATAAACAGTTGTGCGATTTATTGCCGAAAGACGAGGAAGTAAAAGCAAAACAGGACGGCGGACTCATGGACTTTTTAGGAGTGTAGCCATGAACTATATAAAAGAGTATTTCAATAAAATTGAAGCCGGCGAAGTAACGAGCAAACGCGTTTATAACGTATACAAGAAACTCGTTCACGACATCGACCACCCAGACACTTTTATATTTGACGAAGAAAAGGCAAACAGGCCCATAGAATTTATCGAGCGTTTTTGTAAGCATTCAAAAGGCGAGTGGGCCGGAAAGCCTATCACGCTGGACCTATTCCAGAAGGCTTACATTAACGCCCTTTTTGGCTTTGTTGACAGGAAAACAGGACTAAGAAAATACAGGGAAAGCCTTTTATATGAAGCAAGAAAAAACGGAAAATCAACCCTGCTTGCAGGCATTGCGCTTTATATGATGATTGCGGACGGCGAAGCAGGCGCAGACTGTTACAGTACCGCAACGAAGAAAGACCAAGCTAAAATTATCTTTGACGAAGTTTGTCACATGGTACAGCAAAGTCCGGAACTGAAAAAGTACATTAAGAAGCGAAAAAGTGATTTATATTTTCCGCTTACAATGAGCAAACTTCAACCACTTGGAAAAAACAGCGACACGCTGGACGGACTGAACGCACATCTTGTTATTATGGACGAGTTGCACGGCGTGAAAGATCGTAATTTATACGAAGTCATGAAGCAGTCACAGAGTGCAAGACGGCAACCGCTTTTAATCATGATAACAACAGCCGGAACGGTGCGCGAATGTATTTTCGATGACATGTACGACTACGCAAGCAAAGTAGCAGACGGCACAATAACAGACGAAACGTTTTTACCTATTATGTACGAGCTGGACGACCGCAACGAATGGAAAGACCCGACAGCATGGCGCAAAGCAAACCCAGCACTAGGAAGTATTAAAAAGTTTGAAGACCTCATGGCGAAGGTAGAACGTGCAAAGGCAGACCCTAAAACATTGAACGGTGTACTTGTTAAAGACTTCAATGTGCGAGAGAACAGCGCGACGGCATGGTTAACATTTGATACGATAAACAATGAAAAAACATTTGATTTAGAACAATTCCGCGGTGCATGGGCTATAGGTGGTGCGGACTTGTCACTTACAACCGACTTGACGTGTGCAACGCTTCTCACAATGGATAAAGAAGAAAATCGCTATATAACACAAATGTATTTTTTACCAGAAGACAACTTCCAGAAGCACATACAAGAAGACCGCATACCTTACGACAAATGGAAGGAAGCGGGACTATTACGACTTTGCAAGGGAAATACAATCGACTACAGCGACGTTACAGCGTGGTTTATTGAAATGGTAAAGGAAAAGGGAATAACGCCAGCATGGATATATTACGACAACTGGAGCGCCCGTTATTGGGTGGAAGAAATGGAAAACAACGGCTTCACAATGGTTAGATGTATACAGGGAGCAAAAACTTTAAGTTTACCTATGCAACATTTACAAGCAGATCTTGAAGCAAAGAAGGTTATTTATAACAATAACCCTATATTAAAATGGTGTTTGTCGAATACTTGCGTAGAAGAGGACAGAAACGGTAACATTATGCCGAAAAAATCTTCAAACCCAAGAAGAAGGATAGATGGAACGGCTTCGCTTCTCGACGCATACACGGGCTTATTTGAGCATTACAATGAATTTGTCGAAGCACTATAAAAAGGGGGCAGAACATGGCAAAAAGATACTTGAAGGACAAAAAAATAGTTATTTACAAAAAGGGAACGTTCGAGGACGAAGACGGCTTCCAGACTGAAGGTTATATGCCTATTCACGCACAGCCGAGTTTATGGGCGTATTTCAAACAGTTGAGCGCAACACTTACATACTTGAACGACAGCACACAGAGTAAAGAAGAATGTTTATTCCGTATCAACTGGCTGGACTATGTACGAAACGTTAACCCTTCAAATTTGGCAATAGGTTACAACGGACTTGTATACAATGTTACGCGAGTAGACCCATACGAAGACTACAAACGTGATTTAGTTCTATATGCAAAAAATAACTATGAAAAACTAGGGAATGTACTACCATACAATCCCGAATTATTGAAGGACAGCGAATAAGGCACTTTTTAGACGTTTCTAGGCACTTTATGGCTTGAATGATATAAATATCAACCAACATACAAAACGGCGCTTATACGGCATTTAAAACGGCATGTTTTTATAACATGTCTTTTTTATTGACAAGCTATGACAAGTCACTTATACTATAAGTAGTCACAGATAGACAAAGGCAGAAACAGAGGAAAAAAGAACATGCAAGAGAAACTAAACGGTACATATTATTTATTTGATTGCTTGGACGGTGTAATAGGTGACAGGTTATTAACCCTTGAAGAGTTAAGACAAGCAATGACATGGGAAAATGTAACGTACACGGAGAAAGACGCAAAACGCATTGCAATGGACTATGAAGCGACTTTATACCGATACGAATACATAGACGGAGAAGTAAAAGAAAGCAAAACGCTTTACAATCCGTGGCAAATTTTTGATTAAACGAAGGGAGAACAAAAAACAACATGAAATACATAAAAGTAAATTTACCAGGAAGCAAAGAAGCTTATAACAGGGGCAACGGTGAAGGCGTATGGTGCTTAGTGACCGAAGATGTGAAAAAGGCATACGACGCAGACGAAGAAGGCACAAGCTACACGGCAATTTTAGACAATGACAGTGTATATTATCCGGAATTAGTACATGGTGCAAAGATACCTATTGAAATGAGAGGGGAATACAGACCGGTAGTCCCTTACAACTGGCTAATAGATAACTACATGAAGAGCTAACACAGAAGTGTTCCGAAATCACTCGGAAGTAGTCCAAAATCACACGGAAGTAGTCCAAAATCACAGCTTACTGGTAAAAAACTGCATGAAGAAACGACGGGGGCAAAAAAAAATACAATGAGAAAATACAGCGAAAAGAAAATACAAGCAGACAAGACGGGCGAAGGCTATATATTTCAAATGTTTTACAACGAACTAAAAAAGATTAAAAAAAGACCGGTCGAAATGGTAGAAACTGACGAAGTATTAACGGCGTTTGGTTACGATTTGGAAGACCTACAGAACAACAAAGCATTGCAAGCAGGCTTGCAAATGGCTGTAAATGCTGTAAATGATGAAGTCTATGAAGACAACAGACCGCAACCGGTAGACCGTTACCATTTCACAGACAAAGAAGGCAAGGCAATTAATGGCTTTATGCTTGAATGGTGCATTACACAAGCAATTAAAAACGCTTTGAAAGATATTCAATTTAAAATTGACTTCCACGAAGCTGTAACAAGGTTTTTGCTTTGCGATTGGGGAACGCTGAACAGAGAAGCAGACGAAGACAACAACAGAGCAATGAAAGACCCGAAAAGCGCGAGCATTGTTGCACGTTATCACACTTGCAAAGGTGATATTTACATCAAGACAAAAGGCACAAGTAAAACGGAAATTAGTTTCACTCATGAATTGATTGAAAATTACGCAAAACAGCTTGAAGAATTGGAAGTTATAAAAAACAGCAAACACACGGGAAATTACACTGTATACATGCACGTCACACCGGAAGAGGGACTATATATAGGCATGACACAGCACATAGAACAGCGTTACGGCTACAAAGGCAACGGCTACAGAGAACAAACGGACTTTATAAATACAATTAAAAAATATGACTGGAGCAATATAGACCACAAAGTAATTGCAAGCAATTTAAGCAAAGAAGAAGCCGAAAAGCTGGAACATGAAGCAATTGTTTTGTTGAACGCACAAGAAAACGGATACAACAAGAACGACGGCGGAAGCGGAAGCAGCGGAAAGCCGGTTAGGTGCATTACTGACGGGAAAATATACAACAACGTAAAAGAAACAGCAGAGTTTTACAATATGAGCGCGGAATATGTACGCATGGCATGCAATGGCGCAGTGAAGAGCGCCAAGGGTTTACAATTTGAATACATAGAAAAGGAGTAGAAATTATGAACGGCTACAAAATGACGGCAGACGGCTACAGAAAATTACTAGGAAATAGCAAATTAGACCAGGCAGACATAGAAAGCAATATTAAAACACTGGACTTTTTAGCAACATGCACGAAAGAAGATATTTATAACTTATTTAATAGTGGTGCATTTAATTATATCTGTATGGGTTACGTCGAAATGGCATTAAATGACTTCAAAGAGATTGACGAAGAACTCAAAGACAGAATAATCAATTATGTAAGATATAAGTTTGACACTGTAACCGCAAAACAAGCGGAAAAATACGACAACAAATATTAAAAGACCACGCAAAAGATTATTTACAATTTTAAAGAGAGGATAACAACATGGTAAAGAATTTTAGTAAAGGACTGGACGCAATCAACAGCAACGCAGAAGGCACGAAGGAAACGAAGCAGAAGGAAAAAACTGTAACTTTTGCTTTCAGAACATCACAGAAAATAGCGGACATGATAAGAAGTTATGCATATTACGAGAACAAAAGCGTAAGGGCGGTAATGGAAGAAATTATAACAGAGAAGCTAAACGGGGTGGACCTTCCAAAGAGAAAAGACGAAGAGGAGAACTAACAGCATGATTATATTTGACGAAAAGAAATACTACTCAGTAAAAGAAGTAATGGAAATTTTAAAATGTTCAGACAGAACGGTACGACGCTATATCAAGGCTGGAACACTGGAAGGAAAGCAAATCGCACGCATGCTGTATGTTACGGAAATATCAATAAAAAATTATCTAGAAGGCGGAAACAACACTAATATATAGTGATTGTATGGGAATTGTGCTAATATGAAGGCATAAAAAAAAGAGGCGACAGCGTTCGGGACACGCTATCAACCACAATGAATACATATATATGTTATCGTGTGGCGCCGAAAAATTCAAGAGGATAAAGAGAGGTAACACAAATGAATACAGAAGAATTGTACAATTTTATTGTAGACACGCACCCACAAATTAACAGCGATTTTAACCAGTGTGTAGATATTAAAGCAGTTTTCCGAACTGCTGGAAAGTACGCAAAACCGAACAAGATTTTTTACAATGACTCAGAGAAGCAAAGGGAAGAGCTACAAAAGTTCATTGACACACTGGACGCAAGCGGGCGCGCATATTGTCTATATTATTCAGTATATACATTCAAACCAGAGGACAAGAAGACAATAACAAAAGACAACGCACAAAGTACACAAATGCTTTGCGCAGACTTTGACCATATCACAGAAAAAGAATTTTCGACGATATTTGACAAGCTGAAAGAAAGCGGACTTGAACCAAACTATAGTATTTTCAGTGGGCACGGCTTCCAAATCATTTACAAGCTAGACAAGCCAAGCACAGACAAAGAACTTTTAGCAGAGTTCACCGACGCAATGAAGGCAAACGGCTACCCAGTAGACGAAAAAATAAAAGATTGTGCTCGTGTAATGAGAATGCCATTCACAGCAAATAACAAAGACCCAGAAAAGCCGATAAATACATACATTTATAGCACGCATGAAGGCGTATACAGCTTACAGGAATTAAGAAACAAGCTAGGCATGAAGAAACAGGCGCAGAAGGAAACGGCAAAGAAAGAAGAACCAACGGCAAAACAAACGCCAGCAGAAACGCAGAAACAGGACTTCACAGCATACGACAACGCATTTTTGCAACAGAAATATACATGTATAAGCACGGACGAACTTCCAGAACCTATTAAAGCCGTTTTAATGGGATTAAGAAATGGTTATACAGACAAGCAGATAAGGGGCATTGTGTTATATTTGCGTGACTATGAAGGTGTAGAACTTGACGCAATCATAAGCACAGTACAAACACTGGCAAGTATTAACACATACAATTACACAGGCGACGTTATTCCGGACATCGAGCGAAAAGTAAAAGCTTTATTTTTCAACCGTGAATATAAGTTCAATTGGGACGATTTGAAAGAGTTCGGAAACATGGACGGGAAAGTAGTTGACCGCTCAAACTTGAAATTAAACAACAGCACACTTAAAGAAGAGATAAGCAACAAAGCATTTTATGTATATTTAAGGCTTTTGCTTGAACAGAAATACCAGCACAAAATTGCATTTACAATAACCGAAGTATCACAAGCGTGCAGCATTTCAGAGAGAAGCATACGAACACGACTTGAAGAACTGGCAAAGTCTGGCTTAATTGACAAGAAACGTGCGCTAAAAAAAGAAGGCGGAAAATATGTTTATATCGTTTCAAAATTTGGCCTAGACATGACGAAGGGCTACACAAAAATTAATATTAACGTGCTGGCAACCCTATTAAAAGCGGTTGATGATAAAATCATAAACGAAACTGTTATAAAGTTCCTTTTGTACATGAAGCGTATAACGCAATTTAAAGATGGTAATGATGGTAAAGCAGTATCACAAGAAGAAATAGGCAAAGCACTTAACATAAAACAAAACGCCGTGTCGATGTTATGGGCGAAGGTTGAGAAGCTGAACGAAGCGAACAAATGCATTTACATAAAGCGTGAACCTATGCCACTTGATAAAGACAAATATGTATATTATTACGCAGTCTTCTATTGATGGAAGCATAACAGCAAAGGAAGCGGGCAAAAACAGCCCGTTTTTTTTATTGCCTTCACGCAGAAAAACACAACACGCACGAGAAGCCTATTTTTAGTCGATTTTAGGCACATTGATATATAGAAGGCATAAACTACCGTCAAAGCCACCGAAAGCCTTAGAAATGGCTGAAATGCGCTCAAAACAGCATATACGACACACAACTACAAACATTTTGCCGAAAAATGCAAAAGTCTGTATCTGGAAACCATGCCAAAGTGGGTATAAACCATGTAAAAGTGAGTATGAAACCGGAGAAAAGTGATTACGAAACCATGTAAAAGTGGGTATGAAACCATGCCAAAGTGGGTATGAAACCATGCCAAAGTGGGTATGAAACCATGCCAAAGTGAGTATGAAACCGGAAAAAAGTGATTACGCAACCATGTAAAAGTGATGAATTGAAAAACGCGTATTTTCACACCCTCAAATCTAAAAAGGACGGTTTTACACACCCTCAAATCTAAAAAGGAC
>ERZ827168.4740-NODE-4740-length-12137-cov-4.375103_pt1 | contig 12137 bp, 11 predicted proteins | sample MGYA00519868_ERZ827168 | MGnify/ENA primary metagenome ERZ827168 (study PRJEB31778, sample SAMEA3449271) | human gut metagenome | biome: human gut; feature: human-associated habitat; material: faeces | place: United Kingdom | collected 2010/2012 ...
GGGGCGAGGCTGCGGCCCGCGCGACTCTGACGAGTCGCAATAATAAATATGACATATATAAAACACGAAATATCATGAAAAAAGTTGTTTTGGCGTACAGCGGAGGTCTCGACACCTCGTTCTGCGTGAAGTACCTCAGCAAGGATCTGGGTTACGAGGTTCATACGGCTCTGGCCGATACGGGAGGCTTTTCGGCCGAGGAACTGGCAGCCGTCGAGAAACGCGCCTACGCGTTGGGCGCCAAGTCGCACGTGAATCTCGACGTGACGGGCGACTACTACTCGAAGTGCATAAAATACATGGTCTTCGGCAATGTGCTGCGCAACAAGACCTACCCCATTTCGGTCAGCTCGGAGCGTACTTTTCAGGCTCTGGCGATCGTTAACTACGCCAAGAGCATCGGTGCCGACGCCATAGCGCACGGCTCGACGGGCGCGGGCAACGACCAGGTGCGTTTCGACCTCACGTTCGAGGTGTTCGCGCCGCAGATGGAGATCATCACCCCCACCCGCGACATGAAACTTTCGCGCGAGTACGAGATCAACTACCTCAAGGAGAACGGTTTCGAGGCCGACTTCACCAAGATGCAGTACTCTATTAACAAAGGTGTGTGGGGAACGTCGGTCGGCGGCAAGGAGACCCTTTGCTCGGCCACGAATCTGCCCGACGAGGCCTATCCGTCGCAGCTCGCCAAAGAGGGCACCGAGTCGCTGGAGATCGAGTTCGACAAGGGCGAAGTGGTGGCCGTCAACGGCCAGGCCGTGAAGGGAGTGAAAGCCATCAACAAGTTAGAGGCCATCGGCGCCGCATGGGCCATCGGCCGCGACACCCATGTGGGCGACACCATCGTGGGCATCAAGGGCCGCGTGGGCTTCGAGGCCGCCGCGCCCATGCTCATCATCAAGGCGCACGAGCTTCTGGAGAAACACACCCTCACCAAGTGGCAGCAGTACTGGAAGGACCAGTTAGGCACGTGGTACGGCATGTTCATGCACGAGGCCATGTACTCCGAGCCCGTCATGCGCGACATCGAGAAGTTCCTCGACAGCAGCCAGCGCAACGTCACGGGCAAGGTGTTCATCACCCTGCGTCCCTACACATTCTCGCTGGTGGGCATCGAGTCCGAGCACGACCTTATGAACGCCAAGTTCGCCGAGTACGGCGAGGAGAACAAGGCCTGGACGGCCGACGACGTGAAGGGCTTCACCAAGATACTCTCGATGCCGCTGAAGATCTACCACGCGGTGAATGAGAAGGAGTAACCCCACGAAAACTACTGCATACTTCGATATATCGTCGGAGCGAAGCGACCTAAGTCCCCTCCTCGGAGGGGATTTAGGGTGGGTCGAATCTGTAAATGCGGCCTCGGGCCGCAAGCAACGGCCGTCGGATTTTTATTCGTAACAATGATATCGAGACTAATATACTTAATATGATAAAAATCGGAATAGCGGGAGGCGCGGGATACACGGCAGGCGAGCTCATCCGCCTGCTGGTGAACCACCCTCACGCCGAGTTGAAATACATACAGAGCGAATCGCAGAAGGGCAAACCCGTGGGCGCGGTGCACACCGACCTGCTGTGGTCGCCGCTCGTGTTCGGCGACATCGACTTCACGGATATCGACATACTCTTCATCTGCATGGGTCACGGCAATTCGGCCAAGTTCTTGGCCGAGAACCCCGTGCCCGCCGATGTGAAGATCATCGACCTGAGCAACGATTTCCGCCTGAAAGCCGATGCGGGCGAATTCGTATACGGCGCGCCCGAGCTCAACCGCGATCTTATCCGCGGCTGCCGCTGCGTGGCCAACCCGGGATGCTTCGCCACGTCGATCAATCTGGCGCTGATACCGCTGGCCGCGGCGGGCATCCTGCCCGAGGAAGTGACTGTGACGGGCATCACGGGATCGACGGGTGCGGGACAGAAGCCCACGCCCGACACCCATTTCAGCAACCGCAGCGCCAATCTGTCGAACTACAAGGTATTCACCCACCAGCATCTGGGCGAGATAGGCGAAACAGTCGCCGCTGCGGGAGGTTCGCCCGCGACCGACATAGCGTTCGTCCCCGTTCGAGGCTGCCACACGCGCGGCATCATGAGCGACGTGGTGATGCGACTCGACGAGGATGCCGACCGCGTGACGGAGATCTTCAAGAGCTTCTACGCCGACCATCCTTTCGTGTGCGTGAGCGACACCCCCGTATACATGAAGCAGGTGGTGAACACCAACTACTGCTTCTTGTCGATACAGAAGTCGGGCCGCAAGCTGCTCGTCACCTCGGTGATCGACAACCTGCTGAAGGGCGCCTCGGGGCAGGCGGTGCAGAACATGAACCTCATGTTCGGGCTCGACGAGTGCGAGGGCCTGCGACTGAAGGCGGGATGTTTTTAGAATACATATAGGATCGACATCGCCGAGCGATGTCGGCAGTTCGCCGCCACCCCGCGCGGCGGACTGCAACTCGCACGAGGCTCGTGCATTCCTCCGCTGTCGGCGAACAGCGGATCTCGCAAAACGCTAAAAATTTCGAAAAAACCATGGATCTGTTTCAAGTATATTCCCTGCTCGACATGGAGCCCGTGAAGGCCTGCGGAGCCTATCTGTGGGACAAGAACGGCGAGGAATACCTCGACTTCTACGGCGGTCACGCCGTCATCTCCATCGGCCACACCCATCCGCACTACGTGGCCAAGATCACCGAGCAGCTGGGACGCATCGGATTCTATTCGAACGCCGTCGTCAACAATCTGCAACGCGAACTGGCCGAGAAGCTCGGCGATCTCGCGGACTATCCCGACTACGAGCTGTTTCTGTGCAACAGCGGTGCCGAGGCCAACGAGAACGCCCTGAAGCTGGCGTCGTTCACCACGGGCCGCAGCCGCGTGCTGGCCATGCGCGGAGCTTTCCACGGCCGCACGAGCATGGCGGTGGCCGTGACGGACAACCCCGCCATACAGGCCCCCGTGAACCGCACCGACAAGGTGACCTTCACCCCCCTCAACGACATCGAGGCCATGCGCGCCGAGCTTCGCACGGGCGAATACGCCGCGGTAATCGTCGAGGGCATACAGGGTGTGAACGGCATCCGCGTGGCGTCGGACGAGTTCCTGCACGCCGTACGCGAGGCGTGCGACGCCACGGGCACGATCATGATTCTCGACGAGGTGCAGTCGGGCTACGGCCGCAGCGGACGTTTCTTCGCCCACCAATGGTCGGGCGTCAGGGCCGACATCGTATCGCTCGCCAAAGGCATAGCCAACGGCTTCCCCGTGGGCGCCATAATGATCTCGCCCGCCATCCCCGCCAAAAAGGGCATGCTGGGCACCACCTTCGGCGGCAGCCACCTGGCCTGCGCGGCAGCCATAGCCGTGGCCGACGTGGTGAAAGAGGAGAATCTGGTGGAGAACGCGCGCACGGCGGGCGAAAAGATCGTGGCGGCCATCGGGGGCACGAGCGGCGTGGAGGATATCCGCGGCCGCGGTCTCATGATAGGCGTCGATCTGGTGGTTCCGCAGGCCGATTTCCGCAACGTGTTGATGCACAAGTACCACATAATGACGGGATACAGCGGCAAGAACACCCTGCGCCTGCTGCCGCCCCTCATCATCGGCGACCGCGAGATCGAACGCTTCGCCGAGGCGTTCCGCGCCACCGCGGCCGAGATGGGAATGTAGCAAAACCTTTTCTCCGATGAAGATAAAAGTGATAAAGATCGGCGGCAAGCTGATCGAAAACGAAGAAGTGCTCGCTTCGCTGTGCGACTCCCTCTCGTCGCTCGGCGAGGCGTTCGTTCTGGTGCACGGCGGCGGCGTGATGGGTTCGCGTCTGGCCGAAAAGTTAGGCGTGGAGGTGAGAATGCACGAGGGACGCCGCATAACCGACGCCGCGACGCTCGAAATAGCCGTCATGGCCTACGCGGGCCTGGCCAACAAACGCGTGACGGCCGCATTGCAGGCGCGCGGAGTGAACGCCTGCGGACTCTCGGGCTGCGACATGGGCATGGTGGTCTCGCACCGCCGCCCCGCGGGCGAGATCGACTGGGGCTTCGTGGGCGACGTTGATGCGGTGAACGTCGATGCACTGTCGATGCTGCTCGATGCGGGCGCCACGCCCGTCATATCGCCCATCACCTGCTCGCGCTCGGGCGAGCTGCTCAACACCAATGCCGACAGCGTGGCTTCGGCCGTGGCGACGGGGCTGGCCTCGAAATACGACGTGGAGCTGGTCTTCACGCTCGACAAGGCGGGTGTGCTGCTCGACGTGGACGACGATTCGTCGCTCATCCCCACCATAACGCCAGCGTCGTACGCCGCGCTCAAGGCCGAGAACAGGATACATTCGGGAATGATCCCCAAGATCGACAACGCCTACAAGACCATCGGGGCGGGCGTGGGCTCGGTGCGGATCACCTCGCCGAACGATCTTACGGGCGGCACGATAGTGGTAAAATAGAGCACGCCATGCAGACGATGAACCATGCCGATGCCGTCGATCTTCTGAAACGGCTCATAGCCGTCCCCTCGCCGAGCCGCGAGGAAACTGCCGCAGCCGATATAGTCGAGGCGGAGTTTCATCGGAGGGGCTTCGCGCCGCGCCGCAAGGGCAACAACGTGTGGGCCGAGGCCGCCGAGCACGACCCGCACAAACCTACCCTGCTGCTCGACGCCCACATCGACACCGTGAAGCCCAACCCCGCGTGGACGCGCGACCCGTTCGCTCCCGCGGAAGAGCAGGGCCGCCTCTACGGTCTGGGGAGCAACGACACGGGCGGCAGCGTGGTATCGCTCATGACGGTCTTCACGCAACTCGCCGCGACCGAGCAACCCTACAATCTGCTCTGCCTCGCCTCGGCCGAGGAGGAGGTGACGGGTGCGGGAGGCGTCCGCGCAGTGCTGGAGGATCTGGGCCGCATCGACTTCGCCGTGGTGGGCGAGCCTACGGGAATGCGCCCCGCGGTGGCGGAAAAAGGGCTGCTGGTGCTGGACTGTACGGCGCACGGCCGTGCGGGACACGCCGCACGCGACGAGGGCGACAACGCGATTTACAAGGCTCTGACGGATATCGAATGGTTCCGCGACTACCGTTTCGACCGCGTATCGCCGCTCTTGGGCCCCGTGAAAATGACCGTCACATGCGTTCAGGCAGGCACGCAGCACAACGTGATCCCCGCCGAGTGCCGTTTCACGGTCGACATAAGGGTCAACGAATGCTACTCCAATGCCGAGATTCTCGACCGGGTGCGTCGTCACGTATCGTGCGACGTCGTGCCGCGCTCGACGCACCTCAACTCCTCGTCCATCGCCGTGTCGCACCCCGCCGTGCGGCGTCTCGCGGCTATGGGACGCAGCCCGTTCGGATCGCCCACGCTGTCGAACCAGGCCGTGATGCCGTTCGCCACGCTGAAGATCGGCCCGGGCGACAGTGCGCGTTCGCATACGGCCGACGAATACATCCTCACCGACGAGATAGCCGAGGCGATCGAGATCTACCGCACCATGCTCGACGGGCTTGATTTGACGGAATAAAATCCGTATCTTCGCGGATGCTCGGGGCCGCGCGCAACGCCGACCGCCGAAAAAATAAACATTACACAAACAGACTGAAATGAAACTTTGGGATAAAGGATACGCCACCGACTCCTTCGTGGAGGAATTCACCGTGGGACGCGACCGCGAAATGGACCTCTATCTGGCCGAGGCCGACGTGCTGGGCAACATGGCCCACATGCGGATGCTCAACTCGATAGGACTGATCTCCGACGAGGACCGCGCGGCGCTGGAAAAGGGGCTGAAAAAGATATACGCAGCGGTACGCAGCGGCGATTTCCGCATCGACGAGGGCGTGGAGGACGTGCACTCGCAGGTGGAGTTCATGCTCACGGCCGAATGCGGCGACGCGGGCAAGCGCATCCACACGGGCCGCTCGCGCAACGACCAGGTGATGGTCGACATAAAACTCTTCTCGCGCAGCGCGCTCATAGCCTTGCAGCAGAGCGTGCGCTCGCTGTTCGACGTGCTGATGGCCAAGGCCGAGGAATACAAGGACGTGCTCATGCCGGGCTACACCCACATGCAGGTGGCCATGCCCTCGTCGTTCGGCCTGTGGCTGAGCGCCTACGCCGAGGCGCTGGCCGACGACATGCTGCAACTCGACGCGGCCTACAAATTAGTGAACACCAATCCGCTCGGTTCGGGCGCGGGCTACGGCTCGTCGGTGCCGCTCGACCGCCGCATGACCACCCGACTGCTGGGCTTCGACGATCTGGCCTACAACTCGATCTACGCGCAGATGCAGCGCGGCAAGACCGAACGCACCGTGCTGACGGCCATAGCCGCCGTGGCCGCGACGCTGGGCCGTCTGGCGCAGGATGTGTGCCTCTATTCGTGCGCCAACTTCGGCTTCGTGAAGCTGCCCGACGCCTTCACCACGGGATCGAGCATCATGCCCCACAAGAAGAATCCCGACATATTCGAACTCATACGCGCCAAGTGCAACCGCCTGCAGGCCCTGCCCACGGAGGTGACGCTCATCATGACCAACCTGCCGTCGGGCTACTTCCGCGACATGCAGCTTACCAAGGAGATCTACATCCCCGCATTCAAGGAGATAGGCGACGCGCTGCGTATGGCGGGCGAGGGTATCGGGCGGATGAGCATCGACCGCGACATTCTGCGCGACGACAAATACAAATACCTCTTCACCGTGGAGGATGTCAACGACGCCGTGGCACGCGGCGTGCCGTTCCGCGACGCCTACCGCGAGGTGGGCATGCGTGTGCAGAACGGCACCTACCAGCACGACGGACGCGAACTGCACCACACTCACGAGGGCAGCATAGGCAACCTCTGTTTGGACGGCATACGCGCCAAGTTCGAACGCCACGCGTTCGACTACGCGCCCGCACTCAAGGCCGAGGAAGAATTAATGAGATAGCGGCGTGACCGAATTCGGATTCATAGAACACGTGGCTCGCCTCTTTGCCGACGCCGACCGTCACGGATGGGAGGCCATCGGCGACGACTGTACGGTGCTGCCCTTGGGCGACGAGGCGCTGGCGATCACGGCCGACCTGCTCGTCGAGGGGGTACATTTCCTGCGCGACGGCATCACGCCGCGCGAGCTGGGCCGCAAATCGCCGGCAGTCAATCTGAGCGACGTGGCGGCGATGGGGCTGAGGCCCGAAGCGACGCTGCTGTCGATAGCCCTGCCCGCCGACGTCGGCGAGGAGTGGGCATACGAGTTCGCGGCAGGCTATCGCGAATTGTCGGCCGAATACGGAGTGGCACTGGTAGGCGGCGACACCACGGCATCGAAAAACGGCATAACAATAAACGTGACGGCTATAGGCCGCGGCCCCGCATCGCACGTGAAACGCCGCTCGGCGGCGCGTGCGGGCGACGCCATCTTTGTCGGCGGCGAGATAGGCGCCTCGGCCTTGGGGCTGCGGGACATTCTGGCGGGACGGCACGACACACCCTATGCCGCGGTGCACCGCAACCCCGTGCCGCAGGTCGCGGAGGGCGAGTGGCTGGGCGGCCGCGCCGAGGTGCATGCCATGATGGATCTGTCGGACGGACTCGCATCCGATCTGCGGCACATCCTGCGGGCTTCGTCGTGCGGGGCCGAAATCATAGTCGAGAACATACCCGCCGCGGACGGCGACACGGCGACGGCCGTGTGCGGAGGCGAGGATTACAAACTGCTGTTCACCGTCGGCGCGACCGAGGCCGACGATCTGCAACGCTCTTTCGCCGAGCGCTTCGGGCGGACGATACACCGCATAGGACGGATAACGGAATCGGCGGCGCCCGACATCCGCTGGATGGAGCACGGCCGCGAGATCACTCCCCCGTGGCGGGGATTCACACACTTTTGAGAAGATTTACCGTCGCAGAATCGAATCCGACGGTCATCGCATGACCGCATTCGCGGTTCGCCGACGGCGGTCGGGATGCACGAGCCTTCGGCGAGTTGCAGTCCGCCGCTGTGGGGCGGCGGCGAACTGCCTACATGGCAAGGCCATGTCGAAATATCATCGTATAATTATTCTATTCCCCCTCGGCCTTCATCTCGGCCTCAATCTGCCGCATCAGTTCCTCGCGCAGCCGCTTGGGCGTAACCGTATTGCGCAACGTATAGAAATAGGAGCTGCGGATAAGACTACGGATAAGCGCATCAGGCAGATCGCCGCCGACGGAGAGCGAGCTCCAGTAGCGTTTGTTGAAATGAAACGCGGGCGTGATTTCGGCATATCGGTCGCGCAGCGCCTCGCCCTCGTCGGGATCGTGCTTCACCGTCACGTGGTCGAATTCCTCCATGTCGGCGCATGCGAACATGCGGCCGCCGATCTTGTACACCAGCGTGGTCTCGTCGAACGGAGTGCACTCCTCGACCAGCGGCAGAGAGAGAACATACTCGCGAAAATCAATGATATCCATAGGCAATTACATATTTCAATGTATAGGTCTTTACTCGCGGCTACAGGCCGCGTTTACAATTCTGACCCACCCCTAAATCCCCTCCTCGGGAGGGGATTTCGGTCGCTTCGCTCCGAATACCGCGGATCCATAGCCGACAGTTTTACGACAAAGATAGCGGTTTTGGCACACCTATTGCTCGACAGAAAGGCAGAATTACCAAAATCATCGACTTTTTATGAAAAAGATTCTACTTTATCTTCCTCTGCTGGCCGTAGCGGCTGTCATGCTGAGTTGTTCGCCTAAAGCCGGATGGAATCACGAGCAGAAAAGAGCCATGCGCGAGTCGCTGCGTCAGTATCGCGATATGGCCTACCTTCAGGACCTGACCGATCCCGAGTTCGTGGTATTCTCGGACGACGTGGCCGTCGATCTGGAGAACAGCTACCCCGTCTACACGACCTTCATGCAGATGGACGGCGTGGACGACACGGTACGCATGTTCGTCGTCACCACCATCGTCGAGGAACTTGACGCCGATGCGCGCAACATGCGCCACCTCTACCCCTACCGCTATCTGGTAAGCCAGGGCATGCTGCCCGACGGACTCACCCACGAGCAGCAGGGCGAATTCTACAAATGCCTGGCGCAGAAGGTCAACGGACATTACAGCACCATAAACCAGTTCTTCAACGCCATACTCGCCGACACCACCGACAACTCGCAGCTCTCGCAGTTCCAGCGTCAGTGCGCCAACGACCTGTTCAACTGGGTCGTGGAGGTGGAAGAGGTGGAGATCACCGAGGATTAATCCCCCGATACGCCGAATCGACCATAATATTACCTTTTTTCCTGACCGAAAAGGATCGCCCCCGCACACCGCGGAAGCGATCCTTTTCAATTTTACGTTCCCGACCCGACAGCGGTTCGCCGACGGCGGTCGGGATGCGCGAGCCTTAGGCGAGTCGCAGTCCGCCGCGGTGGGGCGGCGGCGAACTGCCGACCTCGCGATGCGAGGTCGAAATACCCCACCCTCTACTCGTCCAGAAAATCCTTGTTCACCACCACCCTCACGCAGCGGTGACGCATCCTGAACTCCAGCGGCGTGCCGCCCAGCAGTTCGCCGTCCAGCTCCATCGGGATCTCGGGCGACGACTCGATGCGGATATGCCGTCCGCGGTAGTGGTCGACGTGACCTATGGTGTAGATACTGCCGTTGAAGAACCTCCGCAGGCGGAACACCGCATGCCACCAGTGTATGGGACGTATGAGCGTTATGTCGAACAGTCCGTCGTCGGCCACCGCCTCGGGCAGCTGCTGCACGCCGCTGCCGTTGTACTTGCACACGCCGATAGCCGCGCTGAACATCATGCCGTTGTGCACCAGCTTGTCGTCGACCCACAGCTTCACGCCCGTCGACCGATAATGGAAATAGCTGCGCAGGATGCTCCACGGATAGAGATACCTGCCGCGGCGCCCCTTGTTCTTGTAGTGCTGGTAGCGCCGCACCACGTCGGCATCGAATCCCACGCCCGCCACATTGGCCATGTAGCGCATCTGCGGGAAGTGCGATTCCTCGTAATACACCTCGCCCACGTCCTGCAGAAAGGTGCGGCCCTCGCGGATGGCGCGGATGGCCTCGGAATAGCGGGTGGGGATGCCGAACATGCGGATCCAGTCGTTGCCCGTACCCACGGCCACCACCGACACGGTAATCTCCTCGGTAGGCACGGCCTGCTGTATGAACAGACCGTTGACCACCTCGTGCAGGGTACCGTCGCCGCCGACCGCCACGATGCGCCGATAGCCGTCGTTCACGGCCTGCACCGTGAGTTCGGTCACGTGATACTTGTGCTGCGAGAAGACCAGTTCGTACGGAATCCCGTTGTCGCGTATCAGCTTGGTTATCTGAGGCAGGTCGTCCAGTCCCCGTCCCGATCCGGCCACGGGATTCACTATGACGTACCACTTCTGCGATATATCGATCCGCGCGTCCATCCTACTTGGCGGGAGCGTTTTTGAGCGTGTGCAGCAGGAAGTCGTAGAACTTGGCCACCGAAGCGATCTCCACCTTCTCGTCGGGCGAGTGGGGATAGCAGATGGTGGGTCCGAACGAAATCATGTCCAGCCCCTCGTACTTGCTGCCTATGATACCGCACTCCAGTCCCGCGTGTATGGCCGTCACCGACGGACGCACGCCGTAGAGAGCCTCGTACGAAGCCAGCATGGCCTTCAATATCGGCGAGTTCATGTCGGGATTCCAGCCGTCGTAGCTGCCCGTAAGCTCCACCTCGGCGCCCGCGAGCTCGAACACCGCCGATATGGCATCGGCCAGCGCCTCTTTCTCCGAACGCACCGACGAACGCATCAGGGTCTGCACCTTCACCGTCGAGCCGTCCGACACCACGCGCGCCAGATTGTTCGACGTCTGCACCAGCCCCTCCATGGCGGTCGACATGCGGACCACCCCGTCGGGACATGCCACCATGGCGGCAGCCAGTTTGTCGGCCACGGCATCGGGGATCATCCGTGCGGGACGCTCCGCAGCCTCGGCCGTTATCGATATGGAGTCCTCTATGCCCGCGAACTCGGCCGCCACCGTCTTCCCGAACGCCTCAACGGTCTGCTTCACGGCCTGCACGTCGGCTGCGCCGACCATCACCACGGCCTCGGCCTCGCGCGGAATGGCGTTGCGCAGTCCGCCGCCGTCGACCCAGCACAGCTTCAAGTCGGTCACGTGCCCGAGCATGCGTACAAGACGGAACAGCAGTCGGTTGGCGTTGGCGCGCTGGCAGATGATCTGGATGCCCGAGTGGCCGCCCTTGCAGCCCTTCACCGCGAGTCGCAGAGGCTCGTAACCCTCGGCGGGAACCGCCTCGGCCTCATAACGCAGCGTGACGTTGGCGTCGGTACCGCCCGCGCAGCCCACATAGAGCTCGCCTTCGGTCTCCGAGTCGAGGTTGAGCAGTATCTCGCCCTTGAGCAGACCGCCCTTCAGGCCGAACGCGCCGTCCATGCCAGTTTCCTCGGTAGCGGTGAAAAGCGCCTCGATGGGACCGTGCTCGATGGTGTCGTCCTCCAGTACGGCCAGTATGGCCGCCACGCCGATTCCGTTATCGGCACCCAGCGTGGTGCCGTTGGCGGTAACCCACCCGCCGTCGATGCAGGCCTCTATAGGGTCGTTCTCGAAATCGAACACCTTGTCGTTGTTCTTCTGCGGCACCATGTCCACATGCGCCTGCATTACGATGCCCTTGCGGTTCTCCATGCCCGCCGTGGCACCCTTACGCATGTATACGTTACCCGCCTCGTCCACCGTGTGCTCCAGCCCGCGACTCTCGGCGAACGCCACCAGATATCGGCGGATCTTCTCCTCGCTGTGCGACGGACGCGGAATAGCCGCTATCTCCGCGAAATGCTTCCACACCGAAGCAGGTTTCAATGACGTTAGATTCTTGTCCATAATATTATTCTTTATTATTAAAAATCAATCTCTCTTTATTTCGTCGGCCCGCGCTACGGCAGACGCACGCCCTCGTCGCGTCGGTCGAAGGCCTCCACTATGTGCTTCACCAGCGGGTGACGCACTATGTCGCGCTTGTCGAACTCCACCATGCCTATGCCCTCTATGCCGCGCAGCGTATCCATCGCCCGCGTCAGGCCGCTGTCGCTCTTGCGCGGCAGGTCGATCTGCGTCACGTCGCCCGTGACGATGA
>ERZ827168.4745-NODE-4745-length-12125-cov-3.184673_pt1 | contig 12125 bp, 12 predicted proteins | sample MGYA00519868_ERZ827168 | MGnify/ENA primary metagenome ERZ827168 (study PRJEB31778, sample SAMEA3449271) | human gut metagenome | biome: human gut; feature: human-associated habitat; material: faeces | place: United Kingdom | collected 2010/2012 ...
TTAATATTACATTTTTATTTTAAAATATATTAATCTTTATTTTAATAAGTTTAGATTTTTAATCTTATATAAAATTTAATATTTTTATATATTTACAAAATTCATTTTTTATTAAATAAACATAATTTTTTATAAATTACATATATATCTTTTTATAAATATTTTTTTAATTTTATTTACAAATCACCTTTATTTTTATGTAAAATTGCAATTTTGTATTCTAATTTTATTGAAATTAATATATTTTTCTTGAATTTGATTTATGTAATTTTCATTTTAAATTATGTTATTTTATTTTTATATATTATTTATTTAAAAACTTTTTGGAATTTAAAAAAGAAAAAAATATATTTAAACACTCATCTTTATTTGAACAATCATCGACAATATTTCCACACCTATTTAATGCATCTTTAATTTTTAAATATTTTTCATTTAAATTATTTATAATTAAATCTTTATTATTTATTTGATTTTTTTCTGGAATATAATTTATTATGATATAAAAATTTTTTGAAGAAGAATTTTTTTGTGAATTTTTTTGTTTAATAAATTTTATATATTGTTCTGATATTTGAATTAAATTTTTATCATTTTTTATATTTAATTTAATTTTATTTATATGATTATCTAAATTTTCTTTTTTACTTTGAATTAAAATTTGGAAATTAAAATTACATGTTTTTAAAAATGTTTTATAAGAATTTAAAATTGAACTTTTCTCTAAATCTGATTTAAGATTAAAATTAATTGGCTTAACCTTTATTATTTTAATAAATATACTTTCATTATTATAGTAAAACTTGAATTTCTATCATTAAATTATAGTTAAACTTGAATTTTATTTCATTTTATTCTTTTTTATTCAAACATAAAGAGGAAGATTATGAAAAATAAAATTAAAGAATTAAGATTAAATAAAGGCGTTACTCAAAAAGAGCTTGCTAAATTAGTTAATAAATCAATTCAATCAGTTTTAAATTGGGAAAGTGGTTTAACTGAAATTAGCATTAAAGATGCTATTATTCTAGCTGATTATTTTGACGTGAGTTTAGATGAACTTTTTTATCACCAAAATAAAGAATCTATTCAAAGTAAGAAAAATATTATAGAAGAATATTTAAAGTTCTCTATTGATAAATATTTAGAAGAATACATCGATACTTATAAGATTAAAAAATAGTTGCTAAGTTAACAACATTATATCTTTATGCTATGATATTCATATGAAAATCAAAATTAAAAAGATATATAGACAAAAAAATTTATTGCAAATATGAAACATTAGTATTTGTAAGCATAGATAATATGAAAAAATTTAGAGATAAGATCATAGAGAATAGAAAAAGAATAAGTGATTCTCTTTCTAATCGTTTTAATATGGCTATTGATAATTATAATTTAAGCGATGTTGTCTTATATAGGAAAATAGAAAAAAGAGGATTTTTAATAATGAATGAAAAAGGAGAGATTTTAGAATGGCCGAATCAAATAAGATTCGTTGGAGATCAATTGACCAAAAAGCAGTTACCAATATTGCAAGAAGATTCAACGCAAAGATAACAAGAGTTATGAAAGCGCATCCTGATTGGACAGAAATTTTACCTGAAAGAATAAATGTAAAAGAATTATCAGAAAAATTAAGAAGCGATACAAGAAGAGAATTTAATAGAGAAATGGCAAAGTTAGAGCGTTTTCTTAGAAAAGGCGCTGAAATGCCATATACTACAAAATCAGGTGTTGCTACTACTGTTTGGCAAAAGAAAGAAATTGACAATACATTCAGGGCGATTAATGCGAAAAGAAGAGCTGAAAGAAAAAAATTAGACCCTAGCATATTTAAGGGTAATCTACATTCTATTCAAGAAAACAATTTATTGCAAAGAAAGAATACTGTTCAAGAGATATCTCCTAAATATTGGAAAGAATTTGTAAGAAATTTAGATTATCAACTTGAGCAAGAATATAAAGATAAAAGTAACATATATAAAATGAACTTATTAAAAGCTATTTCTAATATATTAGGTGAGAAGAGCGAATTGTATAACCTTGTTTCTCAGGTTGCTCCAGAAAGAATAAAAAGATTTGCTGATACTTCATCATTAATTTCTATTAGTTTTTTATATGAACCTTTAGAGCCAGAAGATATTGAAGAATATTTTAAAAGTGAATTATTTGAGTTACTTAAGGAGGAATAAATATTGTTTTTGCTTCTGACTTTGAAACAACAGTAGATATTGATGATTGTCGGGTTTGGGCATGGGGTTTATCCGAAGTAGGTAACGCTAATCACTTGACATTTGGAGAAGATATTGACAGCTTTATTAATTATTGTTCATTGATTAACGAATCATCAAGTTTCTATTTTCATAATTTGAAATTTGACGGTGAATTTATAATTCATTACTTATTAACGCATGGATTTGTTCATGTTAATGAAAAGAAACTAGGTGTGAATCAATTTTCAACAATAATTAGTGACTTAAATGTATTTTATTGCATTAAAGTAAAATTCAAAGAAGAAGTAATAATATCATTTTTTGATTCATTGAAATTGTTAAATTTTTCTGTTGAAGAAGTGGCAAAGGCATTTAATTTATCTATTAAAAAATTAGAAATTGATTATAAAGCGAAAAGAGAAAAAGGGCATAAAATAACAGATGAAGAAAAAGAGTACTTAAAGCATGATGTAATGATTATGAGTTTAGCTTTAGAGAAAATGTTTGAGATGAAAATTACTAGAATGACGATTGCTAGTAATGCTATGAATTTCTTTAAAGATACAATCAGCAAGAAAAGATTTGAGGAATGGTTTAAGCCTCCATTATATGATAAAGATTTGAGGCAAGCATATAAAGGAGGTTTTACATATTTAAATGAAATTTATCGAGGAAAAGAAGTAAAAGAAGGAATAGTATTAGATGTTAATAGTTTGTATCCATCAGTTATGTATTATAGTCCTATGCCATATGGAGAAGGAATATATTTTGATGGTAAATACGTACCTGATAAATTATACAATCTATATATTCAAAATATAACATGCCAATTCAGGATAAAAAAGGATATGATACCCACAATACAAATAAAAAACAATTTATCATTTGTTCCCACTGAATATTTATCATCATCTAATGGGGAATCGATAAACTTAACATTAACAAATGTTGATTTAAAGTTATTTTTGGAACATTATGATATATATGATGTTTCGTATAATTGGGGTTGGAAATACAAATCATCTACAAAAATATTTAAAAGATATATTGATTATTGGAATGAATTAAAAGTTAAAGCTACAAAAGAAGGTAACAAGCCATTAAGGACTATAGCGAAACTTATGTTAAATTCGTTATATGGAAAATTTGCGGCTAGTCCAGAAGGGAGAAGTAAGATTCCATACCTAGATAATAATATAGTAAAATATAAATTAAGTGAATTGGAAGAAAGAACCGCGTATTATTTGCCAATTAGTATTTTTATAACAAGTTGGGCAAGAGACAAAACAATAAGAAGTGCACAAGCAGTGTATCATAGATTTATTTATGCAGATACAGATAGTTTGCACTTAGAAGGTACAGATATTCCTGAGAATTTATTAATATCTGATACCGAATTAGGAAAGTGGAAAATAGAATCAACATTTAAAAGAGGCAAATATTTAAGACAAAAATGTTATATAGAAGATGCAGTAACTCCTGTGGATGAGATAGAAAAATTTAAAAAGGAGAATCCAGAATGTTTACATTTAGTTTCTAAAGATAGTATTATTAACATAGTATGCGCTGGAATGCCAAAAGGGTGCTATAAAAATGTGACTTGGGAAAATTTTGATTATGGAAGCGTATTTGATGGCAAATTAGGGGTTAAACACACAGATGGAGGTATTGTATTAATAGATACAACTTTTACTATAAAAGGTTGACAAAAAATAAGAAAGTGATATAATGGAGGTGAAGGAAATAGCTAAGGTGTTATATTAATGTGTGATGGTCAACGTGTGAAAGCGTATCATATATTTAGGGGTGACTCCTGGTATAACGCCAGCTATTTTCTGTTTATGTATTGGAATATTAATCAAATTTTAGCATATCAACGTAATTTTAATTTTATAAATGGAACGCGATCAATTGGTAAAACATATACAACACAAAAATTTTGTCTTAAGAAATGTATAGAAAATGGATGGCAAGCTGTATATATTGTGAGATATGCAAGCGAAAAAGAAGAAGGCGCACTTCCTTTAGCGTTTGAAAAAGTATTAGAAAATGAATTTAAGGATTATTTGTGGAAATTACAAAATGAAAAAATACAATATAAAAATGAAAATGGGGAATGGGTTGATATCTTTATATGTATAGCCCTTTCCGAATCTCAAAAGATAAAGAAAAGAAGTTTTCCTTTTGTGAAATTCATCATTTTTGATGAATACATGCTAGAAAGAGAAAATAATTCAAAATATGTAAAGGGATGGAAAGAGCCTGAAATATTTTTAAACATATATCATACAATTGATAGAGAAGAAGATAGAGTAATATGTTTTTTATTAGGAAATACAACAACTTTTTTTAATCCTTATCATATGTATCCATCTTTTGACATACCATCAAATATAAAGCCAGGCGAAATTTGGTATAATAAGTTTTGTCTTTTTCAATGGGCTATACCAGATGAAGAAATGATAGAAAAGAAATCAAAAAGTAAATTTAATGAAATGATAGGTGGAAGCGAATATGGAAGGTATGCAAGAGATGGCGAATATGTTGAGGACAGTGAAGAGTTTGTATTATCCAGACCTCAATCAGCTAAGCATCTTATGAATATAAAATCTAATGATACTATATATGGTATTTGGTTTGATAGAATTAATGGAAATGTATTCATAGATGATAAATATGATCCATCATGTAAATTTAATTTTGTGTTATCAAAAGAAGAACTAGCAGAGGGATTTATATTAGGTACTAAAGACTTTTATTTAATTAAGTGGCTTTCACAAAAGTTTAAAAATGGGTTTGTCAAATACACAACGTTAGAAACAAAGAAGAAAATGGAAAGGGTCATATATTATTTAAGTTAATGAGGTGGTATTAATGGGGTGGGCTGAAAATTTTGTTACAATAGTGAATGGAGTAGGTTTTCCGATCGTAGTATGTGTATTTTTGGTGTGGTATATTTACAAAGAGAACAAAAGAAGGAAGGAGGAAAAAGAAGAATATGAAAACAAACAAAACGATCTCTATTTAAAATTATCACAAAGTGTTGATAATAACACAGCGGCTTTAAATAAACTTTTAATGCAAATGGAGAATAAAAATAATGGATAATATAGGATTAATCGCTTACTGCCGAAATATGTGTTACAATGAAAAAACTTTATATATGTGGGGAGGTTTGATGAATGCTATAACGGAATATTTTATCAATTACAAAGCAAAACAATACCCCTCTAGATATACAGAATCACGTAAAGAAACACTAAGAAAGTATATTAATAAAGCATATGGATGCGATTGTGCAGGTCTCATTAAATCTTACTATTTTGGTGGAGTTGGTTCTCCGGGTTATGAAGCTTCTAAAGATCTTAATGCGTCTGGGATGTTTAATAAGGCTTCTGAAAAAGGGCCAATTTCGACTTTGCCAGAAACTGTGGGGATTGGACTTTATCAACCTGGTCATGTTGGCGTATATGCTGGCAATGGTATTGCATATGAGTGTACTTTAGGAAGTTATGGTGATGGAGTAGTAAAAACAAAAGTAGCAGGGAGGGGATGGACAAATTGGTTTAAAGTTCCTTTCATTGATTATATTAATGAAGATGATCAGAGAGGTGATGAAGATTGTAATTGCCCAGGGTGTATTTGTAAAGAAGATTACTACAATTACACTGTAGTAAGTGGCGATTCATTTTGGGGAATTGCCAAAAAAGTGTATGGAGATGGAAACAAATATCCCAAAATACTGGAATACAACGGAATGACAGAAAATGATACAATTTATGCTGGCGATATCCTTAAAATACCTGTTTAAGGGAGATAGATTTTATGCTTGATAAAGAAGAAATGAAAACAATTCTTCAAAACTTTTCAGAACGCTTTGGTGATGATGAAACAGCAATGAACGAATTAAGAAGGATTCAAGAAGATCATGAAGAACGCATTAATAATGAAAGTAGAGCATATGATTCTGATGGAGTATTATATTCAGAAAAATATGACAATTTAAAAAGAAGATATCGTGAAAGATTTTTTACATCTGATGAAGAAATAAAAGAAGATCAGAAAGAAGATATCAAAAAGGACAGTTCTAAATTAACATTTGAGTCTCTCTTTGAAAACAGAGAGGGAGACTATAAGAAAGGAATGTAATAAAATGCCTACTAAACCTATAATTAGCAGTTTTAAAGCATCTGGAATCGACGTATTAAATGCTATTCGTGCAAATGCTTCCAGCACATATCAGGAGCGGATTCCAGTAGCAACCCAGGAAAATATTCGCCAAATTGGAAATGCAATGATGACTTATGAAGCAACTCAGAATGAATTTTTAAGTGCTTTGGTAAATCGGATTGGCAGAGTAATTATTACTTCAAAATCGTATACTAATCCTCTTAGAGTATTCAAAAAAGGAATTCTTGAGTATGGGGAAACTATTGAGGAAATTTTTGTTAATATCGCCAAAGCAAAGCAGTTTGACCCTAGCGTTGCTGAAGAAGAAGTTTTCAAGAGAGAAATTCCTGATGTAAATGCAGTATTCCATAAAATGAATCTCCAAAACTTCTATAAAGTCACGGTTTCCAATGAACAGCTGCGTCAGGCTTTCCTTAGTTCTCAGGGTATCAATGACCTAATTGGATATATTGTCGATTCACTTTATACTGGCGCTGAATTTGATGAATATATTACTATGAAACAGTTGATTGTAGATGCGGCAAATAATGGAGAAATGTATGCTGTAAATATCCCTGCTGTATCTTCTGATAATACAAAAACGATCGTTTCAACTATTAAAGGTGTTTCTAATCAGTTGGAATTTATGAGTTCAACTTACAATTCTATGGGCGTTCTCACTCATACGCGCAAAAACCGACAAGTGCTTATTATTGATGCTGCCCTTGATGCTGCAATTGATGTTGATGTTTTGGCTTATGCCTTTAATATGGATAAAGCAGAATTCATGGGCAGAAGAGTTCTTGTTGATAATTTTGGAGAATTAACGGGCGTTGTTGCGGCTTTGGTAGATGAAGACTGGTTCATGGTATATGATAATTTCATTGGTTTCACTGAAAACTATAATGGCCAGGGACTTTATTGGAATTATTTTTATCATGTTTGGAAAACCTTTTCGACTTCTCCGTTCTCAAACGCTATTTTGTTTACAACGCAGGATGTAGCAGTCACAAATGTTACCGTAAGTCCGAACAATATCACTCATAATACTGGTTCTTCTCAAACTGTGCAGTTTACGGCTAATGTAACAGCCACAGGATATGCGCCTAAAGATGTTGTATGGTCTACTACTTCTGCTACTGCGACAATTACTGAAAATGGCTTTCTTACAATTCCTACAACTACAGATACAACCTTTACTGTAAGAGCAACAAGCGTTTATAATTCTGCAAAATATGGCGAAGCTACAGTAACAGTTGAATAAGGAGGAAAAGAAAAAATGGCTGATTTTGTGCCATCAACAATTGTTAAAGTGTTGAAAGATGTTCCATTAGATTCTACATATAGCGATACAATAAAGTTTACAAGCGTTGGAGCACAAACAGCCTTTTTTTCTGGTAAGGCTAAATATTCTTTTACTGACTTCACCTATCAGCGTGTAAATTCTTCTGTGTCTGCTCCTAGGGGGCCACGTTCTATTCGTGTCCCCCGAGTTGCAGATGATCTATATGATTGCAACTATGTTATGTTTCAAAATGCGAACTATGGAACAAAATGGTTTTATGCTTTTATAAAACAAGTAAATTATATTAATCCTAACAATACAGAAATTATTTATGAATTAGATCATTATCAAACATGGGCATTTGATTTTACAGTGTTACCTAGTTTTGTGGAGAGAGAACATCCAGAAAGTGACAATTTGTATGAGAATTTAATTCCAGAAAACATGAACGAATCGGATATGTATACTCAACAGGTTACAGAACTAGATTTGCAAACGAATTTTGCAAAAATCGTTGTTGGAGTATCTACAGACCCTGGTGGCCAAATTGTAGCAGGAAAATTAAGCGGAGGCGTATACAGTGGTGTGGAACTTCATCAATTTAATGACGCAGAGGGAGCAACAGCTTTCATTGAATCCTATGGAAAAAAAGCTATGGCTGATGCGATAGTTTGTGTTTATATGAGCGCCTGGGATGTAAATATATCTGATTTAAAGAATGTTACAATATCCCGCCCCACAAATTTATGCGGATATACCCCTAGAAATAAAAAATTATTGACATATCCTTATTGTAAAATTACAATGAGTAATAGACAAGGAACTGAATATGATTTTTATTATGAATATTTTTCAAGAATAGTTAATCAAGAAGTAGAAACAACAGATATCATATTTAACTATCTTACTTATGGAGGAATTCAACCTAAAGGATATTGTGTTGCTGTAAATTATAACGGATTACAGGGCGATGTCAATATGGACTATAATGCAGTTGGTGAAGTTGATGGATACGTTCAATGTGCATGGACTTCAAATGCTTTTGCAAACTGGTTGGCTGGTGAGGGAACAGCACAAGCCTTTAAAATCGGCACAAATGCTTTAGCAACTGCAAATAAAAATACTTTTAGTTCTGGACTTTCTACTATGCTTTCAGCCTTTAGTGGAAATGTAGGAGGAACTGTAAGTGGTGTTCAGAGTATGGCAACTGGTACAGTAAACAATTTAGTAAATACTGTTCATTCTGCTGCCGATTTAGGAATTGACATATGGACAAGAAGTAAGTGTCCTGGATTATCAAAAGGTACCCCACATACACCTAGTCTGAATTTAATTTATAGAAACATTGGATTTACTATAAAACAAATGGCAATCAGACCCGAAATAGCAAAATCAATAGACGATTATTTTGATATGTATGGTTATGCTACAAATAAATTAAAGGTTCCGAATATGGAAGGTCGTGAATCATGGAATTACGTCAAAACAAAAGATGTAATCATTTCAGGTTCTCTCCCTGTAGATTCTATGGACGCTGTTAAGAAAATGTTTAATTCTGGAATTAGATTCTGGCATGGGGATTTTGTTGGTCATTATTCAAGAAGCAATAAGCCAATGAAGGATGTGAAAAAATAATGAGCAGACGCAAACCATATAAATTGTTTGACAGATGGGCGAATAGAAAAAATTGGGATCCATATATTTTGAATAATGAAACTTTCATGGATTACTTTTATAGACTGGAAGAAATTTGCATCAATATGTTTTCATGGGAAAACTTACCTGAAACTATTGATTATCGTTTCTTAGAATTAACATTATGCGAGTATGGCTTTGCTGTTTATTTTAATGAAGAAGATGTTGGAAATGTAGCACTTACATGTGCATTGGGAGGCCCACTCTCTATATATAGAGAACCGATATATCGGAGAGCATATGCAAACAATGGGTTTTCTCGCGAATTGGATAATACAAACAGTGTTTTAATTTACAATAATTATTTGCATCATCCTTCTATTCCAACTATAATATTATTTGCAAGACGATTGGCTGAAATTGAAAGAACTATCGATGTAAACGTCAAAAGTCAAAAAACTCCTGTTGTGATTACTTGTGACGAATCTCAGCTATTAACAATAAAGAACGCCTATAAAGATATGGATGAAAATGTTCCTGTTATAATTGCTTCTAAAAATGTTGACTGGAAAAGTATTTCATCATTGAATACAAATGCTCCATTTGTATCTTTAGATTTGAATAATTTAAAAAGACAAATATGGAATGAAGCATTAACATTTTTTGGGGTTTCTAATTCAAATACAGAAAAGAAAGAAAGACAAATAGGATTAGAAGTTTCATCAAATTTGGGCGGAGTTATGGCACAAAGATATATAATGCTAAATTCAAGAAGGCAAGCAGCAGAAAAAATAAACAAAATGTTTGGCACGAATATAAAAGTTAATTTTAGGCAGGAATTTGAAACTTTCAATGAAGATATGGATACTACGACTATAGATCAAAATGAAAGGGATGAATAGGATTTGGCAAAATACACCATTGAGTTAAACGAACTTATTTCATTAGGCTTTCATTTGAATTTAGATGATTATCCCATATTTAATGAAGATTACAGGCCCCACCTGAATAAAGAAATTATCGAACATTTTTATTTTAGAGAAATAGGCCAAGAAACTCCTGAAAGGTTTAATTTCTTCTTGAAGCGAAAAATGGCCGAAATTATGCCTTATTATAATCAACTATATCAATCTGAACTTATTAAATTTGATCCCCTTTCAACCGTATACATGGAAACCTCAGGAGATACTAAAAGGAAAAAATATAATGAGAATACCAATGATTATAAACAAAATAATACCTTAAATGCAAGTGAGACATATGCCTCTAATATTGATCGTTCAAATACATTTAAATTAGAAGATACACAAGATACCACAAATAATAGTAATTATCAAAAGTCAGGCGACCGAACACAGGATATTGTTACTAACGAATTAACTACAAATGACTTGAAAACAGAAACTAATACTGTAAGTGACAGCGATGGAACAACCGATACAAATGGAGTTAAAAATACTGTATTTAGTGATATTCCACAGGCAGGAATAACTACTACCACTACCACTGCACCAGATGGCACAATCACTACTGAAACAACAGGATATGCTACAACCACAACAAATGAATCAACTAATGAACATAGCACAACTACAGCCCATCAAACTAGTGATAGTGTAGCTACTAATACCGGAACTGTTAATGTTGACGGAAAATCGAATTTAACAGAAAATTGGAAAGAAAATGGAAGTGCTGTAGATGTTGGAAATTCTAAACAAAATCAAAATTCAAATGAAGTCACAAACACAAAAGAAGATTATATATTACATATTATAAGTAATATAGGAAATGAACTTACTGCTAATGAAGTTGATATATTAATTAGTGACTTTCTAACATATAATATTATTACAGCAAAGGAAGCAAAACTTTTAAAAGTAGCTACTAGTGATAATGTTCTTAATGTTAATAAAGAGATAAAAGATAAATTACGAGCTAGAATTTTTAAAAATATGCTTTTAAATATATAAATAAAAAAGGAGGAATTTAAAATGTTGTGTGATAATTGTGGAAAAAGAGAAGCAAATGTTAGATATTCAGAAAATATTAATGGAAGAAAAAAAGAATTACATTTATGTGAAGAATGTAGTAAAAAATTAGGAATAGAAAATATGGACTTTAATATGCCTATAGATTTTTCAAGTTTCTTTGGAGGACTATTAGAAGATTTTGGAACAAATGACTTTATGCCATTATTTAATGAAGTAAAGCAATTAAAATGTGATAATTGTGGATATACCTTTGAAGATATAGTAAATACAGGAAAATTAGGCTGTGAAAATTGTTATAGTGTATTTGAAGATAGATTAGATCCTATTATAAAGAAAATACAAGGTAGCAATAAACATGTAGGTAGAACAGGAAAAATTATAGATAGTAAAATTAGTGAAAAGATTAATAATAAAGATTCAAAAACAGAAAATAACAAAGATGTATCAAAAGTAGAAAAATTACAAAATGATTTGAAAAAGGCTATAAAAGAAGAAAAATATGAAGAAGCAGCTAAAATAAGAGACGAAATAAAAAAATTAGAAGGTAAAAAATAGAAAAGATAAAAGTAAAGAGGAAGTGAGAAAATGAACTGGTATTTACAAAGTAACGATAATTCAGATGTAGCAGTTAGCACAAGAATTAGATTTGCAAGAAATTTAAAAGGATTTAAATTTAATTTGAATGAAAAAGAAGAAATAGAGCAATTAGAAAATGTTATAAAAGACAATTTATATAAAATAGGGTATGGCTTAAGATTTTTAAAATTAAAAGATATGGATGATATTACTAAAATGAGTTTAGTAGAAAAAAATTTATTAAGTCCA
>ERZ827168.4748-NODE-4748-length-12112-cov-16.642282_pt1 | contig 12112 bp, 9 predicted proteins | sample MGYA00519868_ERZ827168 | MGnify/ENA primary metagenome ERZ827168 (study PRJEB31778, sample SAMEA3449271) | human gut metagenome | biome: human gut; feature: human-associated habitat; material: faeces | place: United Kingdom | collected 2010/2012 ...
GTTTGGTTGCTTTGCGATTATTCATGTCTTTGTACCCCTTCTGTTAAAATTTTACAGCCAGCACTGTTCATTCTTTGTGAGAGCAAAGAATGGAAAACCCCTATAGGGGTTTCGCACCGGTCTGCATTGATGGTTTGAGTATAGCACTGCGTTTCCGGAGTTGCAAGCGCCCACAGGAAAATTTTTCACATTTCGGCAGGTCAACCAAAAATCCCCGGCGATTTTGGGCGAAATAGCGAAATCACAGGCCACAACGACAAAAAAGAAGTGCCCAAAGGACACTTCTTTTTGTCGTGTGCGCTTACTTCTTGAAGCTGTCTTTCAAAGAGACGCTGCGGTTGAACACCATGTGGTCAGCGGCGCTGTCCCGGTTGTCCAGGCAGAAATAACCCAAACGCATGAATTGGAACGTGGGCGCATTCGTGCCGGTGCGGTTCTCCTTCTTATCAAACTCGGCGGCCACCTTCTGCATCTCCGGCTCGACCTTGCATCCGGTGAGGACCGTCAGGCTGTCCGGGTTCAGGCATTCCAGGAAGTCCTTGTCCGGGCCATCGGGCTGCTCGTCGGAGAACAGGTTGTCGTACAGCCGCACCTCGGCGTCCAGGCAGTTGGCGGCGTCCACCCAGTGGAGCGTCGCGCCCTTGACCTTGCGGCCGTCGGCGGGGTCGCCGCCCCGGGAATCCGGGTCGTAAGTGCAGAGTACCTCGGTGACGTTGCCGTTCTCGTCCTTGACGCAGCCGGTGCAGGTGACCAGATACGCACCCTTGAGACGGCACTCCAGCCCGCCGGGGGTCAGGCGCTTGTACTTGGGGACGGGGACTTCCATGAAGTCGTCTGCCTCGATCCACAGGTGGCGGGAGAAGGTGATGTCGTGGGTGCCCTGGGCGGGATCGGCGGGGTTGTTCTCCACGGTGACAGTCTCGCTCTGCCCCTCGGGATAGTTGGTAACGGTGAGCTTCACAGGCCGGAGAACGGCCATAGTCCGCTCGGCATGGGCGTTCAGATCCTCCCGCAGGCAATGCTCCAGAAAGCCGTACTCAATGACATTGGGGGACTTGGCCACGCCGATGCGCTCGCAGAAATTACGGATAGACGCGGCGGTGTAGCCCCGGCGGCGCAGGCCGCACAGTGTGGGCATACGGGGATCGTCCCATCCGGAGACATAGTTCTCCTCCACCAGCTTGCGCAGCTTGCGCTTGGACATGACGGTGTGGTCGATGCCCAGACGGGCGAACTCGATCTGCCGGGGACGGGCGGGCAGCTCGCAGTGGTCGATGACCCAGTTGTACAGGGGACGGTGGGCCTCAAACTCCAGCGAGCAAAGGCTGTGGGTGATGCCCTCCAGCGCGTCCTGGATGGGGTGGGCAAAGTCGTACATAGGATAGATGCACCACTTGTTGCCCTGCCGGTGGTGGCTCATGTGGTTGATGCGGTAGATCACCGGGTCGCGCATGTTGAAGTTGCCGCTGGCCAGGTCGATCTTGGCCCGAAGGGTCATCGCGCCGTTGGGGAACTCCCCTGCGCGCATCCGGGCGAAGAGGTCCAGGCTCTCCTCCATAGGCCGGTCACGGTAGGGGGACACGGCAGGGATGCCGATGTCTCCGCGGTTGGCCTTGAACTCCTCCGGCGTCAGCTGGCAGACATAGGCCAGGCCCTTTTTGATGAGCAGGACGGCCTGGCGGTAGTCCTCCTCGAAATAGTCAGAGCCATAGAAGAACCGATCGCCCCAGTCGAAGCCCAGCCAGTGGATGTCCTGCTTGATGGCCTCTACGAACTCCTCGTCCTCCTTGGTGGGGTTGGTGTCGTCCATCCGCAGGTTGCACAGGCCGTTGTATTTCTCCGCCGTGCCGAAGTCGATGGTCAGTGCCTTGCAGTGGCCGATGTGCAGATAGCCGTTAGGCTCAGGCGGAAAACGGGTGTGGACGGTCATTCCCTGGAACTGACCACCCTCTGCGATGTCCTCGTCGATGAAATTCAAGATAAAGTTTTTGCCGGCTTCCTCCGGTACGGTGGCCTTGATGTCCTCGGTCATTGTCTCACACTCCTTGTTGTCGTAATAAAAGCGATTTATAATTATACGCGATTTTGGGCGGGATTGCAATAGCTGGGCGCATTTTAGAGCGCGTCAAATTCTTCCCGGGTCAGAAGCAGGGTCAGCGCCTCCAAAAGACCGTTGGCGGTCAGGCGGGCGGGCAGGCCCAAGCGCTGCTGGAGCGCGGCCCGGCGGGCGGTGGAATTCGGGCCGATAAGACCCTTATCCAGCAGGTCGGCCTTGGTGATATGGGTAGGTGCAGGGGCTTCTCCCTCCCCCTCAAATGTCGCGCCGGCGCGGCGCAGGGCGGCCAGCAGCACGTCGGGGGGCATCCCCTCCACCCCCAGCTTGCCCTCCTTACCAGGCCGCTTCTTGCGGCGCTCCTTGCCGGGAATATCGGGGATATAGGCCTGCTTCAGCCTGTCCGGCGGCAGAACGCCCTTGAGGTGGCTACGGATGACAAAGCCTGCGCCGTCCGGGTCGGTGAGCAGGATAAGACCACGCTTCTCCGCCAGTGCGCGGAGGTAGGCCGTCTTTTCCCGGTCATTGAACACGGCGAAGCCGCCCACCTCCACGATGGCGGCATCCACCACCTGTGAGAGGGCGTTTTTATCGTAACGCCCCTCCACCACGATCACTTCACGGACGCGGGGCTTCATCGCGCACCTGCCAGTTCCATGAGGAAGAGCTTCAGCGCACCCTCGGCGTCCATGTTGCGCTCGGACTTCATGCGGCGGTCCAGCGTCTGGCAGCGCCGCACGGCCTCCCGACACCAGGGCCGGGACACAGCCCGGGCGGACTGCATCAGCTTTTTGGCCGGGTAGTCGGAGGTCATGCGCCACAGATCCTTGACCCAGACAGCATCCTTTTTGCCGTCCAGTGCCAGCCGGGCGGTGTAGAGCTGCCGCAGCTCCCGGCTCAGGGCGGCTAAAATGGCGATAGGCTCGGTCTGCATCCGGAAAAGCTCCGCCAGCACAGCGGCGGCACGGTCGTAGTCCCGGGCGGTGACGGCGTTGGTCATGTCGAAAATACGGGCATCCAGCACCGGATCGGCCACGGCGTCGATGTCGGCCACAGTGACGCGCTGTCCCTTGGTGTAGGCGGCGATCTTGTTGATCTCCGGCACAAGGCCGTCCATCAGGCTGCCGCAGGTGAAGAGCAGATGGTCGATGGCGTTGTCGTCCAGCTCCTTGTCAAAGGCGGCAAACCGGCGGCGCACCCATTTCTGCATCTTCTGTCGGCCCTGCTGTGTAAATTCGATCTCCGTGGTATGGGCGGCAACGGCGGCGGTGAGCTTCTTCATCTTGCCGTCCTTTTTATAGGGTATCTGGCGGTAAAGGAACACCAGCGTGCAGTATTCCGGGAAATCCTCCAGCAGCGATACCAGGGCGGCGCGCTGGGCCTCGTCCAGCTTGAAGATGTCCAGGTCGGTAACGGTGACAAAGGTGTTCTGCGCCATCATGGGCATGGCCTCCACCGTCTCCGTCAGCTCCTGCACCGTAAGGCCCTTGCCGGTGAGACGGTGGTAGTTGAATTCCTCGAACCCGGCGGGGACAAGCATGGTGCGGAGCTGCTCCACCGCCTGCTGCATCAGATATGTCTCCTCACCGAAGAAAATATAGACGTTGGCAGGGCCGCCGCTTTGCAGGGCAGCGCGGAGCTCATCGTAGCCAGGATATGCTTCTTCTTTCTTCTTTGCCATGTTCAACCTCCGTTGACGGTGATGCGGATGCTGCCCTGTTGGTCGGTGCGCCAAATGGACGCGCCGGCGGCCTGCAGGCGGCGGAGGGCCGCCTCCGTGGGATGGCCGTAGCGGTTGTCACCCACACTGATGACGGCTGTCTCCGGGGTGACGGCCCGGAGGAAGTCCTCGTCGGAGCTGTACCGCGAGCCGTGGTGGCTGACCACCAGCACCTCCAGGTCGGGCAGCGGGTAGGTCTGTACCAGCAGTTTTTCTGTCGAACCGGCCATATCGCCGGTAATGAGCAGATCGAAATCCCCGGCGCTGGCCAGCGCCGTAAGCCCCTGCTCGTTCAGGTCTCCAGTGGTCTGCAGAGGCGGGTAGAAGGTAAGAGCGGCCTCGCCCAGAGTGATCCGGGTAGGAACGGTGACGAACACCACAGCGATTCCCCGCCGTTCCGCCAGGGAGACGAGCCGGCCGCGGACGCCATACTCGTCCTCAATATCCGGCAGATAGAGCGTATCCACCGGCAGGCGGGTCAGGACCTCCGTAAGGCCGTTGGTGTGGTCAGCGTGGTAGTGGGTGACCACCACGGCGGACAAACGTCGGACACCGGCGCTTTGCAGCGTATCGGCGGCCACAGAGCCGGCATCCACATAGGAGTTGCTGCTGCCGCAGTCCACCAGCACCGTTTCCCCGCCGGAGCGCAGCGCCACGCTCTCTCCCTGCCCCACATCCAGCACGATGGCGCTGAACGAGCCGTATTCCTGCCAGCGGACGTTGAACCAGAGACAAGCGGCCAACGCCAGTACGGTCAGGCAGGATGCCAGCGCATATTTGCGCCTGCCGTCCGGGGTGACGGCACAGCCGATAAACACAGCGTAGACGTACAGCAGCCAAACCCGCAGATACATATTGGTGAAGTACACCGCATGGTACGGCACAGTCAGCAGCAGATGGGCCAGCCACAGGACATATCTGACCAGCAGAAGCGGGACATATCCCACGATATGGCCCAAGGGCGTCCAGACAAAGCCCAGGAGGGCAGAGACGAAGGCGGACATGAAGGCGTAGCCTGCGGCGGGCACGGCCAGCAGTCCGGCCAGGGGCGCGACGAGAGACAGAATGTTGAAGTAGTACGCCGTCAGCGGTGTGGTGAACACCAGTGCGCCCAGTGTGGCGGCGAGGTTGGCGGCCACAAAGGAGATCATCCTTCCGAGGGCGCGGCTTTTGCCGCGATACCAGCCGGTAAAGCTCTTATAGAGCCGCCCGGAGAGCAGCACCATGCCCAGCGTAGCGGCAAAGCTGAGCTGTAAACTGACGCTGCCCACGGCGTAGGGATTGGCCAGCAGGATCACCGTCAGCGCGGCGGCCAGACTGGTCAGTGGGTCACTGCTCCGCCGGAACAGCGGTGCGATAAGCAAAAATACCTGCATGACACAGGCCCGGACCACCGAGGGGGACAGACCGGTGAGCAGCATATAGAACAGCAGCACCGGAATAGCCACGGCGCACAGCGTGCGCCTGCGAGCCGGCGGGATCAGCAGGGACAGCAGGGTGACGAGAAAGGCACAGTGCAGTCCTGATACGGCGAAAATGTGGGCCAACCCCGTCTCCTGCATGGCCACATAGTCCTCCTCCGGCAGCAGAGACTTATCGCCGGTCAGCTCGGCGGTAAGGAAGCCCAGCACGGAGGGATCGTCCCACAGCTGAGCCAGCTTGTCCCGCAGAATCTTGGCGGCACGCTGGGGCAGGTAACGGAGATCTCCGGCCAAGCCGGGCTGCACCTCCGTTTCACCGCGGGCATACAGCAGAACGTAGACGCTCCGGGAGCTGAACTGGCGCAGATCGCCGTCGCCGATGGCAGCCACATCGTTCCACCAGGCCGCCCCGGAGACAGCGTCACCGGGGCTGAGCGCCAGCAGGTCGCTGTCACCGTAATAAACGGCCTTTGTGCCGGGGAAACCATGCAGGCGCAGCGTGACCTTCGCGCCGTGCTCTGTGGCCTCCGGCCAGTCACAGACGGCAGCGGAGAAGTTGTTCTCTGCGCCGCAGAGAGCCTGCACCGGCTGGCGGGCAAGGGCGCGGTAGGCGGTAAAATACAGGAGGGAGACCGTCAGGGGCAGCAGGATCAGCAGACCGCGGCGGAAGTGGGCCGACCTGCGGCCCAACAGCGCCCACAGAAGTGAGACCAGCGCCAGCACCCCGGCGGCATAGAGCTGCCAGCCGTCCCAGGGCAGCAGGGTGAGGAATATGCCGGCGGCAAAGGAAAAGCCGATGGTGGCCAGGACTCTCATACCATCTTCCCTCCCCCAGTGATTATATCCGAAGTATTGTAGCATATTTTGGGGTAAGTGGCAAGGGGCGGACATCAGTGAAGTAAAAGCAAAAGGCGGCACGTGGCCGCCTTTTGCTTTTCGATTTTCGGTTTACATACGTGCCAGCTTTTCATTACACTTCTGCAGAAAGCGGGCGTTGTCGATGACGGCGCGGGTATGGGTACCCTCGCCGATGAGGCCCTCCGCGTCGGAGGCCGTGACCTTAAAGGTGATCATCTTGCCGTTGGCGGAGACGTCCGTCACCTCAGCGGTGGCGGTGACCTTCATGCCCACAGGGGTGGGCGCCAGATGGCTGGAGGAAATGTTCACGCCCACCGTTCCCTTGCCCTCGGGCAATTCATTCTGCACGCACCACATGGCGGCGCACTCCATCAGGCCCAGCATATAGGGTGTGCCGAACACCTCCAGCCCGCCTGAGCCGACGGCCTTGGCGGTCATATCGGGGGTGACGGTCTTTTCCACGGTATGGGTCATGCCGATCTTGATCATATTCTGTCCTCCTTTATACGCCAAGCTGCGTCCACAGCTTATCGTAGAACTTCAGTGTCTCCTGGGGCAGGTTGACGTAGATCTCGCAGCGGGCGCGCTCCTCATCGGGGATAGCCATGATGTGGTAGATGTCCTCGTCCAGCGGCTCTCCGTACGTCTCCTGATAATAGGCGGGGTACTCCGCCAAAGCCTCCGCGTTGGGAGAGGCGTACCAGATATAGTCCATATTGGCCAGATTGGCATCGGTGGAGGCGATGAAATTGATCCACTCCTCGGCCTCGTCCATGTGCTGGCTGGACTTAAGAACGCACATGGCATCCACGAACCAGTTGCTGCCCTCCTCGGGGATGACGAAGGCCAGGTCCTCGTTGTTCTCCAGCATGGTCAGGTAGTCGCCGGCGTAATACATGGCGATGGCCGCGTTGCCGCCCTCCATCTTGCCGAAGATCTCATCCATGACGAAGGCCTGATAGACGCCCTTGCTCTTGGCGTTCTTCACCAGCTCAAACGCCTCGGTGAGCTGGGCTTCGTCGGTGGTGTTGATGTCGTAGCCCAGGCAGCACAGGGCGGCCATAAGGGCATCGCGGGAATTGTTGATCATCAGCACCTGGCCGGCGTACTTCTCGTCGAACATGGCACTCCAGCTTGTGATAGGCTCAGACACCATGGCGGTGTTGTAGATGATGCCTACGCTGCCCCAAGTGTAGGGAACGGTGTACTTGTTCTCCGGGTCGTAGCTCAGATGGGTGAACTGGGGGTCGATCTTCTGGAAGTTGGGGATGTGGTCGTAGTTCAGCTCCGCCAACATATCCTCCTGGATCAGCCGGGCGATCATGTAGTCGGAGGGAACGATGACATCGAAGTCCGCGCCGCCCATCTTGATAAGGGAGTACAGCGCCTCGTTGCTCTCCGCCGTCTGGTAGTTGACGCGGATGCCGGTCTGCTCCTCAAACTCCGTGATGAGGGACTCGTCGATATACTCGCCCCACGAACAGACATTCACCACCCGCTCGCTGCGTGCCGCCGTACCGGTGACGATCAGCGTGGCCAGCAGGACGCAGGCCAGGCCTCCGGCAGCCAGCTTCTTGCCCAGGCCCGGGTGTTTCTTTGGGGCCGGGGCGGGAGCGGATGTCTCGCGGTGGGCGGCACGGTGGTGCTCGGCATGGTTCTCCCGGAGGTTGATGACAGCCAGAAGCAGGATCACGGTGACGAACAGCAGCGTGGACACGGCGTTGATCTCCGGGCTGACGCGCTTTTTCGTCATGCCATAGATGGTCATGGCCAGCGTAGAGGAGGACGTGCCCGCCGTGAAGTAGCTGATGATGAAATCGTCGATGGACATGGTGAAGGCCGTCAGTGCGCCGGAGACGATGCCCGGCTTGATCTCCGGGATCATGACCTTCCAGAACGCCTGCATCCAGGTGCAGCCCAGGTCCTGCGCCGCGTCGATAAGGTTGCGGTCCATCTGCCGCAGCTTCGGGCCGACGGACAGCAGGACATAGGGGATGTTGAAGCAGACGTGGGCGATGAGCAGCGTGCCGAAGCCCATGGTCAGCCGTTCCGGCAGGACGACGGCGGACTGCCAGCTGTTGACCCATCCGGCAAACGCGCCCCAGCCGTTGAAGAACACCACGAACAGCAGGCACAGGCTGACGCCGGTGACGATGTCCGCGTTCATCATAGGAATGTTGTTGACGGCCATCAGCGTCTCGCGGGGCTTGCGGCGCATGGCATAAAAGCCGATGGCGGCAAACGTGCCGGCCGCGGTGGCGATGACGGTGGCCAGCAGGGACACCAGCAGCGTGGTATAGACGCTGTGCATGATGAGCCGGTTTTGCAGCAGCTCGGCGTACCAGTGGAGGGAGAAGCCCTTCCAGACGCTGGAGCTGTTGCCGGCGTTGAAGGAGAATACGATGAGAATGATGATAGGCGCATAGAGGAACAGCCCCACCAAAATCATCAGAATGCGGTCGCCGACGGAGTTGCCTTTTCTCTGTCTCATAGCATCACCGCCTGTTCTTCACCCTCGCCGAAGCGGTTCATGACCAGCATACAGGCCACGACCACCAGCATCATCATAAGGGATATAGCCGCGCCCAGCTGGGGGTTATACGCGCCGCCCAGGAACTGGCGCTCGATCAGGTCGCCCAGCAGCAGCTCCGTGCCGCCGCCCAGCATACGGCTGATGGCAAACGTGGATACGGAGGGCACGAACACCATCGTGATGCCAGACAGCACGCCGGGCAGGCTCAGGGGCAGCACCACCTTGCGGAACACAGTAACACTGTTGGCACCCAGATCCCGGGCGGCCTCCAGCAAAGAGTGATCCAGCTTGATGATGACGGAGTAGATGGGCAGGATCATAAAGGGCAGGTAGTTATATACCATGCCCAGCACCACCGCGCCCTGGGTGTCGATCATGGTGAAATACTCCAGATTGCTGCCGGTGATGCGGTTGTAGAGGGCAATGATGCCCAGGTGCTGGAACAGCTGGTTCAGAAGGCCGTTGTTCTCCAGAATGGTCATCCAGGAGTAGGTCCGCAGGAGGAAGTTCATCCACATGGGGAGCATGATCAGCACCATGGCGGTGCGGCGGAAGCGCTCCCCCTCCCGGCTGAGGAGATAGGACACGGGATAGCCCACCAGCAGACAGATGGCCGTAGCGATCAGCGCCAGCTTGAAGGAGCGGCCAAACACAGAGGCGTAGCCGCCCATTTGGACGAAGTTGTCCAGCGTAAAGCCGCCCTCCGAGCCGGAGAAGGCGTAGATGACCATGATGACGATGGGGGCGACCACAAAAATGGCCATCCACACCACATACGGCACAGCGAAACGGGAGAGCTTATTCTTCATCCTCGCTCTCCTCCTCTTCCAGCTCCACGCTGGCGTCCGCCAATTCCTCGTACTCCTCAGAATAGGAGGAGTAGTCGCCGAACATTCCGGAGTATTCGCTCTTCTTCATAATATGGAAGCCGTCGGGGTCGATCTTCACGCCGATGCGCGCGCCCACCGGCGAGTGGTCGGTGGTCTGGATGAGCCACTTGAAGCCCCGGAAATCCACGATGATGTCGTACTGCATCCCCTTGAACGTCACGTTGGTGACGGTGCCGACGAGCTGGCCCTGCTCCACGGGGACGATGTCGATGTCCTCGGGGCGGATGACCACATCCACCGGCTCGTTTTCGGCGAAGCCCACGTCCACGCAGGGGAACTCCTTGCCGTACATTTTCACGACCTTATCCCGGACCATGACGCCGTTGAGGATGTTGCTCTCGCCGATGAAGTCCGCCACAAAGGCGTTCTTCGGTTCGTTGTAAATATCCTCCGGCGTGCCGATCTGCTGGATACGGCCCTTGTCCATGACCACCACGGTGTCGGACATGGTAAGGGCCTCCTCCTGGTCGTGTGTGACATATATAAACGTTATGCCCATCTGCTGCTGGATACGCTTCAGCTCGTTCTGCATATCCTTGCGCAATCGCAGATCCAGCGCTCCCAGCGGTTCGTCCAGAAGCAGTACCTTCGGGCGGTTCACCAGAGCGCGGGCGATAGCCACCCGCTGCTGCTGGCCGCCGGAAAGCTGGTCGATACGGCGGCGGTCAAAGCCCTTCAGGCTGACCACCTCCAGCATTTCAGTGACGCGCTGGCGGATCTCTTCCTCCGGCACTTTGGCGATACGCAGGCCGAAGGCAATGTTTTCAAACACGTCCAGGTGCGGGAACAGCGCATACTTCTGGAACACCGTGTTGATCTGCCGCTTATGGGGCGGAACGTCATTGATCCTCACACCGTCAAAGGTAACATCACCGGAAGTGGGCGTGGTAAACCCGCCGATGATCCGCAGCGTCGTGGTCTTGCCACAGCCGCTGGGGCCAAGCAGTGTGAGGAATTCAGAATCGTTGATGTAAAGATTGATGTTATCGAGAACCAGCTCGTCGTCAAACGCCATGCAGAGATCCCGCAGGCGAATCAACTCTTTGGACATTTATCCTCCTCCATTCACAGTGAAATAGCGCCCGCATCATGAGAAAAAGCGGCGCATCTGTTCCTGCGCCGCTTCTCTGGTGAAATCAGGCAGCTACACTATATATAAATGCGCCGCAAAAGTCAATGGATTTCGAGGTTTTTTGTGAAAAAAATTATTCTTTCCCTGCGCCGAAGTATTTTTCCCGGAACGGGACATCCTCCACGGTGAAGGTGCGGCCGCGGAGATAGTTCAGAATGCCGGCGTCGGCGGGCAGGTCAAACGTGAGCTTGTAGGCGTACAGCGCCTGTCGGGTCTCACCGTAGCGGCGGTTCACATCTCCCCGGCCGTACTTGCCGTCCCCCAGCAGAGGGCAGCCCAGATCGGCCATAGTGGCCCTGATCTGGTGGGTACGGCCCGTCTCCAGGCCGATCTCCAGGAGGCTCAGCTCGCCCCGGGTGTCCAGCACCCGGTAGTCGGTAACGGCGGTCTTGCCGCCGGGGACGGGACGGTGGTACACGGACACCTGCTTTTTCTGCTCGTCCTTCAGCAAAAAGCACTCCACCCGGCCCTCCGGCTGCTTGGGACGGCCCACGGTGACGCAGAGGTAGCGCTTGTCCAGCTCCCGGCCGCGGATCTTCTCGTTGAGGATACGCAGGGTCTCCGCGTCCTTGGCGGCGATGACGATGCCGCCGGTGTTGCGGTCGATGCGGTTGCACAGTGCCGGGGTGAAGGCGTTCTCCCACCTGGGATTCCACTCGCGCTTCTGGTAGAGATATGCCTGGATGTGGTTGATAAGGGTGTTGACCTTCTCCGTCTCGTCGGCATGGACCACCAGCCCCTGAGGCTTGTCCGCCAGAAGAATATGCTCATCCTCGTACACCACGGTGAGCCGGGGCTTGAACAGGGTGAGAAACATATTCTCCTCGGAGGGCTTGTCGAAGAACTCGTCGTTGATGTATAATTGCAGCACGTCGCCCTCCCGCAGCCGCTGGTCGCGCTGGGCGCGGCCGCCGTTGACCTTGACGCGCTTGATGCGGATGTATTTCTGTGCCAGTGCCGGGGGCAGCAGGGGCAGGGCTTTGGAGAGGAAACGGTCCAGCCGTTGGCCGGCGTCGTTCTTCCCGATGGTCATTTCCCTCACGAAAAACGCCCTCCTTTCCGATTTCTTCTATCTATTCTACTGTGTTTTCCAAAAAAGTCAAAATATTTGTGAGAAAATGTTTGACAAGGGGTGGGGTGTCAGCTATAATACTACTCGTGTCATTGCGAGGTGTACTATGCGTTTGAACGTGAACAAGCTGCTGCATACCCCTGAAATGCAGGAGGAGGTGCGGTTCGAAATGGACCTTTCCGACCTGGATTTCGGCGGTTCGAAGCCCGTTTCCCGCCCGGTTGTTGTGGACTGCCGGCTGCGGAACAAGGCGGGGCTGCTGCTTTGCGGGATGCAGATGTCCACCACGATGCACTGTGTCTGCGACCGGTGCGGTGAGGAATACGACGCAGAAAAGTCCGTTTGCTACGACTGCGTGTTGGCGGAGGAGCGGCAATCGGAGGACAGCGACGAGATCATCGTGCTGGAGGATGATGAGGTGGATCTGGAGGAG
>ERZ827168.4755-NODE-4755-length-12101-cov-7.404367_pt1 | contig 12101 bp, 10 predicted proteins | sample MGYA00519868_ERZ827168 | MGnify/ENA primary metagenome ERZ827168 (study PRJEB31778, sample SAMEA3449271) | human gut metagenome | biome: human gut; feature: human-associated habitat; material: faeces | place: United Kingdom | collected 2010/2012 ...
CGCCGATCCAGACGGCGGTACGCGAGTTGGATTTGTGCTTGGGGTGGTAATTCATGTGTGAATCCTCCTAAATATAATTGTCAGGGCGGCACCACCAGGCGGTGCAACAGCTTTCGATGGTGCATATTAGCGTGTGGGGGCAGGCTTGCCCGGATGCAGGATTTCCGTTTTCTGCTTCATCCGTGCTTCGCGTTGACGGCGCTCCTCCAGCGCAGAATAGATACTCTCAGTAATTGCCAAGGCTGGCATTGTAACGTCCGGGAAGTATCTGCGCAGTCGATCTCCACCTAACGTGATTTTCAGCGAATACAAATTTTCACGCGGCGAATTAAACTCAATCGGTTCATCGTCCGCTGCTTTGGAGTCGCCCGGCTGCTTGCTCTCTGCGGAGATTGGAATGACGTTGCTGGCTGACGTTGGTGCAGTCTCCGGCTTTTCCACCGTCTGCGTTGCGGGTGGCCGCGCGGTGTTTTCCTGTTTCGGCGGTTCCGGCATGACCGGCTTCATATTCGGCGGTGCCAGCGTGACAGGTGATGTGCCCGTGGTCGGTGCCGGTGCTGGCGACACGTTGGGTGTCACCATTGACGCAACCGGAAACGGTGGGTCTGGCTGCGTCGGCGCTGGCTTCGGCGGCTCAGGTGGCTTGACCGGCTGAATATCTTTGTCCTCCAGAATCGCCCGCATCGTCTTATCGTCCAGATTTCCGCGTTTCTCTGCGTCTCTTAAACGCTGCACACGTTTGACCGTTGGCTTGAAGTTCAAACCGATCAGATCAATGACAGCAGTCTGGTTTTCGGGTTTGAGAAAAGACAGCGCCGACGCAATGGATAATTCCAACGAATTATCGTCCACCGCGTCACAAACGGATTTAGTCGCTTCGGAAAGACGGATGATCCGGTTCAGCTTGCTTGTGCTGATACCCATTTCCTTTGCCAGCATCGCGTCGCTGTTCAGCTCGTCCGCGCTGGGCTCGCCGCGCTTTTTTCTGCCTGCCTTGCGTTTCATGGCGGTCATTTTGTTCCGCAATGTTCGTGAAAGGTCGTAGGTAGAAATGTGCGGGCGGTGCAGGTTCGCGTCTGCAACGAGAATCATGGCGTCATTGTCGTCGATTTTTTGAATGATAGCGGGGACAGGATAATTCAGCTCCCGCGCGATCATGTGACGTCGCTGTCCGGAGAGAATTTCCAAACCGCCCTTGGGGTTGATTCTGGTAAGCACCGGGTCTTTCACGCCGTTCAGCTCGATAGACTTTTTCAGCTCCTTGTAATCGTCACTGGTCACATCGACAGAAACGGTATTGAACTCGGATTTTTCCAGATACGCCGGGTGAAGTGTAATGAAATAGGATTCACCGTCTTTGGGCACCGGAAGATCTTTCATTGCCTGTTCATCCGGGGGCATTAACCGTTCATCAAAAATCTTCGTGATTTTCGTTCCAGAGGGACCCAGCGCAGCAGGACCAGGCATATACGCCGGTGTGGGTTTTACCGCACCGGGCTTTTCGGGCTGCTTCGGCGGCGCGTCTTTTTTACCGGCTGTATCTGCCTTTTCCGTGGGTGGAGCCATTTTCGGTTTATCCTCCGGTTTTTTCGGCTCCGGGGCTGGCGTGGATTTTACCTCCACTGGCTTCTCAATCGGCTTCGGCGGTACGTCCGGTTTTTTAGCAGTTGCATCTGCCTTTTCCGTAAACGGAGCCGACTTCGGTTTTTCTTCCGTTTTTTTCGGCTCTGCGTCTGGTGCAGTTTTTATCTCGGTCGGCTTTTCAAGCGGTTTCGTAGATGTATCCGGTTTCTTACTGTTTGCATCTGCCTTGTCCGGAGACGAAACCGCTTTTGGCTTTTCCTCTGGCTTCTTCGGCTCGGTTGCCAGTGCGGATTTTACCTCGGTCGGCTTCTCGGGTTGTTTCGGTGGTGCGTCCGGTTTCTTTGCGTCTGCATCTGCCTTTTCCGTAAGCGGAGCCGTTTTTGGTTTTTCCTCCGGTTTTTTCGGCTCAGATGCCGGTGCAGGCTTTACCTCGGTCGGCTTTTCAAACGGCTTCGGAGATGTGTCCGGTTTCTTTGCGTCTGTATCCGTTTTTTCCGGAGACGTTGCCGTTTTCGCCTGTTCCTCTGGCTTCTTGGATTCCGGTGCCGGTGCAGGTTTTACCTCGGCTGGCTTCTCGGGAGATTTCAGCGGCACGTCTGGCTTTTTGCCGTCTGCCGCTTTATCCGGTGCCTTTTCGGTCGTGTCGCGCTTTTTGCCGATTTCACTCTCAGGCAGCAGCTTTCCGGGCGGTGTGCCTTCGCCTTTGTTCCGGAAACGGAAGTCTTTTGCTTCTTTCTCGGTCATGTCGTAGATAAAAGCGGGAATTTCCGTTTTCTTTGCAAATTCGCTTGCTTTGCGGCGGCGATTGCCGGAGACGATCTGATACTCTCCGTCCTCGCGCTGGCGCAGGATAACCGGCTCCTGTACGCCTTTTAGGACGATGCTGCTTGTCAACGCTTCGAGACTTTTTTGGCTCGGCGGTGCGAAGACGCTGCCGGGCAAGTCATGGATTTTAGAAAGCGGAATGTTGACCGGTTTCCTTTCCTGCTTTGTGGGGTCGCGGGCTTTTTCTTCTGCCATGTGTTACCTCCAAATGATTTTTTATATCAAAAAATACGTCTCACCGTGAGATTCATTTCTACCGTAAGACTTATTTTCTGCCGAAGTCATGCCGCACCTGGGCGGCATAGAAAAAGCCCATCGTCATCGGCGCATTGTAGAGCGCGGTCAGAAGATAGGCTTTGATGTTATTGATTTGTGTTGTGGTTGTCCGCAGGCTGTCCAGAACATAGGCAACGTGCATCTGGTTCAGTTGGCGGAACCGCTCCTTGATGATCTCGATGGGGATTTGGTCTTTTCCCAGACGGATGGCAGCGGCGGTGCTGCTTTGCATCTCTGCGATCAGCTCCACAAGCGCGTCCACGTCTTCGACAGCGTACTGCGTACAGAGCGCGTCATATTCGATCTGCTCTTTGACACGTTCTTTCAAGCTCCATCGCTCGATCAATCGTCCTCCATCTCCCGGCGGTTTCGCAGGGGAGATAGATGGATCAGGATAACTAAACTCAGGATAATTATTATCAATATAACTTGGGTCGGAAAATCCGACTTCTTGAAGTCGAGGTTTCCGACCTCTTGAAGTCGGGATTTCCGACTTCTGGAGGTCGAGAATTTCGACTTCTGGAATGGGCGCAGGAATTTCTTCTTTTTTGGGTGGAACCTCGCGGGTCGTAAACCGCTTGACGTATATTTTCGTCGGCTTGCCCTGTCCTTGGCGGACGCGCTCAATCAGACCGGCACCCTTGGTCTTGTCCAGCTCAGCCAGCAGCTTCATCGCCTTATCGCGCCCGCAGCAGAGATCGTCGGCAATTTCTTCGACTGTGTAATAAATGAACACGCGCCCGTCCTCGTCGTACCAGCCGTGTTCCTCGGACAGCCCCATGCGGTCAAGCAGCAGACCATACAGCAGCTTCGCTTCGACGGAGATGTTTTTGAACCGCTGATGGGTAATCAGCAGGCGGGGGATACGGAAATAGCTGAACTCTTTCGATTCGTCACCGTAGAAATAATCTGATACAAAAACCTGCGCCATACTCCGCCTCCTTTGCTGTGTTTCCTGCCAAATAAGCGCAGAAACGCGCGATTCGATTTTTCAAATCGTGCGTTTCTATGCTTATTTTTGAAGCAGCTTGTCCCATTTTTTATGATGTTGTCTTTACGCTATCGCAGCATGAAAAACCTTGCGCCATCAAAAAAGCCAGTAGTTTCAATGCTTTCAAGCGTCGGTTGTGTTTACATGGTTGCAGCATCGGCTGCCAGATCCTCCGTGAGGTCGGCGATGGGGTCGCCGGTGACGGCCATGGTCGCGGCGCTCCAGGGCGTGCCGGAGGCGGCCTGCGGGTAGACGCCGGCGGTGTGGTCGACAAAATAATTCGCAAAGCCTGCCGACTCGATCTGCTCCTGCGTGAGCGTCCGCGTCAGCTGGTGCACGATCGTGCCGACCATCTCCAGATGCCCCAGCTCCTCGGTACCAATGTCGGTCAGCAGCCCCTTCAGCTCAGGATACGGCATGGAATAACGCTGACTCAGATAGCGCAGAGACGCGCCAAGTTCCCCATCTGGACCGCCATACTGGGAAATTATAACAGATGCCAGCTGCGGGTTCGGGTTTGCGATGCGGACGGGGTACTGCAGCTTTTTTTCATATACAAACATCGTTTATTCCTCCGTTTCCGCGTCCCAGGGCCATGGATCGTCCAGCCATGTATAGCAGCCGCCCGCGGCGGCCTCCATCTGCGTGAGCGCCATGCCGCTGTCCTCCGCCTGTTGCCGCAGCATTTCATACTGTTCGACGTACTGGTTGAACAGCTGCACGGCCTCCTCGTCGTCCGCGTGGGTATCCAGGTACAGGCCAAGCTCGGTAATGGCGAAATTCGCCGCCTGAAGGTCCTGCATACTCTGCATACCGTCCGCGCTGCGCGGCTCGACGCCGCTTGCGCCGCGATATGGAAGGTCAAGCCCCGGAAACAGCGTGCCCTTCATCAGCGCACGTCCCGCCGTATAGCGGTCGGGGTTCTGCCCCTGGAACGGGACGTAGGGATTGGCCAGCGGCGCGCAGGCGGGAAGCGTTCCCCGCGTATCGCCGCAGCCTTCGGCAGTCTGGGCTGCCTGTGTCTGCATATCAGCCAAAAAGATCGGCTCCTCTCAAGAGATTCGGGCGCATTCGCCCTGAACCAATCTATGCGGCGCTGCTTCGACAGGTGAACGGGGACTCTGTACTTTTTCTCCGTCAGATGGTATACTGAGATAAAATGCCACAGCCGGGCGCTCCGGATGCGGCAGCTTTTCGGGAGGTTCCTGTATGCTTTCTGCGTTTCACGGCCTGTGTATGGCGCTGGCTGACAGCGTCCCCGGCGTGTCCGGCGGGACGATCGCGTTTATTCTCGGCTTTTATGACGATCTCCTGCGTGCGCTGCAGGGCCTGTTCAACGGAAAAGGTCCCGTGCGGCGGCAGAGCCTGCGCGCGCTGCTGCGCTTCGGCATCGGGTGGGGCGTCGGAATGGCTGCCTGTATTCTGGCGCTGGCGGAATTATTTGAGCTGCACGTCTATTTTATGTGCAGTCTGTTTCTGGGGCTGAGCGCGGCGGCGTTTCCGCTGGTAGCCCGCGCGGAGCGCGGTGCGCTGCGAAATACCGCGCGGTACGCGCCGCTGGCGCTGCTCGGCGCGGCGCTCGTCGTGGGGCTTACGCTGCTGCGCGAGGACGCGGCGGTTTCGCTGCGCGTCGACTTTTCGGAGCTTCGCGTCTGGCCGCTTCTGTACCTGTTTGTCTCCGGCGCGATCGCCGTCAGCGCGATGATCCTGCCGGGGATCTCCGGGTCGACGCTGCTTCTGATCGCGGGCGTCTATCTGCCTGCGATGCACGCGCTGCGTCAGCTGCTGCGGCTCGATTTTTCCGGGCTTCCCGGCATTCTGGCGCTTGGGCTTGGCGCAGCGGCGGGCGCAGCGCTGGCTGCCCGCGCCATCCGCGCCGCGCTGCGCCGCTTCCGGAGCCAGATGGTGTGGCTGATCCTCGGCCTGATGGCAGGCTCACTGTACGCCATCGTGATGGGCCCCGCCGGACTTCAGACACCGCAGACTCCGGTAAGCCTTCAGACGTTTTCGCTACCGGGCTTCCTGCTGGGCGCGGCGGTGCTCCTGCTGCTGGAGCTGCTGCGCGCCCACCGGCCGAATGCGGAAAAATCATCACGGTGACGCACCGGCGGGGGACAGAGCAGCCACGCCGCAGGGCCGCCTTTTCGATTCTTTTTGCGTTTTTTCTCAAAATGTAGTATAGTGTACAAAACAAACAGGAGGCGCATACGATGATCGAGGTCGAGTTATCTAATATTTGGGGGAGCGTCAGCCTGCCGGATCTGCTGTCCGGGGAGAAGGATCTGTTTGACGCGCATATGCAGCTCCGGACCAACGTGCCGGACGGCCCGGACTTTCTGGGCTGGCTGAACGCGCCGGAGGGCGTGATGGCCCGCGCAATGCTCGCGATCGGCAAGGCCGCAGAGAAGATCGCGGAGCTCGGCGATACACTCGTGGTCGTCGGCAGCGGCGACGCGCCGCTTGCGGCGCAGGCGGCGATCCGCGCACTTGGAAAAGAGGGGAGTGTCCGGCTGATTTTTGCGGGCACAAGCCTGTCCGCAAGCGCCTACGAGCAGCTGTGCAGCCGGCTCGAGGGGCAGGACTTCTGCCTGCTTCTGATCGCGCAGAGCGCTGTCGATATGGAATGCGGCGTCGCCTCCCGCGCCGTCCGCTGGCTGCTTGACCGGCACTACGGGCCGGAGGCCAGGCAGCATATCTTCGTCTGTGCGCCGAAGGACAGCCTCCTGCATGGTATGGCGCAGGAGGAGGGATATACCTTCCTGGCCCAGCCTGCGCAGCTCGGCTGCGCGGATTCGGCACTTTCGCCTGCGGCGCTTCTGCCGATGGCGGTTTCCGGGATCGAGCCGCTCAGCGTGCTTGAGGGCGCGGGACAGGCGTATCATGATTATGACCTGCGCGCGTTTGAAAACCCTGTCTGGATGTATGCAGGCGCACGTCACGCGCTGGAGCTGCGTACGCGGCGCACGGAGCTTCTCGGCATCTTCGAGCCGGACTGCATGGCACTCGGCCGCTGGTGGGCCAGCAGCACGGCCCGGCGCAGCTGCCGCGGCGGATACGGCGTTCTGCCCGTCCCGGCAGAGCTTCCCGGTGCGCTCGACACGCTCGACGCCATGCTGGACGGCAGCCGCAGCGCGTTTGAAACCTTCCTGCGCATCCCGCTGCCCGCGAGACGGCGCAACATTGAGCTTGACTGGAAGGATTACGACGATCTTGGCTATCTCTCCGGCCACTCGGTCGGCGAGGCGGAGGGCGCGATGTTCGACGCGCTCGTGCAGACCCACGCCTCGCTCGATATCCCGCTGATCATCCTCTCCGCCGGGCAGCTGGACGCGCCGCAGCTCGGCGAGCTGTTTTACTTCCTGGAGCTGACCGCTGCCCTGTGCGCCGCGGCTGACGGGCTGAATCCCTTCGACCGCAAGCGCAGTTCTCCGACCAGAGCGCAGGCAGCCGCGCTGCTGCGCGGCTGAAGCCTGCTCCTGTTTACGATTTTTTCACAAGTAGGTTCTTGTGTTTCCGGCAGAAAGCTGGTACAATGAAGCTGACCACATGAGAAAAGGAGGAATGCCCGTATGGTCAATATTATGATGGGCCCCGAAGGCTCCGGCAAGACGAAGCTGCTCATCGGCGCTCTCAATCAGGCAGTTCAGCGCGAATCCGGCAGCATCGTCTGCATCGAGAAGGGCGATACACTGCGCTTCGACGTCGACCACAAGGTTCGGCTCATCGACATCAAGGAATACGCTTACGGCGGTTATCCGTTCCTGCGCGGCTTTATCAGCGGCCTGCACGCGGGAAACTTTGATATCACGCATATTTTTATCGACAACCTTTACAAGCTGTCGCAGGACAGCGACCCCAAGGAAACCGAGAATTTCCTTGACTGGTGCAGCGTCTTCTCCGCAGAAAACAGCGTCGCGTTTACGCTGACGATCGCGGGCGAAGCCAAGGATGCACCGGAATATATCGCAAGATATATGGACTGAATTTGAGATCGCAGGCGCTGCGGGCCTCCCACAGCGCCTTTTGAACGTTGGCAGAGGGGGCGCGGCATGGAGCAGCAGGAATATGCGCAGCGGGGCTATCTGCGCGAGGATTTTCGGCTCTTTCACCTCAAGGGCGCGATGGAGGAACAGCTCGACTGGCACTACCATACCTTCCACAAGCTGATCTTCTTTCTCGGCGGCCAGTCCGGCTACGGCGTCGAGGGGCGCAGCTACCCGCTTGAGCCCGGCGACGTGATCCTCGTCCCGCAGGGCTGCGTCCACCGGCCGGAGGCCGCGCCCGGCGCGCCGTATGAGCGCGTCATCCTCTATCTGTCGCCTGACTATCTCGCCCGCGCAGGCACGGCGGAGTGCCCGCTCGACAGCTGCTTCACGCTCGCCACGGCCCGCTTCCGCTTTGTCCTGCGCCCGCAGGAAGAGCGGCAGGCGCTGCGCCGCACGCTCTTCGCGCTGGAGAGTGCCTCTGTGCAGCCGGGCTTCGGGCAGGAGCTGCTGGCAAAGTCCCTTCTGACGCAGCTGCTCATTCTCCTGCGCCGCGCCATGGACGCGCAGCCACAGGCCGTGGAGAGCCTTGCGTCCGATGAAAAGATCGCGGCCATCATGCAGTATCTCTCCCAGCACCCGACGGAGTCTGTCTCCATCGACGATCTGGCCGCCCGGTTCTATATCAGCAAATATCACATGATGCGGCGCTTCCGCGCCGAGACGGGCTATACTGTCCATGCGTATCTGACCGGCAAGCGCCTCGCCCTCGCGCGCGAGCAGATCGCCGCCGGGACGCCCATTCTGCAGGCGGCCAGCGCCTGCGGCTTCGGAGATTACTCCGCATTCTGCCGCGCCTACCGCCGCCAGTTTGGCCAGCCGCCCAGCAGCGCAAAGCAGGATGCCGCCGAAACGCCGAAATCGCGAAAAAAGGCTTGACAGCGGGGCGACAATATGCTATGATTCTAAGGCTGAATTTGTCAGAGTGCCTGCGGGTGTAGCACAACGGCCAGGGCACCAGCCTTCCAAGCTGGGGACGCGGGTTCGATTCCCGTCACCCGCTCCATTATGCGCCAGTAGCTCAGCTGGATAGAGCAACTGCCTTCTAAGCAGTAGGTCGCGGGTTCGAGTCCCTCCTGGCGTGCCAATTCAGCCGGGCTAAAAAAAGAAAATTTCATATGGTGGGTGTAGCGTAGTTGGTTAACGCGTCAGATTGTGGCTCTGAAGACCGAGGGTTCGAGTCCCTTCACTCACCCCATTTTCTTTTTTTATGCAGGATTTTGCCGATACGCGCACGGGGATGTCGCCAAGCGGTAAGGCACAGGACTTTGACTCCTGTATGCGTAGGTTCGAATCCTGCCATCCCTGCCACCTGACCCGCTAGCTCAGTCGGCAGAGCACCTGCCTTTTAAGCAGGGTGTCCGGAGTTCGAATCTCCGGCGGGTCACCATGTGAAAACACCACTGCAATCTGAACTCCCCGGAGTTGGACGCAGTGGTGTTTTTCGTATTTCCCATGTGTTTTCAATACTTTCACGCCCTGCTTAGCGCAAAGCATCTTGGACGTGAAAATGGAAAACGCATAAAATCAGACAGAAAACCGTGAAAAGTATGGAAAGTGAACTATGCAGTACGGCTTATTATTTCTCATTTTGCTTTGACTTTGCGTAGTATTCCTGCTCCTTTTTGTCTGGCGTCTTGTATCCGTTCTTCGCGTGCGGACGGGTCTCATTGTAAAACTTGATATAATCTGCGACCGCCGCTCTGAGTTCCTGCTCGGAGCGGTATTTTGTTCGGTAAGGTTCTTCCCGCTTCATCGAAGCAAAGAACGACTCCATGACAGAATTATCATATGGAACGTGTGCGCGGGAAAACGACTGTGTCACGCCGAGCAATTGCAAATAGGCGCAAAAGGCATTTGAACGGTAATTGCTGCCGCGGTCTGTGTGAAACAGTAAAGGCAACTGCGGCTGGCGCTGTTCGTAAGCAAGCTTGAATGTGCTTTTTACAAGCTGCGTGCTGTTTTTCAGACCAATCCGGAATCCTACGACCATGCGTGCATACAAGTCAATAATCACGCATATGTAAAGCTCTTTTTCTTTGTAGCGGAAATAGGTTACATCGCTAACCCAGATCTCATTCGGCCGCGTTGCGGTAAACCGCTGGTTTAGGTGGTTTTTGCACCGCTTTGTCTCTTTTGCGTACTGGCTTTTCGCGCCCTGACGGATACTGCTCAGACCCATATCCTGCATCAACTCACGCACCATCTGTTCGCTGACGCGCCAGCCCTGCTCTTTCAAAACAGCGGCGATTTTGCCGGCACCGTAGATCTGGCGGCTGTCGTCATAGACTGTTTGAATTTTCTGACGAAGCTCCTCCCTGCGTTTGTCGTACCAAGCGCAGCCGCGTTTGCTGCGCAGCAGATAATTATAAAAAGTGCCCCGCGGTACGCAGAGCGCATCACAGAGCATATGAACGCTGTATTGGTCATGCAGATCATCGAGCGCATACAGCCGGTCTTCCAGCGGTGCGGTCGCGGTGCAGGGCGCTTTTTGCAGGATTTCAATGATGCCCTTCAACCGGTTCACCTTGTTTTCCAAGCTGCGATATTCACGCAGTGTGAAACTTGTTCCCTTCTCAGAATTTTCGGCTCGTTCATCGGTAAGCCACGCATAAATCGTGCTGCGCGGGATTCCTGTTTCGGTGACGAGCAGAGAAACGCGTTTCCCTGCTTTGTAGGCAGTGATGATATTTTGTTTTTCTTCTGATGTGTATTTGCTGTTTATACGATCAGCTCCTTTCGGAGGATAAGTATAGCAGATGGTGATATAATTCTGAACGTTTTATTTGCAGGCAAAATCAAGAAAACGAAATATGTTATAATATCAACATATAAAGCTGCACTGGAGGAAAACATATGACTGATCGAGAAGAATTCCGCGCTTTGCTTTACGGTACATTTTATGAATCGATTTCAGATTCCGCAATCATCAGACAGCAGCACGAAAAAATCCGCACATGGGTTCAAAGTAATATACCATCAAGATTGTATCGTTATCGGGCTGTAAACGACCATACTTTTGACGCGCTCCGAAAGGATGAAATATGGGGCAGTTCCATTTTTTCATTTAATGATCCGTTTGAATGTATGCCCCATTATGATCCGGAACGTGCGAAGAAGCTATTAAAAAGGGAAGTGAATATAGGGAGGATCGCAGAAAAATACCGTGCATATAAAAATGGGGAAAGCGTGCCAACCTTTCAAAGTGTATTTACGAAAGAACAGCTTCAATGGCTTTTTTCGGTTCTCCCGGAATACATTCAACCCGAGGCACTCGAGAAACCTTTTTTGCTATTCCGTGAAAATGCACTGCGTTTATTAGAATGTTGTCAGGATGAATTTGAAAAGGTGTTCTATCGGACGTTGATTGATGAGCAGAAGCGGAGAAGCATTGCCTGCTTTACAGAGTCAAACGACAATTCGGCAATGTGGGGACATTACGCGGACGGCCATCGGGGCTTTTGCATAGAGTATGATTTTCAAAAAATTTTAACAGCCTGTTCTGAAAAGTGTGCGGACGTTCAGCACTGTACCAGTCTGATGATGTCCCCTGCAATTGCGCCCATGATATATACGGATGTACGGTATGATGCATCCCAGATTATCCTGCCGCTGCTGCTTTCTCGTATGGCGGATTTGGCGCATACTGCAATCAAACCATTTTATGAAGATCTTTTGGTAATTGTAAAGAGCCTGCTTACAAAATCGTCGGTTTGGAGCTACGAAAACGAGTGGCGAATGATTTCTATGTTACCGGATAATACGCTTTTCTGCCGAATCTATAGCCTGAAACCGACAGCTGTTTATATAGGGGTGCGAACAGACGAGGAGGCAGCGAATACACTTTATCAAATATGCTGTGAAAAAGATATCCCGTGCTATAAGATGGTACCCGCATACCTGAGCGGCAGCTTTTCCATAAGACCAGTTGAATATGAAATGCATGTTGAGGTAACGGATCGACTAAAGCAAAAGAATATGCTATAATATAGAAAAAAGGAACGGAGATGAGGATATGGCACGGGATGATCGAATCCAGCTTTTTGAAAACAAGCGCATCCGCACTGCATGGGATGCAGAAAAAGAAGAATGGTTCTTTTCTATCGTCGATGTGGTGGCTGTACTGACTGATCAGCCAGATCAGCGGCACGCGGCAAAGTATTGGAGCGTGCTGAAAACCCGCCTGAAAAAAGAAGGCAGTGAGTTGACTACAAAATGTAGTCAACTGAAAATGCGTTCGGCAGACGGGAAATGCTACAACACCGATGTAGCCGACACGGAACAGCTCCTTCGCATCATTCAGTCCATTCCCTCGCCAAAAGCCGAGCCGTTCAAGCTCTGGCTGGCACAGGTCGGCCGGGAGCGCATTGAGGAAGCCATCG
>ERZ827168.4756-NODE-4756-length-12099-cov-5.609681_pt1 | contig 12099 bp, 12 predicted proteins | sample MGYA00519868_ERZ827168 | MGnify/ENA primary metagenome ERZ827168 (study PRJEB31778, sample SAMEA3449271) | human gut metagenome | biome: human gut; feature: human-associated habitat; material: faeces | place: United Kingdom | collected 2010/2012 ...
GCGTTGCCATCAATGAGGCTGTGGAGCTGACCAAGAAGTACGGCGCGGGCGAGGACTACCAGTTTGTGAATGGCCTGCTGGGTGCTGTGGCACGCGACCACGGCTTGAGTGATGAAGCCGTCGCGGAGTCGGCTGAACAGTGAGCCGTTATACGCTCGGGGTCGATACAAGCAACTATGCAACCTCTCTGGCAGTTTTTGATACAGCCGGAGAGGTTGTTTGCGCAAAAAAGCGCTTTTTGCCGGTAAAAGCCGGGCAGCTTGGCCTGCGGCAGAGCGATGCACTGTTCCATCATACGGCGGCTCTGCCGGAGATGCTGCAGGAATTGGCGCAGGAATTCGACCTGACAAAAATAGATGCCGTAGGCGTTTCGCAAAAGCCGCGCCCGGTGGAGGGCAGCTATATGCCCTGTTTTCTGGCTGGTGTCAGCGCCGCCACGGCGTTTGCACTGGCCAAAGGGCTGCCGATGGTCAAGCTGACCCACCAGCAGGGGCATATTGCCGCCGCACTGTACGCCACCGGCGATCTTACGCTGTTTGAGCGGGAGGCGCTGGTGTTTCACGTATCCGGCGGCACGACTGACCTGCTTTTGTGCCATGAGGCCGAGAGCATCACGCCGCTGGGCACCAGCAGCGATTTATATGCCGGGCAGGCCGTGGACCGGCTGGGCGTCAAACTTGGCTTTCCGTTCCCGGCGGGCGTCTATGTCAGCGAGCAGGCCGCTTTATGCACCGAGAAAGTGTGCCCCAAGGTCAGCGTAAAAGGGCTGACGTGCAGTTTATCAGGTCTTGAAAACCAGTGCGCCAAGCTGCTGGCGGAAGGGCACGACGCACCCTACGTCTGCAAATACTGCCTACTCTGCGTGGGTGAGACACTGGTGCGGATGGCGAACAACGCTTTAGCAGAGTGCCCGGGCCTGCCGGTCGTGTTTGCGGGCGGCGTGATGAGCAGTGATTTAATACGCACCTATGTGACGAACCGCGTGCCGAACGCGCATTTTGTGCCGGGCAAATTTGCCAGTGACAACGCCATCGGCATCTCGATCTTAGCGGCAAGGGAGTGTGGCGCATGGCCGACTACATCAATGTAACCAGCCTGAACCGGCTGGCCAAGCAGGTATTGGCCCAGTGCGACCCGCTGAACGATCTGATCGTCTGCGGCGAGATTTCCGGCTTTACCCGCCACTACAAAAGCGGCCACCTGTATTTTACGCTGAAAGACGAGAACTCGGCCATCAAGACCGTGATGTTCCGCTCCCAGGCACAGCTTTTGAATTTCACGCCACAGAACGGTATGCTGGTGCTGGTCTATGGCCGCGCCACGATCTATGAGCGGGACGGCGCGTTCCAACTGTATGCCGATTATATGAAGCCCTTCGGCGCGGGGGCTGCCCAGATGGCCTTTGACGCGCTGTACAAAAAGCTGGACAGCGAGGGCCTGTTTGCACCCGAGCGCAAACGCCCGCTGCCCGCCGTGCCCAGGTGCATCGGCGTTGTGACCAGCAAGACCGGCGCGGCGTGGCAGGACGTGCAGAACGTCATCGGCCGCCGCTGGCCGATGGTCAAACTGCTGCTGGCCCCGGTCAATGTGCAGGGCATTGAGGCTGAAAAGAGCATCACCGAGGGCATCCGCAAGCTGGACCGTGACCCGCGCCCGGATCTGATTTTGGTCACACGCGGCGGCGGCAGCAAAGAGGATCTGTGGGTCTTTAACTCAGAGCGTATCGCCCGTGCCGCCGCAGCCTGCCGCAAACCGGTGGTTTCTGCCGTCGGGCATGAGATTGACACCTCGATTTTGGACTATGTGGCTGACCTGCGTGCGCCCACGCCCTCTGCTGCAGCGGAGATGTGCGTGCCCGACCAGGCGGATGTGCGGCAGAAAATATTCATTTTACAGCAGAATATTCAAAAAAATATACAGAATCATTGCAATCTATGCTATAATAGGTTTAATCAGCTGGCCGCTGCCCAGATTTTACAGCGCCGACACAGCCAGCTTACCCACCGGGAGCGGGAGTTGGCCGCGCTGCAGGCATCTGTGCAAAGCGCCGCACAGCGACGCGTGCAGAGTGCTGAACGGCAGCTGCAAAACACCGCCGCTGTGGCGGAATCCCTGAGCCCCTACGCCGTTCTCGCACGCGGCTATACGCTGACCGAGCGGCAGGGTGTGCCCTGCGCGGTGGAGGCACTGCGCCCCGGCGAGACGATCACGGTGCGCGGTGCAAAGGCCGCCGCCGAATGCCGCGTGGAAGCGGTGCATGATTTAGAAACAACAGGGGAGTGATACCCGATGAAACAGCCCAAATCCTTTGAGGAGGGTATGGATCGCCTGCAGGGCCTGCTGGGTCAATTGCAGAATGAGTCCACGCCGCTGGCAGATTCCGTCAAGCTGTATGCGGAGGCTGCCGGTCTGATCCACTATTGCAATACAGCGCTGGACAAGGCCAAGCTGCAGGTCGAGGAGATCGACGCCAGCCTCGCCCCGGGCGGGGAGGTATCCCATGAAGCATGAGGATTATAAGCAGCAGTTCACCGCCTGGGCGCAACTGACGGAAGCCCGCCTGGCCGAACTGTGCGACACCTATCTGCCGCAGCAATCCACACTGGGCCAGGCCGCCCGGTACAGCCTTTTGGGCGGCGGCAAGCGGGTACGCGCCGTACTGACACTGGCCGCCTGCCAGCTGTGCGGGGCCGATGCCGCCGACGCGCTGGACTATGCCTGTGCGCTGGAAATGCTGCACTGCTATTCGCTCATCCACGACGATATGCCTTGCATGGACAATGATGATTTCCGCCGGGGCCGCCCCAGCTGCCACAAGCAGTTTGGCGAGGCCACGGCTCTTCTGGCCGCCGACGCACTCGTCACAGCTGCGTTTGAAGTCATTGCCAACGCGAAGCTCTCTGCTGAGAGCCGCATTGAGGCCGTGCAGCTGCTCTCCAAGGGCGGCGGCGACCGCGGGATGCTCTACGGTCAGGAGCTGGACAAGCGTTTCGAAACGATGCGTGCCAGTGAGAGCGAACTTTTAGAACTGCATGCCCACAAGACCGGTGCGCTCATCATTGCCGCTGTGGAACTGGGCTGCGCGGCGGCAGGCGTTAAGGCGGATACTGCTATTCGCAAATCCCTTGTTCGCTATGCGGCCGAAGTCGGCCTTGTATTTCAGATTGTTGACGACATTCTTGACGTCACCTCTACGACAGAAGAACTCGGCAAGCCGGTCGGCAGCGACGCGGACAACGACAAAACCACCTTTATCACGCTGTACGGCTTGCAGGGTGCCCATGAGAAAGCAGAGCATCACAACGCCGCAGCTCTGGCCGCGCTGGATGCGCTTGGGCCAAAGGCAGATTTTCTGCGGCTGATGGCGGCGGAACTGCTGGAACGTAAGAAATAAGGATGTGATTTTCCTATGCCACTGCTGCGCGCTGCGCTGAGTTGGAATTTTGTGCTGGTCACGGCGGTCTGCGCATCGCTATTGGCACAGCTTATTAAGGTGCTGCTCAACCTGTTTATCTTCCACCGCTTTATTGCCGAGCGTATGTGGGGGGCCGGCGGTATGCCCAGCTCCCACTCGGCCACGGTCTGCGCCATGGTCGTTGCCACAGGGCGCTACTGCGGCGTCAGCTCACCGATTTTTGCCATTGCGGCCGTGCTGTCCATCATCGTCATGTATGACGCCATGGGCGTGCGCTATGAGACCGGCGAGCAGGCGAAAGTACTGAACCGTATGTTCACCGAATGGATGGATCAGGGTTTTGAGCAGTTCCAGCTGCCTCACGGCAAAAAGTTGAAGGAAATGGTCGGCCATACGCCGATCGAAGTTTTGACAGGCGCGGCGCTTGGCATTGTGCTGGGCTTTGCCATGCCGATGGTGTAAAAAACGAGGTGCATCTATGAGCTATCCTTTGTTGGAGCGCATCAATGCGCCCGGGGAGATAAAAAACCTGCCGATGACTGATATGCCCGCCCTGTGTGAGGAAATCCGGCAGTTTTTGATTAAAAGTGTTTCCGAGACCGGCGGCCATCTGTCGTCGAACCTCGGTGTAGTCGAACTGACGGTTGCCCTGCATCGCGTGCTTGATTTCCCGCAGGACAAGCTTCTGTTTGACGTCGGCCACCAGTGCTACACCCACAAACTGCTGACCGGCCGCCGCGCGGGCTTTGCCCAGCTGCGCCGCAAAGACGGCATTTCGGGCTTTCCCAGCCCGAAAGAGAGTGACTGTGACGCGTTCATTGCCGGGCATGGCAGTGCGGCGTTATCCACTGCCATCGGCATTGCCCGGGCGAAAAAGCTCAAGAATGAGCCTGGCAAAGTCGTGGTCATCGTGGGCGATGGCGCTTTCACCGGCGGCATGGTCTACGAGGGCATGAACAATGTCAGCAAGCTGAACAATCTTATTGTCATTCTGAATGACAATAAGATGTCGATTTCCAAAAATGTCGGCCAGATGGCAAATTATCTGACCAAGCTGCGCACCGACCCAAAATACTCCCACGTCAAGGCCCATATGGAAACAACGCTGGAGCGCATCCCGGTGGCCGGTAACGCCATGGTCAAGGTGTTGCAGAGTGGCAAGCAGCTGATTCGCCGCGGCATTTACAAATCCACGATGTTTGAGGAGATGGGCTTCCAGTACATCGGGCCCATCGACGGCCATGATGTGGATATGCTGACCCACACGCTGACGAACCTGCGGGAGCAGTATGCCCCGGTGTTCCTGCACATTGTCACCCAGAAGGGCAAAGGCCTGAAACCCGCCGAGGAAAACCCCGGCGAGTTCCACGCGGTATCGTCCATCGATTTGAGCCATTTGACTGACCCCGAGCTTTCGCCGAAGGATTCCTTCTCGTCAACGTTCGGCTGTGCGTTAGCGGATTTGGGCGATGACGAGCCGCGCGTCTGTGGCATCACCGCTGCCATGAAGTACGGCACAGGCCTCAACTTCTTCAAGCACCGCCATCCTGGCCGCTTCTTTGACGTTGGTATGGCGGAAGAACACGCCGTCAGCTTTGCGGCGGGCCTTGCCAGCCAGGGGCTTTTGCCCGTGGTTGCGATTTACTCTACGTTTTTCCAGCGTGCCTACGACCAAATCATCCATGATGTCAGCCTGATGCAGCTGGATGTACTTTTCGCCGTAGATCGTGCGGGTCTTGTGCCCGGCGACGGTGCGACCCATCAGGGCATCTACGATGTGGCATTTTTTTCGAATGTAAATATCCCGGTCTTTGCGCCGTCCAACTATGCGGAGCTTCGCTATTGGCTGACCTATCTGGTGCGTGAGGCCCGCGGCCCGCGTGCCATCCGCTATGCCCGCGGGGAGGAAAAGCCCGCCCTTGCGGCGTTGCCCTGCACAGGGGCGCGGTACGATGTGCTGGAACCTGTGGAGGGTGCCAAAGTCGCCCTGGTCAGCTACGGTGCCGAAACCGAGGAAATCATTGCGGCCAAGGATCTGCTTGCCCAGAACGGCGTGCAGACCGACTGCGTCAAGCTGACGCAGATTTTCCCGCTGCCTGGCGGCCTGTGCGACACGCTGCGCAGCTATGATACGATTTTGTTTGCCGAGGATTCCGTCCGCACCGGCAGCATCGGCGAACAGCTGGGCTTTGCCATGCAGCAATGCGGCTGGCAGGGGAAATACCTGCTGCACGCCGTAGACAATACCCACCTGCTGCACGCCAACGTGCCCGAACTGCGCAAGGATCAGCAGCTGGACGCGGCGGCCCTGTGCAAGGATATTTTGGACTATTTAAAGGAGAAACAGGCATGAGCAAAATTCGCCTGGATCAATACCTGTGCCAGAATGGTCTGGTGCAGAGCCGGGAGCGCGCCAAGGCGCTCATCATGTCCGGCATTGTCTTTGTCAACGAGCAGAAAGTCGACAAAGCCGGGGAAATGATTGCGCCCGACGCCAAGGTCGAAGTGCGCGGACACGACATCGGCTATGTCAGCCGCGGCGGCCTTAAGCTGGAAAAGGCTATGCAAGTCTTTCCGATGCGCCCGGACGGCAAAGTCTGCATGGATATCGGTGCCTCTACCGGCGGTTTTACCGACTGCATGCTGCAAAACGGCGCGGTCAAGGTCTATGCCGTGGACGTTGGCTACGGCCAGCTGGCGTGGAGCCTACGCACAGACGAGCGCGTTATCAATATGGAGAGAACGAACATCCGCAGCGTGAAGCCGGAGGATTTATCCGAGCCGGTAGCGTTTTTCAGCGTCGATGTTTCGTTTATCTCCCTCAAGCATATTTTCCCGGTTGCGGATGCAATCTGCACGCCGGATGCTGTTGGCGTATGCCTTGTCAAGCCGCAGTTTGAGGCAGGCCGCGAGAAGGTCGGCAAAAAGGGTGTCGTGCGTGACCCCGCCACCCATCGCGAGGTCTTGCAGATGGCCGAGGGCTACGCCATGGCAAACCATTTCACCCCTGCGGGCCTGGATTTTTCGCCCATCAAGGGGCCCGAGGGCAACATTGAATATTTGATGTACGTCCAGCACTGCGACACGCCGTTGCCGCTGCCGGAGGGCCTGATTGAAAAGGTCGTGGCAGCTTCCCATGAGACGCTGGACAAGGCCCACAATCTGCACTGAGAAAGGAATCTGACGCCTATGTCAGTTTTACTGATTCCGAACCCCACCAAGGACGCAGGGCTTGCCGTTACGCGGCAGGCTGCTGCTGTGCTGGCCGGGTTGGGCGTACAGGTGTTGATGCCGCAGACCTTCGCGGGTGAGGACAGGCTTGCCGGGGTACAGTTTTTGCCGGAGGCTGACGCCTATCGCGCGGCGGACCAGGTCGTGACCATCGGCGGCGACGGAACGTTGCTGCGGGCCGGACTCTCCTGTATGCGGCACGGCAAGCCGGTTCTGGGTGTGAACCTGGGCCGCATGGGCTTTCTGGCTACCTGCGAGGTCGCCGAACTGCCCACAAAATTGCAGCGCTTGGCGGCGGAGGAGTTCACCCTCGTGAATCGCGGGCTGCTCCACGCCGAGGTCCCCGCCCACGGCTGGCGGGCCGATGCCATCAATGATATCGTTCTGTTCGGCCAGACGCGGCTGCACCCGATGGATTATAAAGTGTACTGCGACGGCGCGTTTGTGGGCAGCTACCGCAGCGACGGCATGATACTGGCAACGCCAACCGGCTCCACCGCGTATTCGTTTTCCGCAGGCGGGCCGATCTTGGATGTTTCCGCAGATGTGATGGTCTTAACACCGGTCTGCGCCCACAATGTTTACGTGGCACCGCTTGTTTTTGCCGCCAGCCGTCGGCTTGAAATCATTGCCGACGCCGAGAACCGCGACGGCAGCTTTGCCTGCGCGGACAGCAGCGACCAATGTGACCTGCTCCCCGGTGAGCGCCTGTGCATAACGGGCGGCGGGCAGGGCTTACAGCTGATTGCCTTTGACGACGCGGAGCAGTTCCACGCCATAGAGAACAAATTGATGAGGAGATGATCCCTGTGAAAAGTGCACGCCACCAGGCGATTTTGGATTTGATCGAGCAACACCCCATTGACCGGCAGGAGGATCTGCTGGCCCATCTGCGGGAGGAGGGCTTCGACGTGACCCAGGCCACCGTGTCCCGCGATATCCGCGAGCTGCAGCTGGTCAAGACGGCCACTGCTGACGGCCGCTACCGTTATGTTCCGGCGTCGGCCTCCGGCAAGGTGACGCATTCGCCCAGCCGGTTTGAGATGCTGTTCCGTGAGTCAGTGCTCAAAGTCGATTACGCCGGGAACACCGTGCTGGTTAAGTGCTTTTCCGGTATGGCCAACGCCGCGTGCGAGGTGTTTGACGCCAAGCAGTGGGACAATGTCGTTGGTACGCTTTCTGGCGATGACACGTTTTTTATTTTGATGCGCACCCCTGAGGCCGCCGCTGAGATCTGTAAGCAGCTGCAGCAGTACACCCGCCGCGGGTAATCAACAAAACGACAGGGAGGATCTATCCCATGCTGGCAAACCTGAAAATCGAAAATGTTGCCGTTATCGAAAAAGCCGAGGTGAACTTCACCCCCGGCTTTAACGTGCTGACAGGTGAGACCGGCGCCGGCAAGTCCATCCTGATCGATTCCATCAATGCCATTCTGGGCAACCGTACATCGCGTGAGCTGGTGCGCAGCGGCGCGCAGAAGGCCTGCATCTGGGCGACCTTTGAGCGTATCCCTGATTCGGTCAAGAAGCAACTGGAAAAGTGCGGCTATGAAGCCAACGACGACCTGCTTTTGTACCGCGAGATCAACGCCGAGGGCAAGGGCAGCTGCCGCGTGAACGGTATGCCCGCCACCGCCGCCGTCGTGCGGGATATCTCGGCGGGGCTGCTCTCCATCCACGGCCAGCATGACAGCCAGAGTTTGACGAACCCGGCGCTGCATTTGGGGCTGCTGGATCAGTACGCCCAGAACCGTGCGCTGTTTGCCGAGTATTACCGCCGCTACCGCGAACTGGTCACGGTCAAGCGTCAGCTGGACGCGCTGAACGCCAGTGAGTCCGACAAACAGCGCCGCATCGAGGCGCTGACTGCGGAAATTGACACCCTTGACGCTGCCGCTTTGCAGCCCGGCGAGGAAAAGACCTTGCAGGAGCGCAAGAATGTCATCACCCACGCCCAGAGCATTTTGGAAGGCATCACCGCCGCACATCTGGCGCTGGCGGGCGACGAGGACGGTGAGCAATCCGGCGCTGCGGACCTGTTGGGCGGCGCGGTGGACGGCTTACAGAACAGCGCCCGGCTGGATGAGACGCTGGCCCCGATGAGTGAGCGGCTGAACGATTTGTATTACAGTGCCCGCGAACTAGCGACCGATCTGGCCGACCGGCTGGATGCCTACGGTTTTGACACCGGGGAGCTGGATCAAATCGAATCGCGGTTGGATACAATTTACCGTATCAAGCAGAAGTTCGGCATGGAGGTCGACGAACTGCTGGCCCGGCGCGAAGCCGCCGCCGCAGAGTTGGAGACCTTCCAGTCCTCAGGCCAGAAAATTGCCGAACTGAAAGCCCAGATGCAGACGCTGTACGCCGCTGCGAAGGAGGCCGCCGAAAAGCTGACCCAGAGCCGCCTAAAGGGCTTTGCCGCCATGAACAAGGAAATGAAAGCGGCGCTGGAATTTCTGAATATGCCGGGCATCCGTTTTGCCCTCAAGCACGCGCGGGGGCCGCTGTCCTCCCATGGGCAGGACACAGTGGAATTTTTGATTTCCACCAACCCCGGCGAGGAACCCAAGCCGTTGGCGAAAATTGCCTCCGGCGGCGAGCTTTCCCGCATTATGCTGGCGTTCAAGAGTGCATTAGCCGACCGCGACGCACTGCCGACGGTCATCTACGATGAAATCGACACCGGCGTTTCCGGTCTGGCGGCGGGGCGCATCGGGCAGCTTTTGCACCAGACAGCCAAAGGGCATCAGGTGCTGTGCATCACCCACACGCCGCAGGTGGCTGCGTTTGCGGACAACCAGCTGCTCATCCAGAAAAACGTCCGCAACGACCGCACGTTTACGGAAATTCATACTCTCGATATGGATGGTCGCGTGGAAGTGCTGGCGCGGATGATTTCCGGCGACAAGGTCAGCGATTTGAGCCTTGCCAGTGCGCGGGAGCTTATCGAAAAGTCGAAATAACGGCGGCGGGCTTGACGCGAGTATCGGCCCCTACAATGCGTAGAGGCACATTCCATATGTGCCCGCCTCTTGACAATCCGTTTAGAATATGATACAGTAAACCATGTTAAATGCAGTGATGGGAACCAGTACCCATCTGCCACGCTTCAGAGAAGCCCCGGTCGGTGCAAGGGGTCAGCAGGTGCAGATGGCGAATACAGCCCGGAGCAGCAGGCTGAACGCTTAGGCTAGTAGGCTGTGCCGTGTGCGCACGTTACAGCGTTTGGGTGTACGCAGTCCTTTGTCTGCCGCACCCGCGAAGGCCCGCCGCCGTGAGGCACGGGCAAACAGAGGTGGTACCGCGAAATTTCGCCCTCTGCCAAATTCACATTTGGCAGGGGCTTTTATTTTTGCCCTTGCCGCAACAAACGGAGGTAAAACCCATGACGATTTACGACGAACTGAAAGCCCGCGGCCTGATTGCACAGGTCACGGACGAGGAGGAGATCAAGGAGCTGATCAACAACGGCAAGGCGACCTTCTACATCGGCTTTGACTGCACGGCCGACAGCCTGACCGCCGGTCATTTTATGGCCCTGACCCTTATGAAGCGCTTGCAGCAGGCCGGCAACCGCCCGATTGCCCTGATCGGCGGCGGCACAACGATGATCGGCGACCCCTCCGGCCGCACCGACATGCGCAAGATGCTGACGAAGGAGGACATCGACCACAACGCCGAGTGCTTTAAGCGTCAGATGGAGCGTTTCATCGAGTTCGGCGAAGGCAAGGCCATGATGCTGAACAACGCCGACTGGCTGCTGAACCTGAACTACATTGAGCTGCTGCGTGAAGTTGGCCCCTGCTTCAGCGTGAACAACATGCTGCGCGCCGAATGCTACAAGCAGCGCATGGAAAAGGGACTTTCCTTCCTTGAATTCAACTACATGATAATGCAGTCTTACGACTTCTATTACCTCTATAAAAAGTACGGTTGCAACATGCAGTTCGGCGGGGACGACCAATGGTCCAACATGCTCGGCGGCACCGAACTTATCCGCAAAAAACTCGGCAAAGACGCTTACGCCATGACCATAACCCTGCTTATGAACAGCGAAGGCAAAAAAATGGGCAAAACGGCAAAGGGCGCGGTCTGGCTCGACCCGAACAAAACCACCCCGTTCGAATTCTATCAGTACTGGCGCAACGTCGACGACGCGGACGTCATCAAGTGCATGAAGATGCTTACCTTCATTCCTATCGAAGAAATCGAAGAAATGGAAAAATGGCAGGGCGCAGAGCTTAACAAAGCGAAAGAGATTCTCGCGCGCGAACTTACGAAACTCGTCCACGGCGAAGAGGAAGCCGAAAAAGCCGAAAAGCAGACCAAAGCGGCGTTCGGCGGCGGTGGTGAAGATATGCCTGAAAAAACGGTCGATAAATCACTCGAAAGTTACCTTGACGTGCTGGTTGCGGTGGGTCTTACGAAATCTAAGGGCGAAGCGAGGAGGCTCATCGAAGGCGGCGGCGTTTCCGTCAACGACGATAAACTTACCGTAAGCGATTTGCAAATTCCGAAAGACGTTTTAGCGGCGGGCAGTTTTATCCTTCACAAGGGTAAAAAAGTTCACTACAAAATCATACTTGCATAATGGCGGATTTTAGCGGTTTTAAAAGCGTCAAAAACGCGGCGGCGGCGGAAATAACCGTCACAAAATCGCGCTTTATTTGTAACGTAAAGCGGGTTGAGTGCGACGACGAAGCAAAAGAATTTATTCAAAGCGTCAAAAAAAAGTACGCCGACGCCCGCCACAACTGTTACGCTTACGTTTTAACTAAAAATTCCGCTTACGTAAAATATAGCGACGACGGCGAGCCGCAAGGCACCGCCGGGGCAAGCATGCTCGAAGTTCTTAAAAACAAAGGTCTTTACGAAACGGCGGCGATAGTTACGCGATATTTCGGCGGTGTTAAACTCGGCGTCGGCGGGCTTAAAAGGGCGTATGCGGACGCTGTTTCGGCCGCGCTTTTAAAAGCGGGGGAGTGTGAGTTTGTATACTCGCGCTTTTATTCCGTAACCGTCCCGCAAAGCATGCTGAAACGGCTTGAAAACGCCGTTGAAAGTTTTGGCAAAAAAACGGGCGTAACGTATCTTGGCGCAACCGTTAAACTCGATTTTTCTGTTCCCGCCGCGGAAGCGGAAAACGCCGTTAAAGCGATAACCGACTTAATAAACGGCAAAGCCGAAATTTTAGCGACGGGCGAAGGCTATGCGGAGAAAAAATGAAAGTTATAACCGATTTAACGCCGCAGGCGAAAAACCCCAAAAGGCTCAATTTATATCTCGACGGAAGTTACTATTGCGGGCTTGATATTCTAACCGCGGCTAAGTACCGCTTAAAGGTGGGCGCAAGCGTTGAAGAGGGCGAAATAATCGCTATTCAGCGCGAAGCGGAATACCGCAAAGCTTTTGATTACGCGCTTAAAGTTTTGTCAAATTCGATGAAGA
>ERZ827168.4761-NODE-4761-length-12094-cov-2.633109_pt1 | contig 12094 bp, 14 predicted proteins | sample MGYA00519868_ERZ827168 | MGnify/ENA primary metagenome ERZ827168 (study PRJEB31778, sample SAMEA3449271) | human gut metagenome | biome: human gut; feature: human-associated habitat; material: faeces | place: United Kingdom | collected 2010/2012 ...
GATAGAATTATTAAAATATAGTTATTATAGAGATATAGAAAATAAATATTTAGAACAATTTAAAGGATATATGAAAGTGTATGATACTGGTAATGCTTATATCTTAAAGCTTAAAAATTCTAATTTGAAATTTGAAAGTATTTTATGTAAATTAACTTTAGAAATTATCAATAAATATCAAGATAGAGGAATAGTTGTAATTGATATGACTGATACTTATGAAAAAATAAATGCTACTATTAAGAATGAAAAAGATATTAATATGACTGATAAGAGAATCGTAATGCCAATAAGAAAGGTCATTTTAGATTACTTTTTAAAGGCTTAAATATAGATTTAATAATGCTACTTGTACAAAATTAGAAATAATAAATCATTCATTTAGCACAAAATCAAAAATAATAAATGGCTTATTTAGCACAAAATCAAGATTAGTAGCAAAAAAATGTCAAGAAAGTGTCAAATTTTTAAGAAAACTATGATAAAAAAATAAAAAAATAGTATGATAATTTATGTAAGGGAGTGATAAATATGTTATATCCATCTATTGATAAACTTTTAAATATTGTTGACTCAAAGTACAAATTAGTACACATTGCTTCACGTCGTAGTAAGCAAATGATGGAAAATCATCATTTTCAAATGAATGAAAATGAATACAAGAGTAAGAAAGAACTAGGAAGAGCCCTTGAAGAATTAGAAAAAGGATTAATCAAGGTTGAAAACTAGTTCTTTTTTATTTTGATTAAAAAAAAATCCTAGAATTTTCCAGTTTTTAAGTGTATAAAAGACTTTGCCGTGTTATACTTAAAAAGGATTAGAGGAAAGGTAAATTTAAAATGGAAAAAGTATGTTTAGTTGATGGTAATAATTTAATGTTTAGAGCATATTATGCTACGGCCTATAGTGGTAATATGATGAAAAACTCTAAAGGATTTCCTACCAATGCATTATATGGTTTTGTTAATATGATGCAAAAAATAATTGATGAAGAAAAGCCAAAGTATATTATGGTGGCTTTTGATATTGGTAAAAACTTTCGTAAAGAAAAATATGAAACTTATAAAGCAGGAAGAAGCGAAACTCCTGAAGAATTAAAATTACAAATGCCTGTTGCAAGAAAAATCTTAGAAGCAATGGGAATTAAGTATTATGAGTTAGAGCCATTTGAAGCGGATGATATTATGATTGGACATAGTTATTTTATGGCTCAAAATTTTGAAGAATTACAAAATAAATTAGAATACGAGATAAAACCTCTTTTATTAGAATATTTTAAAGATGGAATTTTAAAATCAAATAAAGATACTATTAATAATTTAAATTATGAATAAATGCGAATGCGATTTTTGTAAAAAAGGTATAGCCGTATATAAAGAACATGAAATAATAGAATGCAATTCTTTAAAAGAAAATATAAAAAATTCTATTTATGAAGATAAACTTTTATCTTATTTTGAAAAGAAACCGTTATTTTCTTATTTTATAGGCGCTTTTTGGCTTAACGATAATAAAAACAAAAAAGAAAAATATACTAAAAGTATAATTATAAAACCTAAAATAGAAAATATAGATTTCATGAAAATGTTTTCAAAATGTTTTGAATATTCTACTATAATAAAAGATTTTAATGAAATATATAATATTGGCTTTGACGAAAAACCTATAAATCATAAAGATAATAAATTAATGCCCGACTTGGATATTTTAATCGCGTTTCATTTTTTGAGAATGCTTGAAGTCGAACTTCATAACGGACTTAAAAAGAATTTTATAAGAAGAGAAGAAAATCTGCAGTCTAAAATAAAAGGTAAAATTCAATTTTCAAAACATATAAATAAAAATATAATCAGAGGAAGAGAAGATAAAATTTACTGTTCGTATTTGGATTATGATATAAATTGTTTAGAAAATAGAATATTAAAAAGAGCTTTAAAAATCTGCGCATCAAAAATTTCGGAAATAAAAAATTCGCTTTATTTTTATTGCATATCGTTTTTTAACGAGGTTTCGGACGAACTTTCTTATAGCGAATTAAATCATATAAAAATAAATCCGCTATATAAAAGATATAAATTATTAATCGAGCTTGCAATAAAAATAATAAAATTAAAAAGATATAAAGATTCTTGTAATGAAAATGAAGCGCCGCCTTTTTGGATAGATATGTCTTTATTATTTGAAAAATATGTTTACGCTTTAATGTTGGATAATATTGAAAGCAAAAATATATTATATCAAAAACAATATATGCATAGAAATTTTAAACCAGATTTTATAATAAAAGGAAAATATAATTATATTGCCGATACAAAATATAAAATAAAATATCAAAATAATAAAATCAATAAAGACGACTTTAGACAACTTTCAGGTTATTCAAGAGTAAGTAAAATTGTCAACGAATTTAAGAAAACGGAAAAATATATTCCTAAATGTTTAATAATATTTCCAAATAATGAAGCCGATAGCAAAATTTCTTTTAAAGATAAATACAAAATAAAAGGTTTAGTAAGATTTTATAAATTAGGAATTAAATTGCCCGAAAAATAAATTATAATATTTGAAAATAAAATTTTTAAAATAAAAAAGAGCTATTAATTTATAATAACTCTTCTTTAATTTATATTTTGATTTTTAATTTTTTAAATTAATATCTAGTTTCATAAGGCAAAAGCGCAATATTTCTCGCTCTCTTTATAGCCTTCGTCACCATTCTTTGATGTTTAGCGCAAGTTCCGTTTAATCTTTTAGGAACAATTTTACCGCTTTCTTTGACATATCTTTTCAAAAGTTTTATATCCTTATAATCCAAAATATCAATATCATTTTTACAGAAAAAGCATATTTTCCTTTTGAAATATCTTCTTCTTGGATTGCCGATTATAGGATTTCCGTCTTTATCTTCTCTATTGTAATAATGTCGTCTATCGCTTCTATAAAATCGATTTCCTTCTTCCGAATTGTTTTCACGATTTTCATTATTATAGTTATTTTCATTATTCTCAATATTGCTTTCGGCATTATTATTTTCTAAATTATTATCAATGTTTTCATTTTCTAAATTGTTATTTTCTAAATCCATTTTTATTCTCCTGATAAAAAAATTTTCTTTTATAAATTAAATTAATCAAAACGGCACTTCGTCATCATCCGAAAAACCGCCAATATCTACGCTATTTCCCATAGAAGAAGGCGTATAGGTAGCGTCCATATTTGGACTACTTGCTCCTCCTCCTCCAGACGAAGAACCGAGCATTTGCATAGTATTCATTATAATTCTAATTTTAGACCTGCCCGTATTCGTATCTTTATCTTGCCATCTTTCCTGTCTCAAAGTTCCAGATATTGCAATCTGTTTGCCTTTAGTGAGATATTTTGCAACGGTTTCTGCAGATTTACCGAAAGCTGCTACATCAAAATAATTTACTTCGGTAGAATTTTTACTGCTCATATAATAATTATTTGCTATTGAAAATTCTGCAACAGCCATTCCACTTGGCAAATATTTTTGAGTAGGGTCGGATACAAGTCTCCCTATTAACATTACATTATTTAAATCTGTAGCCATAAGATTCCTCTTCTTCGTTATTATTATTCTCTCTGTTTCTTTCTCTCATTTCTGCTCTCTTTTTTCTTCGTATAGCTTTTTTGCTGTCTTGCTTTTCTATTATTTCATCCAACCTTACGATTATAAATCTTAATATGCTAAGTTCATAACGCAATTCTTTTTCGATAGCGGATAAACTTTTTCCATCGCATCTGAAATGATAATAATAATATTTGCCTTGATTTACTTTACGAATAGGATAGCTCAAAGTATAAATGCCGTATTCCGATTCGTCAAATATTTCGGCATTGTAATTTTGAAGAATTGATTTTACATGCTCTTTTGCTTTTTCATGCAGAGAATCGTTTATCTCTGTCACAAATAGAATCTCATATTCTCTCATTTTTTAACTCCTTGGACAAAGCCTCTTTAATTTTTTATTAATTATCAAAGAAGCGAAGTATATTTTTTATTTTCAAATATTATATACTTTATATTAAAAAAGTCAAGTTTAAATTTTATAGCTTTTGTGATGATGGACTTTACGCTTCGGATAGTATGATTTCGGAAATTAATATAATACTTAATTTCACTGTATTAGTTCTAAGGGAAGGTTTATCCCTCTGTTTCTATTTTAATATGTCAATATTAGATTATTTATACAGAACCTAGACTATTAATTCAAAGTTTGATTGATTAAATTTTGACTTACTTGAAAATAAAACTGGGTTCTTTTTAATTAAAGGCTCGGTTTTTTATAATATTTTTTAAATAAATATTTTACCTTATTAAAAAATTAAGGTTTTATATAATAGTATTTTTCATAAATAATCTCACCCTCTTATTCAATTTTTCACAATGGTTAATCATAATATTGAATAAGAGGGCTTTTTTAATCTCCTATTACTGATTTATTTCTGCCCGATTGCTTTGCTTTATAAAGAGATTTATCCGCTTTATCTATAAAATTGTCTAAAGTTATATTTTTTTCTTTAATCGCTCCGCCCAAAGACGCTGTAGCTTTAAGAGAATATTCTTCTGTTGAAAAATCTGTTTCGTTAATTTTATTTCTTATAAATTCCATAGAATTAAAAAGTTCTTTTTTATTATTTATATCGAAAACTATAATAAATTCTTCGCCTCCGTATCTTGCGAAAATTGATTTATAAGATAATTTTTTTAAAGAATCTTTTATAACTTTGACGGCGGTTTTTAAAATATAATCTCCGACATTATGCCCGTAGCTGTCGTTATAATGTTTGAATTTATCCAAATCAATTATAGCTATAGAATAAATTTCTTTAGATTTTTCTTTATTTAATAAATATCTAAAAACATATCCTCTATTATAAATTCCTGTGAGTTTATCTCTGTTTGCCAAAAAAGATAATTTTTCGCTGTAAAGTATTAAAGCAAAATGATTGATTAATAAATATAAATATTCTTTTTCAATATCGCTTTCTATTATAATAAAACCAAAATTATAATTTCTTGCAATTAATTTATATTCGCATCCGTTTTTTAAATCGGACTTATTATTTGAAACATACCATAAAATTGTCTCTCCGTTTTCTTTATTAAAATAAATAGAAAAATTTTTAATTAATTTTTTTGAATTATTTTCAAATATTTTAATTATTCCATCAACGGAAAAAGGTTCTGGAATCTTATTCAAACTTTTAATTATTTTATTTATTTCTTTTATTATTTCCGTTTCTTTCATTTTACTTAAAATAAAGGCTGTTAATAATATTTTTTGCAAAAGATATTAAATAAGCGCTTATATAAACGCTCGAAGATAAAGTTAAAATAATCGACTCTTTATTTTTAATCGCAATCGCCATAGCGTTGAAAGTATAATTATTTTTAATTTTTGAAGTAAATATAATGTTTGCAAAAGTATCGTTATATTCTTTTCTGTTTTCTATAGAAAGAGGCGAAACTATAGAATATATCTCTCCGCATTTTGTCTTAAAATCGTTTATTATATTATTTATCTCTTCGTTTTTTAAATTTAAACTCTCATAACTAATCATAATCGATATTGAATTATTTTCATTTTCTATTTTCAAAATTCCGTTTTCAATTTTAGCGTTAAAATTTTCGGGAACAAGCAAATTAAATCTATCGGGATTTGCCTGAATAGGAGTCAATTTTCCTGCATAGAAATTCGATTTTTCTTTTATAATTTTTATATCGTTTATTCTACTTAAAATATTATTATCTTTTTTTACCGTTAAAGCTCTTTCTAAAATATTTATCGCATCGTCATATAAATACATTGCCTTATAAGTTATTGACATATTAATCATAGAAGCGATATCGTTATAATTTAGAGAAATCGCTTTTTTATATTGCTCCAAAGCTTCTTTATATTTTCCTTCCATAGATAAAATTACGCCAAATTGTCCGTAAATTGAAGAATCTGCATTTCCTAATTTTATTAAATTGTTTATTACTATTTTTGCCTCTTCGTATTTATAAAGACTCGTAAGCGCTTCTATTTTATTTTCAAGCAAATCTTTATCATTGTTTATATAATTTAATCCTTTATTTAAAATATCTATAACGGCTTTATAATTTTCTTCCTCGTAATAAATATCTGACAAAACCAAATAAGCTTCTTTATATTTTGGTTCTTTTTTTATCAATTCTTCCGCCAATCTTTTCGCGTATTCAAAATTATTAATATCCAAATAATTATTAATTTTATCAATAATATTTTCTTTTTTTTGAATTTCAACTTCTTTTATAATTTCCGTTATATTTATTTCGTTTTCTAAAATATTATCTTTCATTTATTATCTCCATTTTACAATTAAAAAGCCTTCTTTATTATTTAAAATATATTTCCTAAATTTATTATTCGGATTAACGCATATTTTAGTTTCGGCAAAATTTAAAAGCGGTAAATCGCTTATTGAATCGCTATAGGCTATATTTTTATATTTATGATTAGGAAAAATATGCTCAGTAAATAATCTATATCTTTTTGCAGCTCCATAGCAATTTTTACCATACATATAACCCGTGAATTTTCCTCTAAATGTCCAAAGCTCCGTTCCCATACATTTATTGAAACCCAAATTTTTCGCTATAAATTTTGCATATAATTCAAAACTCGCCGTAACCATAATAAGAGTATAGCCTTTTTTTTTAAGTTTTTTTATTTCTTCTAAAGCGTCTTTGAAATATAAATTTGGAATTATAGAATCTGCAAATTCTTTTCCTATTTTTTCCCCAAATTCTATAGTTATATTTCTAAATATTGATGCTATTTCATATTTTATTTTATTATTGTCTATAATTTTTAAAAAGAATAAAATCAAATAAGGAATTAATCTTATATAATATATTATGCTTTTCGGATTTTTCTTTAAATAAAAAATCATAAACGGAATTATAGAATCTTTTTTTATAATAGTTTTGTCTAAATCGAAAAACGCAATTCTCATAATTATTTTATTCTACTATAAAATTAAGTTTTGTCAAAGCAAATTTGCATTTTATTATCGTTATATTTTTATTAAAATAACTAAAATTAAAAAATTAATCTAATCGTATCTTTTTATACTCTTATAAGGTTCTCTTAAATTAAAATTAATTATATTTATATACCAATTATAATAATCAAAATCTTTTACTTCCGCCATTATAGAATGTCTTTCAAGTTCATGAATATCGTATTTTGCAAAAATCATAGCTACGGTTTGAAGAATATAATATTCAAATATATTTAATAAAATTTTATTATCCAAATATTTTATTTTTTCGTTTGAAAGCAAAGGATAAAGGCTAACAATAGCAAGAGATTTTGTAGGATTAATTTTTTTATTTTCTAAAACCAATCTGTCTATAAGTTTGTCGTTTGAGTTTATAGGAATATTGACTATTATTATATTATAATTTTCAATCTCTCTTCCGATTATTTTCCAATATTTATCGGAGTATATAATATTTTCAAACGATAGATTTTTTTCTTCAAATAATTTCTTTTTTTTATTCAATATATTTCTATTTGATTTATAAAAACCTTGAGGACTATTTCCCGAAGCCAAATTATATTTTATTTTATAACCTAAAATTTTATAAGTTAAAAAAGGCATTCTATTATTAAAAATATTCATAAAATCCATAAGCTCAAAAGAAGCCAAATTATCGTCTTTAACATACATTATATTTATAGAATATTGAATATTTTTATCAAGAGGCTCTATACTTTTTTGACATGATATTGTAAATAAAATAGAAAAAATGAAAAAAATTGATTTCGGCATATTATTCGGGTATCTCTCCGCTAACTCCGTAAGCCTCTATTTTTTCCGTTTCAATATAATATTTTATTTCTCTTCCTCGAACGATGCTCTCGCCTTGTTTTAAATAAGGAGTTTCGCCCCATAATCTTAAATATTTTCTTCTATCAAAATAAGTAGCCCAAGCGCTCCTCGAATTCATATCTTTGCTTTCTACAAAAACATCGCCGTTCGCTCTTAATTTTTCATCGTCATTAAACATTTGCATCGTGACAGAAATTATTTTTATACTTCTATTTTCAACATAAGCGCAAGGCTCTCCGCTGATTGTGGCGATTTTAGTATCTGGGTCCAAATGCAATAATTCTCCTTCAAGCGATAAACTCTCGTCATAATCGACAAGCACTACATCGTTATGAAAAATAATATCTTTGAATTGGTTAGACTCGCCGTCTTTTTTATATTCTATCCATTCTCCAAAAGCTATGATTCCTCTATTTGGTATTCTCACTGAAGGCTCTTGATACATATACATATGTTCGTTTTCAATTTCATATTCAACATATCCGCCTTTAAGAATCATATTCTCTTCATAAAAATAAGCCGTAACATTTCCGTAAGCGTATAAAGTTCTTGTTTGTCCATCCTTTCCCGCATAATCATTAACGACTATTCTATCGGCGGTTACGATATTATAATTGCTAAATTGACTTTCATTATTAGTTTTTGTTCCCTCGACATAATTATTAGTTTGAAGAATATATATTTTTCCTCTTCCCATAACATTCGCTTCTGAAATTTGAGAATTATATTCTAATATTTCGCCTTCGATTCTATCGTTTCCTTGATATAATCTCGGATTTCCTTTTAAGACGGATACTTGAGTGTCCATATTATATGATAATTCATCCGCATAACCATCCGTTTTTTTGTCGTTTTCTTTATCTATATGCGTTAGATGAACATTGCTTATAGCTTTTGCCATCGGAGTATTAAAATCTCTTTCCATATAAGAACTTCTTATTGTAACATTATTTGTAGGAGACCTTAAAATTGGTTTATTTCTTGCATAAGCGTATTTAGTTTTTCCGTCATAACTTGCATATCCTGCATTTATTGTAGAGCCGTTAGTTTTGCTATAAAGTCTAACATTTCCGCTAAAAGTTGCAATTTCCGTTTCTTTATAGAATGTCATTACATGGCTTGTTATAATTGCCGAAGAATCTTCCATTCTTGAATTTCCCGTATATTGAAAAACCTGCCCTTTATTATCATAAGTAAATTTATCGGCGCTTCTTCTTGAAGGCGAACGCGTTTCCGATTGAGAAAATAGCGAAGAAACTATTATAAATAATAATATAAATATTTTATTGTTCTTCTTCAATTGGCACTCCTATGGCGTTTCCTTCGTCAACTTCATTATATATAATTATATTTTCCATAGACATATCGCCTATCATACTACTTCCCGTTAACCAACTTCCGTCTTCTTGCTCCACTTTAACGGGACCGGGACTCATAAAAAGTTTATTTTGATTATCCCATTGAATATGCTTGCTGTATAAAGTCGTATTATTAGAAGATTTTGCTACAACATTTGTAAATATATCGATAAATAAACTATCTTGATTTACATTAACAAAATCTCCCGATACTCTTGCGGCAACTTTTTTATTTGATTCGTAAGTATAAGTTTGCATATCGTAAAGCTCTATCATTTTTCTTTTTTCGTAAAATTTAGCGTTCGTTGCAAATAATTCCATCTGCTTAAAATTTGTATTATAGCTTTCTCTTCTAAAACCGAAAAATTCCATTTCAGGCGGAGGAATAAATTCTTCGCTCATATTATTATTGTCAATTTCGTTAAAATTCGTGCAAGAAAAAATAATAAAAATTATAATCAAATTAAAACTTACAAATTTCTTTAATAACTTCATTATAAAGCCCCTTTGCTTTTAAAATCATATCTATAACCTCTCTCACGACTCCATCGCCGCCTTTTTTATTTATCGTTATAGTAGCCAATTTTTTAGCTTCTTTAATTGCATTTTTAGGAACGAATGAAACTCCTGCATATTTAATCGGCGCTAAATCTATAATATCGTCTCCTATATATGCCAATTCCTCTTTATTTAAACTATATTTTTTAATTAAAGTCAAAATTGAAGGCATTTTATAATCTTCTCCAAGTATTAAATCTTCAAAATTATGCGCTTTAAATTTATCGAATCTTTCTCTCACACAATTAGCTTTTCCTCCTGATATTATAGCAATTTTTATGTCGGATTTCAACGCCATAACTATTCCCATTCCGTCTAAAGTATTAAAAAATTTACTCTCGACTCCGTTATCGTCAAATATAATTCTTCCGTCAGTCATTACTCCGTCAATATCGGAAACTATTAGCTTTATCTTTTTGAGTTTATTAATATTAAGCAAATATGAAATATGATTTTTTATAGTCATTTTTTATATCTCATAATTCAAATATTTTTAAATTTAGACATAATTGGGGCTTACAGGACTCGAACCTGCCCACCCGGTTTAGGAAACCAGCGCTCTATCCAGATGAGCTAAAGCCCCGTATAAATTCGGAAAGTGTGGGACTCGAACCCACATGGGTGTAGCCCGGCGGTTTTCAAGACCGCTGCTCTACCAATTGAACGAACTTTCCACTAAAAATTATAACATATTTGAAATTTATTGCAAGCGTTAAATTGTAATTAATTATAAAAAAATTATTTTTTATATTAAGGAGCTTGTCCAAAATGGGCGAGCTTCTTTTTTATCGATTAGTTATTGCGAGGGCTTTAGCCGAAGTAATCAATTTTTAATAAAATTCATTTATTAATGAAACCAAATTTTTAAATTTAATTTTTCATATAAATTGTTTCACTATCGCCAGAAATGACGATTTTTATAAAGTAAAAAATATTAATAAATTATAATTATTGAAAAAAATTAAATATTAGTATATAATAATGTCTTAATATGGTTTTATAAATATTAAAAAAGGTTTTATATTTAATGTATAAGAATGCGGTAAAATCTCATATTGATAGCGATATTAAAATTGTAAAAAAAAATATTACTCTATCAAAATTAATAGCGAGCAAAGAGAATTTTAAATTATTGGCTATCGTAAACGAATCTAATAAATTAGTCGGAATAATAGATTATCGTCAATTATCGATTAGCGTTCTTAAACAATTATCAAAAAAAACTACGAAAAATATCGAAGCCGTTCTTAATAAAGAAATTTCTTTTTATATGAATAAAGATTTTATAACGGCTTATCCCGAAGACGATTTAGAAAAAATATTTGACAATATGCTTAAAAATAAAACCGAATATATAATAATTGTAGATAATAAAAATCATCCTTTGGGAGTTGCAAATTTATACGATTTATACGAAACGGTTATTAAATTAAAAATAAGAAATATCGGATTAAATATAAGTCTTATAGAAGAAAAATCCTCAATGGAAAAAGACAATGTTATAAAAAATCTTATAAAAGAAATCGACACCTTAAACGCTCAATCTACAATAGACGCTCTCACGGGATTATATAATGTTAGATTTTTCAATAAAGTGATAGACGAAGAAGTTGAAAGAGCTATAAGATATAATTATAATATGTCAATAATGTTTATGGATTTAGACCATTTTAAAAATGTAAACGATATATACGGACATGACTGCGGAAATTTTATACTTCATGAAATCGGAAAACTTTTAAATAATTCTTCGGATAATATAAGCATTTTAAGAAAAAGCGATATAGCGATTCGATACGGCGGAGAAGAATTTTTAGTTATATGTCCGAATACAAAAAAAGAACAGGCTTATATTTTAGCCGAAAGAATAAGAAAAACTATAGAAAAAAAATCTTTCTTTTACGAAAAGAATATTATAAATATAACTATAAGTATAGGAGTGTCGGAATATAAACCTTCTTCAAAAAAAGCTATTTCTGACACTATAAAAGAATCCGACAGCGCTATGTATGAAGCGAAGCGTATGGGAAGAAATAAAGTTTCCGTATTTAATAATTAATTAAATAATCATACTAAAACTTTTTCTCTATTTTCAATATTATTTTCCGTTTTAATAGTCGCTTGATAAACTTCTTTAGCTTTATAATAATATTCTGCGGCTTTTTCGTAATTGCCTTCTATAAACTCTATATTTCCCAAATGAAAATAATCGTTTGATTTAGGCGAATTTTTTATATTCTTCATATATTTTGCCTTGCTTTGAGCTATATTAGGATAATTATCTCTTAAAT